>VAOW01019159.1_pt1 | contig 12917 bp, 13 predicted proteins | sample 3393921 | NCBI WGS metagenome assembly VAOW01 (sample SAMN08290428, study PRJNA428436) | hydrothermal vent metagenome | isolation source: Deep-sea hydrothermal vent chimney | place: Indian Ocean: Southwest Indian Ridge | depth 2742 m m
ATGGAGGCATAAGTTAAAATGAGCATGGCTAAATGCTAATTGTTCTAATTGATTTTTGCAATTTGGCAACCCTTTACCTCAACTTATTGAGAACTTACGCGCAATTCCCTCAAGCCCGGCAGTCTGCTATCCTGCGCCTCCAATTCCGGAGGTTATTTCATGTCTGACGTCCAGCATCATCGCCTGATTATTCTCGGTTCCGGCCCGGCCGGTTATACGGCTGCGATTTATGCCGCCCGCGCCAATCTGCATCCGGTGGTTATTCAGGGCCACGAGCCCGGTGGCCAACTGACGACGACGACGGACGTGGATAATTATCCCGGCTACAAGGACGGGGTGCAGGGTCCGGCCATGATGGAGGATTTCCGCGAACAGGCGGAACGTTTTGGCACGGAAATCATTTGGGACCATATTGATCATGCCGATTTGTCCCATCGTCCGTTTCACTTAAAGGGTGAGGAAGGTGAATATGCGTGCGACGCCCTGATTATCGCTACGGGCGCTTCAGCCCGGTATCTGGGGCTGGAATCCGAGCAGACCTTTGCCGGACGCGGCGTATCAGCCTGCGCCACTTGCGACGGATTTTTTTTTAAGGGTCAGGAGGTTGCCGTGGTCGGTGGCGGCGATACGGCCGTGGAGGAAGCGATTTACTTGGCCAATCTTTGCAGCAAGGTAATGCTCATTCATCGCCGTGACGAGCTGCGGGCCGAAAAAATCATGCAGGATCGCCTGTTTGCCATGGAAAATGTGGAGATCAAATGGAGTTGCGTGACCGATGAAATTTTGGGTGATGATTCCGGCGTCACGGGCATCCGCCTGAAATCCACTGTGGACGATACGGAAGAAGAACTCAAGGTGAGCGGCGTGTTCATTGCTATCGGACATACGCCGAATACGGACTTCGTCGGCGATCAACTGGAAAAGGATGATGTGGGCTATTTGCTGACGAAGGAGAAAGGCACGGCAACCAGTGTGGAAGGCGTATTCGCCGCGGGCGATGTGGCCGATCCGGTTTACCGTCAGGCGGTGACCAGTGCAGGCGAAGGTTGCAGGGCCGCGCTGGATGCCGAGCGCTGGCTTACGGTACAAGGTTAAGCGTCAGTTCAAGCAGGTTTATTGAGAGGATGAAATTCCCCGTATTCTTCAGACGTTGAAGCGGAAGTGCATCACGTCTCCATCTTTGACAATGTAATCCTTGCCTTCCATGCGTATCTTGCCGGCCTCTTTGGCACCCTGTTCACCATGGTACGTGACGAAATCATCACAGGAGATGGTTTCCACGCGGATAAAGCCTCTTTCGAAATCGGTATGAATCATGGCCGCCGCCCGCGGCGCGGTATCGCCACGGTGAATCGTCCATGCACGAACCTCCTTCACCCCCGCCGTAAAATAGGTGATGAGATTCAATAAGGCATAGGCCTCGCGGATCACCGCATCCAATCCCGGCTCGGACAGGCCAAGATCGGTCAGGAACCCGGTTCTGGAATCATCGTCCATTTCCACCAGTTCTGATTCAATCTGCGCTGAGACCACGGCTACGCGCGCACCCTCATCATGGGCGTGTTCACGCACGGCATCCACGAACCGGTTGCCATCGGGCAGGGATGCGTCATCCACATTGGCGATATACAGCACCGGTTTGCCGGTGAGCAGACACAAATCCCCGAGTTGGCCGGTCTTCTCTTCATCCAGACCCTGACGGCGAACGGTATGCCCGTCTTCCAGTCCCTGATGCACCTTTTCGTACAGGGAGAGCAGGGTTAGCGCATCCTTGTTGCCGGTTTTACTCTGTCGCTGCATGCGTTCCAGCGCCTTGCCCATGGTTTCCATATCCTTGAGCATCAGTTCGGTATCAATCACCTCGATATCGTCCAGTGGATTGACCTGACCGGTCACATGCGTGACGCTGGAATCTTCGAAGCAGCGCACCACATGGGCAATGGCGGAGCATTCACGGATATTGGCGAGAAATTTATTGCCCAGCCCCTCGCCACTGGCAGCTCCGGCGACCAGTCCCGCAATGTCAACAAACTCCACGACCGCATGCTGTATGGCCTGTGGCTTGACGATTTCAGCCAGCGTATCCAGCCGTGGATCGGGAACCGGTACGATGCCGATATTGGGATCGATGGTGCAGAACGGATAATTGGCCGCTTCCGCACCGCCGCCGCTGAGTGCGTTAAACAGCGTTGATTTGCCAACATTAGGCAGTCCGACAATGCCGATGCTCAGTGTCATACGCTTAATTCTCCTGTAAATGCAGGTGCATGTGATTACTGGCCAGCGCCAGGTCACCTGCCAGAATGTGATCGAGCTCTTTTATCAGAGCGGAAAAAATCCGTTTTTCCTGCTGCCGATCACCGGTTGTCGCCTTGCCGAGTACCCAGTCGGTCACATTCACGGTGGGCGGCGGGCGTCCGATACCGATTTTAATGCGCCGATAAGCGGTATCAGCCAGGTGCAGGCTGAGCGAACGAAGGCCGTTATGACCACCGTGACCACCGCCTGTTTTCAGGCGGAACTTGCCAGCCGGAAGATCAAGATCATCGTAGCAGACGAAAATATCTTCTACCGCCACCCCGTAGTAGCGGGCTAACGGTCCGAGGCTCTCGCCAGAATTGTTCATGAAGGTTTGCGGTTTGACCAGTAACAACTTGCGACCGTTTCGGTTCCATGCGGTTGTCTCCGCATGAAAACGAGGGACTGCGGCAAAGCGCAGCCCCTGTTCTTCGGCCAGTGCGTCAACAAAGCGAAAGCCGATGTTGTGGCGCGTATTTTTGTATTTACTGCCCGGATTGCCCAGACCGACGAGCAATTGCATGTCCGTTTCGGTCAGGAGGCATCAGACCCGGATTCGCCTCCCGCGGGCGCTTCATCGGCGGCTTTAGCGCTTTCGGTTCCCTCAGTCCCGGCAGGTTCCGTTTCGACCCTCGGAGCGGCAAGGGAAAGAACCGTAAAATTCACGTCATGCGACACTTCCACGCCATCCGGCAGTTGCAGGTCTTCCACATGTACGGAATCACCAATATCCAGAGTGGTGCAATCAACTTCAATGGCATCGGGGATGCTGTCGGCGCGGCAGGCGACTTCAAGCGTATGCCGGATCATTTCGAGCAGGCCACCCTTGATATCGCCGGGGCATTTTTCGAAGTTGATGGCATTGACCCGAATCTCGGTGTGGATCACATCGGAGGAAGAGACCCTGTGAAAGTCGATATGCAGGGCTTCGTCGCGTACCGGATGCCACTGGACATCCTTGACCAGACCCTTGTTGGCGCCGCGCACGCCCTTGACTCTGATCTCGACAATCGAGGTGTAAAAGGTTTCCCGATCGAGTAACCTGGATGTGTCAAGTGCATCCAGGGTAATGGACAACTCGGGTTTTCCGCCGCCGTAAATCACGGCAGGCATCTTTCCGCCGCGCCGCATACGGCGGGCGGCGCCGCGGCCGGTTGTTTCTCTCAGTTCTGCTTCAAGCACAAAATCACTCATGGGTATCTCCTTTGATTGGATGCACCGACGGGTCGACCCGTGACGGTGTGAAAATACGGAGGACGCAAATCCCTGTTTCCGTGAACTGTGTAAAATTGGAAACAATGGAGCCTCTTGCAAAACTCATGAGCGGCGATCGGCTTCCCCACTTCGGCTCATTTCCGAGCTTGAATTTCGCTCCATGGAGCCACCATGCAGCTCATTCAATCCCGAAAATGGTCTCAAAGCGGGATTGCCGCTCATCCACCCAGAGTTTTGCAAGAGGCTCAATGTGGAAATAATAAGATTGCGTCCCCATATTTCCGAGCGCGGGATTATAGAACCTTGAATTAGTTATACAAGCTGCTGACGGAACGTGCGTTGTAAATACGGCTGATGGCCTCGGCGAGCAGGGGCGCGGCCGTGAGAATACGCACCTTGCCGGTATCCATAATCGCCTGCGGTTGCGCGATGGTATCTGTAATCACCAGTTCATGCAGGGGAGATTCGGCCAGCCGTTCGACTGCGGGTCCGGAAAGGACGCCATGCGTGGCGTAGGCTGAAACCTTCGATGCACCCTGATCGAGCAAAGCCCTGGCCGCGCCGCACAGGGTTCCCGCCGTATCGACAATATCATCGATCAGGATGCAGTGCCTGCCCTTGATGTCACCGATGACGTTCATGACTTCAGCCTGATTGGGTGCGGGACGACGTTTATCCACGATGGCAATGTCCACATGCAGGCGCTTGGCCAGGGCGCGGGCGCGGACCACGCCGCCGACATCGGGGGAGACGATCACGATATTATCCATGGATCGTGACCGGATATCTTTCTGAAAGATGGGTGCGGCATAAATATTGTCCACCGGGATATTGAAAAAACCCTGAATGGCGCCTGCATGCAGGTCCATGGTAAGTATGCGCGACGCACCTGCCGCCGTGAGCATGTCAGCCACCAGTTTGGCGGTAATCGGCGTGCGGCTGGCGCTCTTGCGCTCCTGGCGGGCATAACCGAAATAGGGGATGACGGCGCAAATATGGTGCGCTGATGCGCGCTTGGCGGCATCGATAAAGATTAACAGCTCCATCAGATTGTCGTTGGCGGGTGCGGAGGTGCTTTGAATAAAGAAGGCGTCAAGCCCGCGAATAGTTTCGCCAATCTGGATAAAAATTTCACCGTCAGAGAAACGCTGAGTTTGCAAATTACCTGATGAGATGTTCAGGTACAGACCAATATCATCGGTCAATCTGGAGTTCGCGGTCCCCGAAAAGAGGCGAAGACGTTCTTTCAGCATGGTTGTGCGCTCCCTGGTTGCGGCGGCGATGCGTGATGAAGTCGCAAAAAGGCCGTCCATGGCCTTGTTGCACGCCCATCCATGGGCGTTTTGATGCCTTCTTGCGGAATCATCATGCGTATCCGCAAAAAACATGGCTGGGGCGGCAGGGTTCGAACCTGCGCATGACGGGATCAAAACCCGTTGCCTTACCGCTTGGCTACGCCCCAATCATTCGGTTTCGGCCCTGCTGAATACAGCGGGTGTTGACTCAGGATATTGCCGACGTGAACCCATGTCGCCAGCTTTTCCCGCCTCAGTTCGTGCGCCAGCCTGTGCGCACCTTCTGCGTTTTCTGCCAGCGCTGCGCATGCTGTCCCGCTGCCGCTCATCCATGCGTATTGCGTCCGGTTGCGCATATATTGTAAAAGCGTGGCAAGCTTCGGGCACATCTCGCAGGCCGCCTTTTCCAGCGCATTTTCCCCCAGAGGGAAGCCGAAACCCGTCTTGACCGTGAAACCGGCGCGGATGGTATCTTTCACTTCGGGGGGGGTCAATTGCACGGCATCGGTTTCCCGCGTGCTGTCATAGCGGGAGAAAACATCCGCGGTGGAAAGGCCGATGCCGGGGTGGGCCAGTACCAGATGCGCGTCTTTCATGCCAATATCCAGAGGTTCCTGTTGTTCGCCCACTCCTGTTGCCCGGCTGGCGCGGCCAAACAGGAAGCAGGGGATGTCCGCGCCGAACGGCGTGGCGAATTGAATCAGGGTTTTGCTGTCTGCATTCAGGGACCACAGGGCGTTGGCGGCGATTATGGCTGTTGCCGCATCGGATGAACCGCCGCCCAGCCCGGCCTGTACGGGCAATGTTTTTTCAATATACACTTCCAGTCCCCGTGTGACATTGAAGGCATTACGCATGCCCTCCAGCACGCGAAAAACCAGATTATTCCGGCCATTTAAACGTTGATCAGAGCACGTTACGCACAGCGCATCCGCCTCTCCGATGTGGAGTGTGTCGCCAGCATCCGCATAGACAAAGCTGGTGTCCAGCGTGTGGTAACCGTTGGGTGTTTTCCCGGTGACCGCAAGGTGCAGGTTGATCTTGGCGGGCGCCGGCAGTTCAAGCACCGGCGTTCAAAATAACCAGCGTGGCTTTGCGCCCGTGTTGGATATCACTGAAGACCAGGCGTTTCTTTTGCGCGTTCCATTCCACGCGAACGTGACGGTTGCTACGGCGAACAATCCACCGGTCCGAACCCTTCGGCTGGAAGCCTGATGGCACGCGGCCGCTAAGGAATTCAGATAATTCCCGCGGGCTAATCAGAAGCCCGCGGGATACAAGCTCTTTCTTGCTGATGCGGCGCCATTTCGGGTTCCTGGCCTGATTATCGCGTAGCCACATTCTATCATGTTGCCAGGTCAGCTCCACGATGCGGCCACTCATGGCGTGAACAATGCGTATTTCTCCCTCATCGGGCTGTTTGGCTTGCCAATACAGCATGGCCTGCCAGATATGGTTGGGCTCCATCACCATGATTCTTGCCGTGATCCGGCGGTAGGGTCCGATGGTGGATGACTGGTCCACGGCCAAACCGGCGCATGCCGACAGCAGCAGAACAGAGGCAAACAATGCCGCGGCAAGAAAAGGTTTCAATCACAAGCCCACATCAATTTTTTTCCGGAGGATACCTGGATGCTCATGCCCCAGCCGGAGGGACTTTTTCCATGCGGTTCGGGCTGCATCCAGCTTTCCGGCTTTCCATAAAATATCACCCAGATGCTCCTGCATAACCGCGTCATCGGGAATTTTTCCAACGGCTTCGCGTTGGAAGGACAAAGCTTTGCCGTATTCCCCGCGCTGATAATAGACCCACGCCAGCGAATCGAGATAATAGCCGTTGCCGGGTTTTTGTTTCAGGGCGCGGAGAATCAGGTTTTTAGCTTCACCCAGGTGAACGCCCTGTTCGGCATAGAGATAACCGAGAAAATTCAGCGCTTCGATATTATCGGGTTCGATGGTGAACAGCTTTTTAATTTGATCCGCGGCTTTTTCATATTGCTTCAAACCTTCAAATGCCGCGGCACGGTTGAACAGTAATTGCGCCGAAATCTCCGGAAGTCTCAAAGCCGCCGTTGTTTCCGTCAATAATTGCCGGTATTTTTTTTGCTGTAGTAATACAGCCGAGAGCAGGGCATAGGCATTTTCCAGCTTGGGGGCCTTCCGGATGACGGCGCGAATACGGGATAGCGCGGCATGGGTTCGCCCGGCTTGAAAATCCATGGCTGCCAGCCGTAACTGGGCATCCGCGTAGCTTGCGGCATTGTGCTTGATACGCCGGTAAATTTTTTCCGCCTCGGCTTTCTTGCCCAGGGCTTCCAAACTGGCGGCCAGATAGAACAGGGATTGGCTTGAGGTGCGTTTGGTCAGCGCTTCACGGAAGCGTGCGACAGCGCGGAGATAGTCTTTTTGCTGATAATACAGCAGGCCAAGCGCAGTCAAAACTTCAGTGTTTTTACCAATTCTTTTAGAAATATTTTCATAAATAGTGATGGCTTCCTTGCCGCGTTTCTGTTGCACCAGCAGACGGCCCAGTGCATTGCCGACGCTCAAACTCCACGGGTGTCCGGCCAGAAACCTGTGTAGCACTTCCTCGGCCTCAATGATATCTCCCCGATGCAGGGCAAGGCGGCTGAGCATCAGGACGGGACCGGACTGGTCGGGCGCTAATTTGCGCAATACTTCCAGAGATCGTTTGGCTTTTTTCAGTTCTCCCTGGCGCATGTAAAGCTCGGCGTCAACGTGATACAACTGGATACGTGAACCGGATTTGATCCCTTGACGAATGATTCGGTGCGCTTCGACAAAGCGGTCTTCCTTCTCCATCAGGCGTATCAGCATCATGCGTGGAGTCAAAGATTCGGGGTTTTTCCGTAATATCTGCTTCAGCACGTCAATGGCATCAGATCGTTGATCCTTCGCGGTCAGAAGCCGGGCATGAAGAATCCGGATTTTCGCCATGTTTTCCGGCGGTAAGCCATGCATGCCCAGAAGCGCATCCACCTGTTTCCCCGCTCTTTGTATCTTGCCATGCCGTAGCAGCAGTTCCGTTAACTGAATACGCGGAAGAATGGCTGACTTGTCTTTCCTCACCAGCGCCTCAAAAAATCTGGTGGCCAGTGCGGGATGGTCATTCTGTAGCGCACCTTCAGCCGCCAGATACAGAAAGCCGGTATTCATGGCGGAGATAGGTGTTTGTATCCGTACGGACTTTGCGGAAGCGGCGGAAGAGGGATGCGGCGCTACCGCCGTACAGGAAACGAGCAGCATGCTGACCATGATAATTATCGATAGGCGCATGGAGGTTAGTTGCTGTCCGGGAGCAGGTCTTGCACGGCGACGGACTGGAATTGTTTACCTTCCACGTTGAATACCCAGCACTGCATATCCACGGCATGTCCTTCATAGGTGCTGACAATGGCGTAGGCAAGCCCGTCCCATGCATTGGCAAGATCGGTCGGCGAAGGCCTGGCCGGACAATCCGGGTGGCTGTGATAGATGCCGATAATTTCGTGTCCGGTGCCGCGTAATTCCCGGTCCACCGTCTGATACGCCTCCGGATCCAAAATGAAACGGTCGGCGGCTCTCTCCGTATTGAGGTTGGATACCTCGCGCGCCTCGTCAATATGCCAGTCCTGGCCCGCCAATTTCCCCAACAGCAGGCCACAGGCTTCATCGGGATAATGGCGTTCAGCGGAAGCGCGCATGGCTTGCATGGCGGTATTTTGTATCAGGCACGATCGTGCCGCTGATGAGGTGTCTACAACATCCAGATAAGCTTGGCTGTGAAATCGATCGGGGATAGTGTACTCGGCGATGGGTCGCGCGCGTTCCTGCATTTTTTCTCCAGTTTATACTTTTAGCGGGAACACTAGCGTGTGGCGCTCTCTTGCCAAGAGGGGGCTGTATTATGTCGGGAAAGAATGAAGCGGAGGTGAAGAAATGAAGCGAATCCAGACCATCACCCTTGCGGGGATGCGCGCCGTTGCCGATATCGTATGAGCGCACGAAGGCCATGAGCAGGGCGCATTGTTCGAAGCTGATGCTGAATTTATGAATGGTCCGGGTTAAATGGAAGGGACATCACAACTAATTTGGGGAATGCTGTTTGGAGCAATCGGCCTCGGATTTTTTATATACGGGAAAAAGCAAAAGGCGGTAATTCCATTCTGCACAGGTATCGCTTTGCTTACCTTCCCCTATTTCATATCGAACGTATACGTACTCGTAATTGTTGGCGTTATTTTAGTGGCGCTACCATATTTTTCCAGATTTGACTGGTATCAGCGATGAATCAACAAGTCGAACGACCGATGTCGACCCAAAAGCAATATTCGTTACCGGCAGCCTGTCTTTCGGAGATATGATAGTACAATTTCGGACTTGATCCTCCGGGTTTTCTGTAATCTCCGGTTACTTTGGCTTGCCACCCATGTCGATAGCCTTACCCCGTGACATCGATGTAAGATAGCTGATCAGATCGACCATTTCCTTGCTGTCAGAGGACGGCGGCGTTCCTTGCAGCGCCCCCGCGACGCAGTTGCGTACTTGACCCTGTAAAGTAAGCACCACGCCTCGCCGGTTGTTGTAGCGCGGGAAAATGGCAGCAGCATTCATGAGGCTGGGAATCGGTTTGCCGTTGGGAAGTTCGCCCATTGTCGTCCCTCCGGCCTTGTGGCAACTGTTGCAGTTTCTGCCGTTTCCACCAAATGTCGCCGTCATGAACAGGTGCTTGCCATTCCGCACCGCCTGGTCCAGCGGACCTGCCATAGCGGCAACGGGAAACGAGGCCATAGCGCTTAACAGTCCCATGACGAAGATCAGCGATATACTCCATGCCGGTTTGTTAATAAGCATCAGTTCTCTCCTTGGCGGTCTGGCGGGTACGGCTGCCGATATCAGATCGGCGAAAGAAACATCCTGACCGGACTTTGGCAACATGTATCGCGAGATTGCCGAACCCCGAATTGTGGCACGTGCATGAAGTCAGTCAATAGCCTTTTACCATTGGCTCCAATGTATGAAAAAAGCCCGTCCATGGCCTTTTTACGACTTCATCATTCATCAACACAGCCGCGCCCTCACTTGTTCCTTTGCCCGCGACCAATCCTTGTTCAGGCATCCGTAAGCGCGGTTACGCCCTTCTTCGCAAGAATCCGTTACAAACAGAGGTCCTGCGTGATCATCACGGCGATTCATGAATAATTCAGGATAGATTGGTGCGATACGCTGGTTCTAATCCGGATAAACATCAAAGGACTGGTCAGGCGTGATCGGATTGCCACGTAAAAACACATCCGCGCCCATTACCTTTTTTCCTTCCGGCTGTACATCGAGTATGCGGTAAAGCGCACCATCGCCGCAAACCACATGGAAGCCGTCCTGTCCCATCAATGTGCCGGGATGGCTGTCTGTTTTGCCTTGTAACGGCCTGCCCCGAACAATCCTGATCCATTTTCCATCCAGGCGGGTGCGGGCGCCGGGTTGGGGAGAGAAGCAACGCACTTGCCTGTCAATCCGATCAACGGAACGCCGCCAGTCAATGATACGTTCCGCATTGTCGAGTTTGGTGGCGTAGGTAGCCTTCGTGTCATCCTGCGGAACTATCTTCAATGATCCGGCGGCAATCTTTGGCAGCGTATCAAGCAGCAGTTGCGCTCCCATCGAAGCCAGGGCCTCCCGTAAATCCGGCCCCGTCGTTGCAGGGGTAATCGGGAGGCGTTGTAACGCATAAATATCGCCGGTATCCATCGTTGCCTCCATGTGCATGATACACACGCCCGTTTCCCTGTCATCCGCCAGCAGCGCCCGCTCGATGGGCGCCGCTCCGCGCCAGCGCGGCAATAGCGAGGCATGAACATTAATCGGTGCAACAGCAGGTGCAGCAAGCCACGATTCCGGCAAAATCATACCGAAAGCCACCACCACGGTTACATCGGCATGCTTTGATTCCAGCCATGCCAGGGATTCCGGATCATTCCGCAAACTTTCCGGCGTAATGACATCAATGCCCGCATCCAGCGCCGCCTGTTTCACCGGCGACGGGGTGAACTTCATACCACGCCCGGACCTGCGATCGGGCCGGGACACGACGCCAACCACCGCCATACCGTCGGCATTCAGTAAAGCCCGTAAACAGGGAACGGAGAATCCGGGGGTTCCGGCAAAAATAATACGCATGAAAGATCTCAGGCAGATTGCGCCTGTTGCTTTTTCTGTTTTCGCAAACGTTTCTTGAGTAATTTCTGTTTGATGGGCGGCAACAGGTCGATAAACAGGCATCCGTCGAGATGGTCGAATTCATGCTGCAGGACCACTGCCGGAAAACCCTCGAAATCAGCCGTGTGGCGGTTGCCTTCCATATCCTGCCAACTGGCCGTGATGGATGCCGCACGTTTCACCTCTTCATAAATACCGGGAACGGAAAGACATCCTTCCTCAAACACGGCTTCGCCCTCGCGCCGCGAAATCTCCGGATTAACCCAAACCTTCAAATCCCGGTTTCCATCCTCCTCGCGCCAGCGGGTATCCGTCACCGTCACGCGCAGCAATACACCGATCTGCGGCGCCGCCAGCCCCACGCCGGGTGCGTTATACATCGTGTCCGCCAAATTCTGAACAAGTTCCCGGACCTCCTCGCTGGCGGGATCGGCAACCGGCCTGGCATGCTGCCGCAACATCCTGTCCGGATAGGTCAGAATTTTCCAAATAGCCATGCCGCTTATGCTAACGGAAAGGCGCCAAAGGGACTACTCTACTTCGCCGGATTAACGGGGCGCATGCATGATGGAGCAGTCACCCTGCATCATTGATCCATCGCCACGATTCGTTCAATAATCCATGCGGCCAGACGGTTCTTTGGCATGGAGGGCGCGGGTGTCTCCTGATGAGACGCAAGCCACCAGCCAGCGGCATTCTCTTTCCCCATGTTGCTGATATCATTGGTAAAGATGGCATCAGCTCCTTTTTCTTGCAACTTGTGTCTGGCATGTTCAATATGGTGGTCGTATTCGGCGGCGAACGCGATGATTTTCCGGGGGCGGCGGGGCAACCCGGCAATGTGGGCGACGATGTCTTCATTGGCATCCAGCGTTACACTGAGGCTGGATGCATGTTTCCGTTTCAGTTTCCCCGCCAGGGGTTGGGAGAATCTGTAGTCGCTGACCGCGGCTGTAGCGACGAATACGTCGGCATCGCCTGCTTCCCGATCACAGGCGGTGAGCATGTCCCGCGCCGAAACCACGTCGCATCGGCGGACAATGGATGATGTGGCGGGTGTTCCCGGACCTGCAATCAGCGTGGTTTCCGCACCAAGCGCCGCGACGGCGTCGGCCATGGATGCACCCAGCTTGCCGCTGGCGCGACTGGTCAGAATACGTACGCGATCCCATGCTTCCCGGGTTGGACCGGCATTGATCAGCCAGCGTTGTCCCCTCAAGCGCTGAGCCTGTAGTAAAGGGCGAACAGCTTCAATCATCATTTCCGGTTCGCTCATGCGCCCCCATCCCTCTTCTCCGCAGGCCAGCTTCCCGGATTCCGGACCCACGAAATGAATGCCCTGTTCTTTTAGCGCCCTGGCGTTGCGTTGCGTTGCGGTGGATTCCCACATGGAAGCATTCATGGCCGGCGCTATCAGCACCGGGGTCTCACGGACCTGAAATAATGTAGTGAGCAGGTTATCGCATATGCCATGACTGAATTTAGCAAGCAGATCGGCTGTCGCCGGGGCGACGAGCAATAGATCGGCCCAGCGGGCGAGTTGAATATGGCCCATTTTCCATTCGGCTGAGAGATCGAATAATTCAACATGCACCGTTTCTCCGGTTAGCGCCTCAAACGTCATGGGAGTTACAAACCTGCATGCCGCGGGCGTCATTACACAGCGCACGCAGGCCCCTTGCCTGATCATCAGACGGGCCAGTTCGGCTACCCGGTAAACAGCAATGCCGCCGCCGATACCGATAAGAATATGTTTGTCGGATAACATCATCAATGACATCCTCCTGAGCCCCTTGCAAAACTCCGGGTGGATGAGCGGCAATCCCGCTTTGAGTCCATTTTCGGGATGGGATGAGCTGCATGGTGGTTCCATGGAGCGAAATTCCAGCTCGG
>VAOW01012350.1_pt1 | contig 12916 bp, 13 predicted proteins | sample 3393921 | NCBI WGS metagenome assembly VAOW01 (sample SAMN08290428, study PRJNA428436) | hydrothermal vent metagenome | isolation source: Deep-sea hydrothermal vent chimney | place: Indian Ocean: Southwest Indian Ridge | depth 2742 m m
AAAAAATCTGCCGGACATGAAAAATCCCGACTTCCAAAAGTCACTTTCTGCTATTGTGCGCAGTCTCCCTGCAAGTCCGGGTGTTTATCGCTATTACGACAGTGAAGGAAAAATTTTGTATGTGGGCAAGGCGAAAAATTTGAAAAAGCGTGTGTCCGGTTATTTTAATAAAGAACCTGAAAGCGGAAAGTTGCGGGTATTGGTAAAAAAAATCAGAGACATAAAATTTATTGTTACAGAAACGGAACTGGATGCCCTTTTGCTGGAAAACAACCTGATTAAAAAACTTCAGCCACGATACAACATTATGCTAAAGGATGACAAAACCTATCCCTGGCTTTGCATTAAAAAAGAACCTTTCCCGCGGGTGTTCTCAACGCGCCATGTGCTGAACGATGGCTCGGAGTATTATGGTCCGTATGCTTCGGTGCGGATGATGAAAACGTTGATGGATATTATCAGGAAGCTCTATCCGCTGCGTACCTGCAAGCTGTATCTTTCGCAAAAAAACATCCGAAAAGGAAAATTTAAAGTCTGTCTTGAGTATCATCTCGGTAATTGTAAAGCGCCTTGTGTGGGAAAACAAACGGAGGAGGAGTATATTGAAATCATTGGCCAGATCCGCGCTATTATAAAAGGTAACCTGAGTGAGGTGATTGATGCGCTGCGAAAGATAATGATGGACTATGCAAAAAAGCAGGATTTTGAAAATGCGCAACTCGTGAAGGAAAAACTGGAGATTCTTGAAAATTACAAAAGCAAATCGACCATTGTGAATCCGCACATCAGCAATGTGGATGTCTTTTCTGTTCTAAACGAAGAAAACAATGCCTTTGCCAACTATCTAAAGGTAATGAACGGCTCTATCGTTCAGGTTCATACCGTTGAAATAAAGAAAAAACTCAATGAGACATCTGCGGAGATTCTGACTTTTGTTATTGCCGATTTCCGCCAGCGTTTCGGCAGTACCGCCAAAGAGATTATCGTTCCGTTTCATCCCGAGCTAAGCTGGAAAGATGTAAAGATTACCGTTCCACGGCGCGGCGACAAGAAGCAGTTGCTTGAGCTGAGTCAGCGCAACACAAAGTATTTCAAAATGGAGAGGCAAAAGCAGCAGGAGCTGGTGGATCCCGACCGGAACGGCAAGCGTATTCTTGAAAAAATGAAAAAAGATCTGCGGCTGACTGTTTTACCCGAGATCATCGAATGTTTTGATAATTCCAATATTCAGGGAGAATATCCGGTAGCTTCCATGGTGCAGTTTTACAAAGCCAAACCCAACAAAAAAGCCTACCGCCATTTCAATATCAAAACCGTGACAGGGCCGGATGACTTTGCCTCCATGGAGGAAATTATCCTCCGGCGTTATGGTCGGCTTCTGAAAGAGGAGAAGGTATTACCGCAATTGATTGTAGTGGATGGAGGGAAGGGACAGTTGAGTGCGGCTGTGAAAAGTTTAAAGAAGCTGGAATTGTTCGGAAAAGTCGGTATTATTGGTATCGCTAAACGTTTGGAAGAACTTTATTTTCCTAACGACTCTGTGCCTCTTTATCTCGATAAAAAATCGGAAACACTGCGTGTTATTCAACAATTGCGGGATGAAGCCCATCGTTTTGGCATTACGCATCATCGTAAAAAGCGCAGAAAAGGAACGATGAAATCGGAACTGACAGAAATAAGAGGTATAGGTGAGGATACAATCCAAAAACTGTTACGGAAATTCAAATCTGTGAAAAAAATCAAGGAAACCCCGGAGGAAGATCTGGCAGCGATTGCAGGCAAGGCCAGAGCGGAAATAATTTTTCACCATTTTCATTCCGTTTCCGGCCACTAAAAAAAGCCCTCCGGGCCGGAGAGCTTTTTTTAGTGAATCGAAATTTATTATTCCAGTGTAAATTTAATGGGAAGGTTAAAGGATACTCTCACGGGTTTACCTCTTTGTCTCCCCGGAATCCACTTTGGCATGCTTTTTACCACTCTGACCGCTTCTTCGTCACAACCGCCGCCGATACCGCGGAGCACTTTTACATGATCGATCTTGCCATTGGGTTCCACCACAAAGTTAATAAACACACGACCCTGGATACCGCTTTCTTTGGCCAATTCAGGATATTTGATATGTTCAGCGAGATATTTCATAAGTGCTCCCTGCCCGCCGGGGAAAGAAGGCATCTGTTCCACAACTATAAAGATGTGTTGTTCAGGGATAACATCTTCCTCTTCCGGTGGTACATACTCAGCCACTTTGGTGTTCATGTTGGCCTCCACATCAATATTTACATCGGTGTTTACCTTCACGTTATTGCTCACAATTTTAATTTGTGTTACTGTTTTAGGTGGAGGTGGCGGGGGTGGCTTTACCTTTTGTTCCGTAATAGGGACCATTTCCTCAGGAGTATTGTTGGCCTTACGCTGAACTATAGTAATTGTTCTTTTTTCGTAACTTTTATAATTAAAAGAAACAAAAACAAGAGCCAGTGCAATGACAAGACCAATCTCGAAAAAGAGAGCTTTCTTACTTTCCAAGTCAGCTTTTGATGTTTTTCTGGATTCCATTCTTCTTTTTTGTTAAATTTTATTATGAATTACTTTTTCCGGCCGCTAAATTAGGCAAATTCTTTTTAATGACTTCCTTTTCTCCTTATTTTTTTTCTATACAGATAGATAAAAAGCAACCATCCCGCTATTGCACCTATTGTATCAGCAAAAAAGTCAAACCGATTCCCGCTTCTTCCAATAAAAACATAATATTGCAGAACTTCGGTTATCATTCCGTAAATGGCGGTAATGATAACTGCTATTAATCCGAACAAATAACGTTTTTTACTGTTAAAATATTGCATGCGGAAACCAAATAAAATCAGAAAGGCCAGTACTCCGAAAATAAAGAGGTGTACTACCTTGTTAGGTTCCAACCAGCCCCAGAAAGTAGGTATTTTTGGAAAATCGTTACCAGGCAAACCGGTCAACAGCAGGATAATGAACGACCAAAAAAGAGCGGGCCATAATTTTTTTAGCATAGAACGTGTTGCTATGATTCAATCAGATTTCTGTAGGCAGCTGCATCCAACAAATTATCCATCTCGGCAGGATTTGTCAGCTTCATTTTTATAATCCAACCATCTCCGTAAGGGTCTTTGTTGATGAGCTCGGGGGCATCTTCTAACTTTTCGTTAAGTTCGAGGATCGTTCCTCCAACAGGTAGTAGCAGATCGGAAACTGTTTTGACGGCTTCAATAGTACCGAAAGGCTCCTCTTTTTTGAGTGTTTCGTCGATGGTTTCCACCTCAACAAAAACGATGTCGCCCAATTCATTCTGGGCGAAGTCGGTAATTCCCACATAGGCTTCTTCCCCTTCTGCTCTCACCCATTCGTGATCATTAGTAAACTTTAAATTTTCAGGTATATTCATATTTTTACGTTTTAAAAATGATGCCTCAAATTTACACTAATTTTTTTTTACAAAAGGCAGATACAATTATGAAGGGTTCTAAATTACCAGCCTATTTCTGTCCCATTGAAATACCGAGTCCTTTGACCGTTTTTACCAGAGCATTGTCGAGTGTTACCAGATTGGGTTTGGCTATGGCATCTTTAAGGGGAACGGCTAAAAATTTAGGGTGCCGGTAAGCTACCATTTTCCCAAAATCACCGTCCATGGCCATCTCAAAAGCCCTCACCCCAAACTGGGCGGAGAGTACTCTGTCGTAAGCAATGGGAACTCCCCCTCTTTGCAAATGTCCCAAAACCGTTTCACGCATGTCATGTTTGAATCCGGCAGCCCTGAGCTCTTTAATCAACTGGCGTGAGATACCTCCCAGTTTCGGGTTTTCGTAGCCTACTTCATCATTTTCCCGGACAGCTATTTTGCCACCTTTGGGATAAGCTCCTTCTGAAATTACCACAACAGCAAATCCCCTATCGTGAACAAAGCGTTTTTCAAGGGCATCTTTTACCACTTCAACATCGTAAGGAAATTCCGGAATCAGACACACGTCGGCCCCGCCTGCAACGGCAGCATTCATGGCAATCCATCCCGCTTCGCGACCCATAACTTCCAATACAAAAACACGGTTGTGACTGGCAGCAGTGGTAACCAACTTGTCAACGGATTCGGTAGCTATTTCCACAGCCGTCTGAAAACCAAAAGTCGAATCGGTGGAAGAGAGGTCGTTATCGATAGTCTTGGGAACCCCGATAATGTTCAGCCCTTTTCGGTAAAGCTGCTCGGAAATACGTTGCGAACCATCGCCACCAATACTGATAACCGCATCGATGTGCATAACCTGCAGCTTGCGTATCATTTCGTCCGAACGGTCAACCGAAGTCCATTTTCCGTCTTTGTCTTTGATAGGCCAGGCAAACGGACCCCCTTTGTTGGTGGTTTCGATAATGGTGCCTCCTTGAAAATGAATCCCTTTTACTTTTTTATTGTCCAGCACAACTACTTCGGTAGGCTCCCACAGGATACCGTTAAAAGCCTGAATGCTTCCCAGCACTTCCCAATCTTTCTCTTGTGATGCCCGGTGGACAATGGCACGTATTACGGCATTAAGTCCTGGACAATCGCCGCCGCCTGTTGCTATTAGTACTCGTTTCATTTTTTTTATTATAATTTGAAACGCAAAAATAATCATTATCAAAAATCGTGTAACCATTACCCCGATGAGAAAAAGAAAAGCTTTAGTCGGATTGGCCTGTGAAGGGTTACACATCTGAATACAAACGTTTGATAGAATCGGGAAATAGCATTGCGGGGAACACGTTTTCCGGACATTTCAACTAAAAAGGGAGTCATCCTGCTATTTTGTCTCAGCAATGGCTCTATATTGGGTATTATTTTTCTGGTTTTAAACCTCGAGTACATAATGTTTGATGCTAAGGTTTTTTTACTGTTTTTTTGACTTTTACCTCCTGCGGTTTTCAAAAATAAATTCCAATGAGCTAAGTTTGTGAAAAAATCATAAAAACAAATTTAAAATCTCAAGTAATACGCAATAATCAATTTCCAAAAATTAAATCCGGATGTAAAGAATTTACGGGTTGGAATTTAAAAAATTAGCAAAACAAGTTTGCAGTTTAGAGTTTATTTGGTGTTTTTAGCTTGTTATTTCTTCACAAATCATTAGTTCATAAGTAGTTTAGAAGTTTAAGACAACGGACTTACTTGGTTTGTTCCTTTTTTCTCTATTTTTGGCACCGAAAACAGATAAAAATATGAGCAGGGAAAAAATAACCATTCTTACATTGGATGCCGGTGGAACCAATTTGGTTTTCTCGGCTGTACAAAACAGACAAATTCTCAAACAGAAGGTTCACTTGCCTGCTCCTTCCGAAAATCTTGAAGATTTTTTAAAAAAAGTCATCAGTGGTTTTTCCGAATTACAGCAACAAGTGAAGATAAAGGCCCGTGCCATAAGCCTCTGTTTTCCGGGGCCTGCTGATTATGAAAACGGAATTATCGGTGATTTGGAAAACCTTCCTTTTTTCTTAGACGGGATTCCACTGGCTAAAATGTTGGAAGAAATTTTTAAGATTCCTGTTTTTATTAATAACGACGGCGATTTGTTTGCTTTGGGTGAGGCTATAGAAGGATATTTAAGAGAGATAAACAGGGAGAGCAAGAGAGAATACCATAATTTACTTGGTGTAACACTCGGAACGGGGTTTGGTGGAGGTATTGTGGTTAATGGTAAACTTTTTGGCGGAGACAACTCGGCTGCTGCCGAAGTTAACCGCATGAGTAGTTTTCTAAACCGCGGACAAAGTGTGGAAGAGGTGCTGAGCATTCGTGGAATTCGCCGTTTGTATGCCGAAGCGTGCGGAATTCCGGTTGAGAAAACGCCGAAGCCTTTTGAGATTTTTATGGTAGGTTTGGGGAAAAAAGGAGGAAACAAAGCTGCAGCCCTGGAAGCATGGAAGACATTTGGGCTCGTACTAGGCGATGCTTTGGCCAATGTGGTGAGCCTTACCGACAGTTGTGTGGTTATTGGCGGCGGCCTGTCGGGTGCTTATTCTCTTTTTCTGCCGATAGCTCTGGAGCAAATGAACAGCACTTTTCTTAAAAACGATGGCAGCCGGATGCCACGCATGGAACTGACGGCTTACAATTGGGAAAATACTGTAGAAAAAGCTGCTTTTTTAAAAGATGAGTCCCGGATTTTGGCTGTTCCTTTTTCCGACAAAACACAGGTTTACTATCCGCAGAAAAAAATTGCTGTGGGCATCAGCCGGCTGGGAACCAGCGAAGCTGTGGCCGTGGGAGCTTATACTTTTGCAGTATCAAAGCTGGCTTTGTAAAGTCTTTTGGAAGGAATTCGGAATTACTTTTTCAGTACAAGTTCGTCCCACGAAAACACCGTGTTAAACCGTAGGCTTTTCATGTATTCCCTGAATGTTCTGTCTGTTCCGTGATTCGTAATCAGTACAAAATCGCCGCCCCAGGCTCCTAATGATTTTACGACACCCTGATATCCTTTGAAAAGACGCTCTTTCACGGGTGCAATTCTCAATATTGCAGACATTATCTTTTCGTGTTCGCAGAGGAGATTTTCAAAATCCTTTAGATTATCTGTCTTCACAAGTTTTTTGCCGATAACTGAAATGTCGTGGATATTGCTTCCGTTGTAAACAGCGCTCTTTTTGAACTGTGCAATACTTTCGTCGCTATGTTGCTTTTGGCCGAGATAAACAAAATAAATCCGGTTTTTAAATGGTGGCGACCATGCAAACGGCTCAGCCACCGGTTTTCCGTTTATCAGCTGATAAAAAACAGGCTTTTCCACGCGGGCGCAGGCCACATCATAACCCGAACCTCCAAGGGCTTTTCGTTGCAGATCAAAAGGGTCAATACCGGCCCAGAAAGCGAGGTTGGAAATAAGTGTGGAACTGGAGCCTAAACCAAATTCCGGAGCAAACTCCAGGCGTGTTTCCACTTCGTAGCTTTTCAGGTCATCAAGAAATGCCGGAGCAAAATCCCTAATGGCAGTAAAAATTTCTATTAGTTTCTTTGTTAGTATTTTATCTGTTGTTTTAATAATTTGCAGTGTAGGTAATTCAACTTCGGCACGAAACCAAAGACCATCAGGTTTTTTGGCTGTCCATAGCAACCGGGCATTTTTTTTAACGTAGGTCATGGTTACCTCCAAATGCTGTCCTTTGTTCACCGGCAGCGCCAGTGCACGTGCACCTGACATAACAAGATATTCTCCGGTAATCAGGAGTTTACCATGTGCGTACCATGCCTGTTGTTGTTGTTGCATTATCTCGAGAGACGAAGATTTTTAATAAATTCACCCACTTCGGCAAAAGATACTTTGTGGTCGGAAAAGTAATTCACTGCTTTTTCTTTTTCGCTTTTCGAGGCTTTGAAATGATTCAAAATATTCATCAAATGCATTTTCATGTGCCCTTGTTGAATACCTTTGGTAACGAGTGAACGAACGGCAGCAAAATTGTTGGCCATGCCCAGCGTGGCCGTAATCATCATCAACTCTTTTGCTGATGGTTTTCCCAACATCTCCAATGAATGTTTGGCCAGCGGGTGCAAAGAAGTAAGTCCGCCGACAGTTCCGAGAGCCAGCGGCAGCTCAATCCGGTATTTAAACCGGCCGTTTTTTATCTCCACATGCGACAGACTTTTGTAATGTCCGTCTTTAGAGGCGTAGGCATGTCCTGCAGCTTCAATGGCCCTAAAATCATTACCCGTGGCAATGGCTACTGCATCAATACCATTGAAAATACCTTTGTTATGTGTCGCTGCGCGAAAAGTATCAATTTCCGCAATTTTAACTGCTGTTTCAAACTTGCGGGCAAATTCTTCTCCCGTAAGGGAAGGGTCAATATTCTCAAGGTCTTTAAAATCACATTCAACCCATACTTTTACAAGACAGTCGGGAGTGTAGTTGGAAAGGATAGACATGATGATAACAACCTCTTTTTCTTTTCCCTCGAAAACAGGGTGGGTTTTTATAAATTCCTGAAGGGCTTTTGCTGATTCTTCAAGGCAGGAGTTGATAAAATTGGCGCCCATGGAATCGATGGTCTCAAAAGTAATATTAATCTGGTAGTAATTTTCCAGCCTGTTCCGCATATCCACAAGTTTGAAATCAAGGATGCCACCTCCTCGTTTTTCCATATTGGCGGTTATTGACTTGGTTTTTTCACGAAAACGCTGCTTCAATTCGTCAAAAACACTTACCAGTTTTTCTTTTTCTCCACACCATTGAAAATGAATCTGTCCTACCTTCACTGTGTCTTTAACCTCGGCATGGAAACCTCCGCGTTCCGACCAGAAACGTGCAGCGGAGGAGGCGGCAGCAACCACAGAGCTTTCTTCAATAACCATAGGTACGAGATAGGTTCTGCCGTTTACCATTACATTGGGAGCAATACCGTAAGGAATGTAAAAGTTGGTAATGGTATTTTCACTGAATTCATCAAAAATCTTCTGCTTTTCCGTGTCGGCATACCAGAAACTTTTCAATAATTCAATGGTTTCGAGCTGATTGTCCATCAACTCGGCAACAATCTTTAGCTTGTCCTCTTTCAATAATTTGGAAAAGCCTTTAATGATAAGGTCTCTTTTACGTCTATATGGCATAAGGCAATTTACCAGCTGTTTTTTTGCATTTGACAAAAATAAGGTAAAATTTTCACGAAAGATATTATTCAGGGTAATTATGGATAAAATAATGGCGGCCTATGGTTGAGCGATCGCCGGTGAACACCCTAATACGGTGATATTTATCTTCTTTGGTTTTGTGTGGTGTCTGAGCGTGACGGATACAAAAAAAGCCGCCCTGTAAAGCGACTCTCAAATTTTTTTCAGGTTTCTTTAATATTCGTCTTCATTAAAGAAGAAGTCTTCCTTGGTGGGATACTCTGGCCAAATGTCTTCAATTCTTTCAAAAGCCTCATCTTCGAGCTCAAGTTCTTTCAGATTTTCGATAACCTCGGAAGTTACCCCCGTGCGAAGACACCACTCGATTAATTCATCTTTGGTAGCAGGCCAGGGTGCATCCTCTAATTTTGAAGCTAATTCCAATGTCCAATACATGGTTAAAAAATTATGGTTTAAATTTTTTGCAAAAGTAAATTTTTTTTAATACGAGCAACGAAAAATAAAAAATTTTCATTTTTTCTTAAACATGTGGTTTCCAAAGAGATTCGGGAATTTCCAAGTCATGGGAAAACTTGCGGGCCAAAACAAAAAAATAATCCGAAAGGCGGTTGAGATATTGGATGTTTAGTGCGTCAGTGGGAAACTCTTCATTCATACGAATGACCAGGCGTTCGGCACGCCGGCAAACGGTACGGGCGATATGACAATAGGAGACGATAGGATGGCCTCCCGGAAGAATAAAAGCTGTAAGGTCCGGAAGTTGTTCATTCATTTTATCAATTTCCTTTTCTAACAGTTCCACATCTTCGGCAAGCAGTACCGGTAAAGCGCGTGCTACAGGTTTTTCATCCTGTGCCAGACTGCTCTCCAGGGTAAAAAGGCGGTTCTGGATTTCCAGTAGCAGCTCTTTGCTCCGGTTGTCAATATTCTGGTCGCGAATAAGTCCTACGTACGAATTCAGCTCGTCCACCGTGCCGTAAGCTTCAATGCGAATGTCGTATTTGGGAACCCGCGTACCTCCAATGAGTGCGGTACGCCCTTTATCCCCGGTTTTAGTGTAAATTTTCCGTCTTTTATTCATAACCGCAACATTATCTTAAGCGTTGACTGTTTTTAGCTCGTTGTAGCTGATAATGTTTTCATTGGGTTTGTCTTCTTCAACTATTCCATCCCGGAGCCGTATAATCCGGTGGGCGTGTTCGGCGATATCCTCTTCGTGGGTTACCAGCACAATGGTATTTCCCATGCGGTGAATTTCTTCGAGCAGGGAGATAATTTCCACGGAAGTCTTCGAGTCGAGGTTACCCGTAGGCTCGTCGGCCAGAATTAGCGATGGCTTATTTACCAAGGCTCGGGCTATGGCAACGCGTTGTCTTTGTCCGCCTGACAATTCATTGGGCCTGTGATGTATACGATCTGCTAATTGCACACTTGCCAGCGTCTCTTCTGCACGGCGAATACGTTCCTGTTTGGATACCCCGGCATAAATCAGCGGGAGCATTACATTCTCAAGAGCGGTAGAGCGGGGCAGGAGATTGAAAATTTGAAAAACGAAACCAATCTCTTTGTTTCGTACCTCGGCCAGATCGTTATCCGACATTTTGCTTACATCCAAGTCGTTCAGAAAGTAATGCCCGCTGGTGGGTGTGTCGAGGCATCCTATCACGTTCATCAAAGTTGATTTTCCGGAACCCGAAGGTCCCATCATGGCAACAAACTCATTTTTATTTATGGATATATCAACTTCCTGCAAGGCCTTAACGATTTCTGAGCCTACCTGATAATACCTGGATATTTTTTCTAACCGGATAATTTTTGTTGCCATAAGTCTGATTTTTGGTGAACAAAAGTAATAAGAATGTGACAAACAAAACAGGGAAAACTATTTTTATCGAAAATATGCTTTTAACGTGGATGCTAAAAGTAGTGGTGAGGTTATTGCATACATGCTTATACGTGTGAAAAGCAACAAAAGGCCCCTTTTCTCACTGAAAATGCAATGAGAAATGAGGAAGGACAAAGTCGGTGTATCACTATAAATTAACAGCTACGACTTCTTTTATTTCAGGAATAACTTTTTTCAAAGTAGCTTCCACACCGTTTTTCAGGGTCATGGTGCTAAAAGGACATGCACCACAGGCGCCGATGAGTTCCACATTTACCACGTTGTCATCAGTAATTTCAATAAAATTGATATCCCCGCCATCTTGCTGCAAATAAGGTCTCACCTGATCAATTACATTTTGCACTTTTTGATTGAGTTTGCTCCTGTCATTTTCCATTTTAGTTTTTTTAAGTATGATAAATTTTCTGAAAAGGGGTGCTTAGAGTTCGGCCACTTCAACTTTTAGTTTTTGGGCTATTTCAGCAAAGGCTTTTGTAACCGGTGTACCGTTCATTAGTGAAATCGGCATGCCTTTATCACCCGTTTCCGAAATCTTAGCTTCAATAGGTATGCGCCCCAATATTTTGATATTCAACTCGTTAGCGAGCTGATCGCTAGCGCCCTGACCGAAAATATAATATTTTTTGTCAGGCATGTCGTCCGGGATAAAATAGGACATGTTTTCGATAATTCCCAACAGAGGAATGGTTAGTTTTTCCTGGCGGTACATCATGGCGGCACGACGCACGTCGGCAGTGGCTACTTTCTGGGGAGTGGTAACCAGCACGGCTCCTTTGATGTTGTAACTTTGTGCAAGGGTCAGTTGAATGTCGCCGGTTCCGGGAGGCATATCGATGACGAGAAAGTCAAGTTCACCCCATTCGGAATCGGTCATAAGCTGGTTAAAGGCATTGTTGGCCATGGTGCCGCGCCACATGAGTGCCTGTTCGGGTTTCACGAAAAAGCCAATGGACAGAATTTTAATACCATAATTCTCCAGCGGTATCAAAACCGGTTTTCCTTTTTTCTCAATCACCTTGGGCTGGCCGTCTTCCACATTAAACATAATGGGGATGGAAGGCCCCAGCACGTCGGCATCCAAAATTCCTACTTTATTTCCGCTTTTAGCCAGCGAAATGGCGAGGTTGGCAGCTACGGTTGATTTACCGACACCTCCTTTTCCCGAAATAACGGCAATGATATTTTTCACACCCAAAAGGGGGCCTGCCGTGTCATCAGCTACCGGTTTCACGTCCACTGTGATGTCGTCTCCCAATTCGGTTTTTAAGGTTTTAACCACTGAGTTATAGATAATTCCTACTGAGGGATCGTTTAATTTTTCAAAAACAACGGTTACCTTAATTTCTTTTCCTTTGATGGAAATGTCCTGAACCATGTTCAGATCAACAATGTTATCCTTTTTGGCAAAAAAGATAACCTGTTTCAGCGCATCTACCACCTGCTGTCTTGTTATTGTCATCTTTTATTTTTATTTAGATTGAATAATAATTATAAAATATAATGGTACAAAAGTAAGAAATATTTTCGGATGGCAATAAAAGAAAATTTAATTTGGAGGTGAGATAAATAAGATGGATGAGTATTATCAGGCACGCATTGCAAATGCGCACCAGCCAAGGGACAGGATTAGAGATCGCTCGATTCGGGGCAACCACACATGTTTATCTTTTGCGGCTTCCGGATTGTAAATTTTGAAGCCTGAAGCCTGCGGATTAGTATTCTTCCCAGCTCTTTACCGGCAAATCCTCTAACCGGTAACGGCTGATGGCGTAAACAAAAGCGCTGGCGAGACGGGCGTTGGTAATCAGCTGAACGTTGAAATCAACCGCTGCCCGGCGGATGGTATAGTCATTACTTAGCTCTTCGGTAGTCAGGTTTTTGGGGATATTGATGACCAGATCGACTTCCTTGTTTTTGATTAAATCATAGGCGTTGGGTTGCCGCTTTTCGTCAGGCCAGTAAACGCGGGTAGTGGTGATGCCGTTCTTTTCGTAAAAGTCATGAGTTCCTTTGGTGGCAAACAATTTATGCCCTTTTTCCGTTAAAAGTTTGGCACTGATGAGCAATTCCGTTTTCGAACGTAAAGGGCCTGTGGAGAGGAGAACATTTTTTTCCGGAATGTGAAATCCTACCGACAACAGCGCCTTGAGGATTGCCTCGTAATAATCGTCACCGATACATCCCACTTCACCGGTGGAAACCATGTCCACGCCGAGCACCGGATCGGCCATGCTTAACCGCGAAAAAGAAAACTGCGGCGCTTTCACTCCGATATGATCGATGTCAAACAAAGATTTTCCGGGTTTCTCCGGGTTTTCGCCGAGCATGATACGTACCGCATAATCGATAAAATTGGTTTTCAGCACTTTGGAAACAAATGGAAAGCT
>VAOW01034307.1_pt1 | contig 12851 bp, 12 predicted proteins | sample 3393921 | NCBI WGS metagenome assembly VAOW01 (sample SAMN08290428, study PRJNA428436) | hydrothermal vent metagenome | isolation source: Deep-sea hydrothermal vent chimney | place: Indian Ocean: Southwest Indian Ridge | depth 2742 m m
ATCCCTGATTACCCTGCTAACCAACTGCTCAAACTTCTGCCCGGGCAAGATTAAACCTTTTAATCGCCATTTTATAGATGTAGTTCGCCGAAGGGATACGTATATAAACTTAGAAATTAATAATTATGAAAAAGCAAATTAAAATAGTCCGATTAATAGGGGGCTAAACCATCTGCCTCGGGGTAGTTTATTAAAAAATATTCCTTATGAAGATACTATATTTACTAGATTCGTATAATATTTATGGAGGTACGCCAAAAAAAACATTGGATTTAATGGGCTATTTTGGTAAGAAAAGTGTTTTATATGTTTATAATAATGCTCATGGCGATAAAAAAAAATATTTTGAGAAAACAGACGGCAAAATTTTTGAAGGATTTTATGGCAAAAATATTTTTATCCATATCAGGGTTCTGATAAAAATTATAGATAGTGAAGATATTGATATTGTACAAACCCAATTTAGTATGGGTGAAACACTTGGATTTTTAATTAAATTATTTAGACCAAAAGTTAAATTAATTATTGCTTTTGTAGGTGCTTTAAAACCAACCCCAATTAAATCAATTTTTGTAAATATAGTTTATAAAAAAACAGTCTTCTTTATATATATATCTAAATATGTTAAATCAGTAAAAATCAAACAATTTCCCTTATTGACGAATAAAAGAGGTCAGATAATTTTCAATGGAGCAGAAATTAAGTTAGATAATGGCAACATTGTACCTTTTATGAAAAATTACTCCTTGTTTGCTGTTTCCGGATTAATAGAATTGAAGAACATCCAAATGCTTATTGAAGCTCTAAACATTCTTATTAACAACATTGGACGGAAAGATATTTTTCTATATGTCGCTGGCGATGGGCCCTATCGGAAACAATTGGAAAATATGATTAAAGAATATGGTTTGCAGAATTATATTTTATTAATGGGATACCAATCCAATGTTGGAAAACTTCTGAAGGATTGCGATATTTTCGTCCATCCAAGCTATGCAGAAGGTTTTGGTATAGCGGTAGCCGAAGCAATGATGGCAGAAAAACCAATAATTGTAGCGAATGCAGGTGCCTTACCTGAACTCATTGAACATGAAAAATCAGGTCTGGTAATTGACCCTTATAAATCGCAAAAATGGGCAGATGCAATATTAAAATTAATAGAAAACCCAATGTTGGCAAAGAAAATTGCCAAAAATGCTAAGATTAGAGCGGAGAAATTGTTTTCGGTTAAACATTTTTGTGAACAATATGAAAGTTTATATAAGACCTTATTATCTGAATAAATAATGATAAAAATAAAAGTAACTATTGTAACCAATATCCCAACACCCTATCGAAATCCTGTTTATTCAATTTTAGGAAAAATGAAAGATGTTGAACTTTTAGTATTGTTTTGTAGCCATACTGAACCCAATAGAAAATGGAAATCAGAACCACTTGATTTTAAACATAAATACTTAAGTACGAATACGAATATTTTTGTTCATTCAAATTGGAACGTATTTAAAGAATTAACTAAATTTAGACCCGATGTAGTTATTACCTCAGGTTTTAACCCTACAATGTTATTTTCTTGGTTCTGGACTTTACTGTACAGGAAAAAACATATTCCTTTTTCAGACGCTAACATTCATTCGGAAAGTAATTTAAGTTTATTACACAAAATTGCAAGAAAATTGGTTTTTAAAACATCCGCTGCATTTATTGGTGCCAGTGAAAAAACATTTGAACTATACCGTCATTACGGTGTTTCTGATAAAAAATTATTTAAAAGTTGTCTTGCGGTTGATAATGACAATTTTATACCCTCAAAAGATGTTAAAAAAGAATATGATATTTTGTTTTGTGGCCAATTTATTAAACGCAAAAAACCTGTTATTGCATTTGATATAGGAGGCCCGAAGGAAATTATTAAAAATAATTTTAATGGGTATTTAATTGAAAAAGGCGATATTAACGCTTTTGCAAATAAGATAAAAATTTTAAATATTAATAAAGATGTTGCAAAAAAAATGGGAGAAAATGGATATAATTTGTTTTTAGAGAAATTTAATCAGGAAACCTATGTTAATGGTTATTTAAAGGAGTTTGAAAAATTGATCGATTGAGTTATATAAATCTATATAAAAACAGTTTGTGTTTAATTAGTGAATACTAAAATAAGATTTTTTTAATAAATATAACTAAAACAGTAATATTATGATTGGGAATAAAGAAGAAATGGTTCTGCAATACTGCAAAAATAAAGAAGTACTTGATATTGGATGTGTTGAACTTCTGAATAATTTTAATAAAGATAATTTAAAAAAAACATTGCATTATAAAATTCATGGTGTTGCAAAAAGATTGGTTGGTATTGATTTAGAAGAAGAAGGAGTAAAAGGTTTTAATCAAATAGGTTGTAAATGCTATTTTTCAATGGCAGAAAAGATAAATGAACTTAATCTTGGGAAATTTGATGTTATTTTACTTGGTGATATAATAGAACATATTCCAAATGCTGCAAACTTTCTTACAAGTATACGAAATAGTTTGAAACCAAACGGTATTATTGTTTGTACAACACCCAACTCACTTGCATATTCTAATTTCTTATCTATTTTAATCAATAAACCAATCACAAGAAGACAACATGTTGCTTGGTATTGTAAAATAACCCTTTCAAATCTTTTCAAACTTTCTGGTTATAAATTGCATGAGATGCATTATTGTAATTATGTCAAAACAGCTCATAATCCTATTAGAAAATTACTAGATTTAATTTTTTGCAATATCCGGGAAGAATTATCACCTCATTTATTTGGTGTTTTCAAGATAGTTGATTCTGTTAATTTGGAAGAAATACAAAAACAGCGAATTTTCTATCAACAATAATTTAATCAATAATATGAGAACGGTAATAGTAACGAACATACCAACACCCTATCGAAATCCTGTTTATTCAATTTTAGGAAAAATGGAAGGTATTGAACTTTTAGTATTGTTTTGTAGCCATACTGAACCCAATAGAAAATGGAAATCAGAACCACTTGATTTTAAACATAAATACTTAAGTACGAATACAAATGTCTTTGTTCATTCAAATTGGAATGTATTTAAAGAATTAACTAAATTTAGACCCGATGTAGTTATTACCTCAGGTTTTAACCCTACAATGTTATTTTCTTGGTTTTGGACTTTACTCTATAGAAAAAAACATATTCCTTTTTCAGATGCTAACATTCATTCGGAAAGTAAATTAAGTATATTACACAAAGTTGCAAGAAAATTGGTTTTTAAAACATCCGCTGCATTTATTGGTGCCAGTGAAAAAACATTTGAACTATACCGCCATTACGGTATTCCTGATGAAAAATTATTTAAAAGTTGTCTTGCGGTTGATAATGACAATTTTAGACCATCAAAAGATGTTAAAAAAGAATATGATCTTTTGTTTTGTGGACAATTTATTAAACGCAAAAAACCTGATTTTTTTGTAGATATTAGTAAACTACTCTCTAAAAAGATTAAAGATTTTAAAGTTGCTTTGGTCGGTGATGGGGAATTAAAAAACAATTGTTTAACGGAATTGAATAAACACAAAGTAAAGTATTATGATGCCGGATTTGTGCAACCAAAAGATATTGCCGAAATATATAAAAAGTCAAAAATATTTATTTTTCCTACCGAAAGAGATCCTTGGGGGTTGGTAGCCAATGAGGCCTTAGCTTGTGGTGTACCGGTTATTGTATCTTCTGTTGCAGGTGTCGCAAATGAATTGGTAATAGATAACTATAACGGCTATGTAATTGAGGAGTTTAATATAAATGAGTGGGCTGAAAAAAGCTATTTATTGCTGATAGATGATACTAAATATAACCTAATGAAAGAGAATGCGATAAAGAGTGTTAGTTTATATACTTTTAACTATGCTGCCAAAGGAATTTTAAATGCTGCGAAGTATAGTGTAAGTTAGTCAGTACTTTTTATTTAAAAACAGATGAATAAAAACAAGAAAAGAATACTATATTTCATCCAGTTACCGCCTCCAATATATGGTGTAACCAAAGTAAATAAACTTGTTTTTGTAAGCAAAGAGATAAATAAAAATATTGTTAAAAGCCTCATTAGTCTTAATTACAGTAAATCGTTATCCGAATTAAAAAAAATAAAACTTGGGAAATTTTTTTCTTTGATCCTTACATGGTGGAATCTATTTTTTAAATTATTAAGATTTAAACCTCAATATGTATATTATACTCCACCTCTCATTGGTATTGGTTTTTACAAAGAAATTCCAAATATATTATTAATGAAACTATTTAGGGTAAAACCTATTTATCATCTACATGGAAAAGGAATTGCTAACAAAATAAATAGTAATTTTCAAAAAAGAATTTACCAGTATTGTTTCTCAAACTCAATATTAATACATTTATCAAAAGGACTTTATAATAGCGATTTTAAAGATTTAGATTTAAAAAACACTAAAGTTTTTTTTGTTGCAAATGGTATCGAACTTATAGAAACTAAACAAAATAGTAAAGAAAAATCAACAATAGAACTTCTTTTTTTATCAAATATTCAAAGATCAAAAGGGATTTTTTTATTACTAGAAGTCTTTTTAAAAATAACTGATAAATACAAAAATGTTAACTTAAATATTATTGGTGGGTTCAGGGATATTGAAACTGAAAGTTCTTTTTTAAGTTTTATAAAAGACAATAAAATTGAAACTAAAATTAAATTTTGGGGAACAAATTATGGTTATAAGAAACATCAAATTATATCTAATTGTGATATACTCGTCCACCCTACTTTTAATGATGCGTTTCCTTTGGTAATATTAGAAGCTATGTCACATAGTTTAGCAATAATAGGCTCAGATCAAGGAGCCATACCAGAGATTATTAATTCAGAATTTGGCATTATATTTCCAACAGGAGATAAAAAAGAACTATATAAATCACTAATAGAACTGATAGAAAATAAAGAAAAACGAGAAAGAATGCAACAAAATGCGAAACAGTTCTTTTTAAAGAATTATACATTAAATCATTTTGAAACAGAAATGGCAAACATTTTTAGTAAATTATAAAATAAATGCAACAACTCACACAAAAACTCGGCTCAGGCCAAATGTTAATTCAAGAATTACCCATTCCTCAAGTGGGTAAAGGAATGGTATTGGTGAAAACCCATTATTCTGTAATAAGCGCCGGAACAGAAGGCAGTACCGTTTCCACTGCCCGCAAAAGTTTAATAGGCAAAGCCAAAGAACGTCCGCAGCAAGCCAAACAAGTTTTGGATGTTTTAAAAAGACAAGGTCCGGTACAAACCTACCGTGCCGTAATGAAAAAACTGGATGCCTATTCTCCATTGGGATATAGTTGTTCAGGTGAAGTAATAGCTGTTGGGAAAGATGTTACTGAGTTTTCGGTGGGTGACAGGGTGGCATGTGCGGGGGTTGGTTATGCCAATCATGCAGAGGTGAATGCCGTTCCGGTTAATCTTTGTGTCAGGCTGGATGCCGGTGCCGATATGCGAAATGCGGCCTACAATACCTTAGGCGCCATTGCTTTACAAGGTGTTCGTCAGGCCGATTTACGCCTTGGGGAAACCTGTGCAGTCATTGGTCTGGGCTTATTGGGTCAGTTAGCCTGTTTACAGTTAAAAGCCTCGGGAGTCAGGGTGATCGGTATTGATATTTCGGAACCTATGGTTGAACTGGCAGCGAAAAACAAGGCAACAGATTTGGCATTACCACGCAATGCACCGGGTATTGAGGATAAAATAGAAAATTTTACAAATGGTTTAGGAGTAGATGCAGTGATCATAGCTGCAGCAACATCGAGCCTTGATCCGGTTAACTTTGCCGGAGCCATTGCACGTAAAAAAGGGAAGGTAATAGTTTTGGGAGCTGTGCCAACCGGCTTTGAGCGAAACCCGCACTGGTATAAAAAAGAGCTGGAGCTAAAAATGGCCTGTTCTTATGGCCCGGGAAGATATGATTTAAACTACGAAGAAAAAGGGATTGATTACCCTGCTGCTTATGTCCGTTGGACCGAAAAACGCAACATGGAAGCTTTTCAGCATTTAATTCAATCCGGCGCCATTAATATTGATTACTTAACTACCCACGAATTTGCTTTTGACGATGCTCCCAAAGCCTTCGATCTGGTGGTGAACAAAACCGAACCTTTTGTTGGCATTGCGCTTAAATACGATATACAAAAAGAGCACAAACAGGAAAAAATTGAGATAACCTCAACAAATAAAGAGAGTAAAATAAACGTATCGTTTATCGGAGCCGGCAGTTATGCACAAGGAAATCTTTTGCCAAACATTCCCGATAATGATAAAATAGGACGCATAGGTATTTTAACAAATACGGGGACCACATCAAAAAGAGTAGCCGAAAAATTCAAATTTCAATTTTGTACGGCAGACGAGCATGACATTTTAAACGAAAAGACAAATACGCTTTTTATCGCTACGCGTCACGACTCGCATGCGGAATATGTATTAAAAGGGCTTAAATCAGGAAAACACATCTTTGTAGAGAAACCTTTGTGCTTAAACATGGAGGAATTAAATGAAATAAAAAATACAAAACTTAAAGCCCCAGGCACACAAATCATGGTGGGCTTTAACAGAAGATTCTCTCCGCTAACACAAACCATAAAGAAAAAACTCGGCAGCGGCCCCGTGTCGATGATTTACAGGATCAATGCGGGCGTTGTACCCAAAGACACCTGGATTCAGGATATGGAAACGGGAGGAGGCAGAATTATAGGTGAAGCATGTCATTTTATCGATTATTTATCGTATATAAACGGAAGTTTACCGGTAAAACTAAGCGCACAGGCGCTGCCCGATCCGAATGGCCTGAACGACACGGTTAATATTTTGTTGCAGTTTGAAAACGGTTCAACCGGTGTAATTGCCTATTATGCCAATGGAGCAAAAGATTTACCTAAAGAATATATTGAGGTGTTTTCGTCAGGGGTAACAGCTATTCTTAATGATTTTAAAGAATTAAAAATATTTGGCGCCGGCAAAACATTTAAGAAAAAATTAATCAATCAGAACAAAGGGCAAAAGGAGATGATGACAGCATTTTTTAATGGTTTGTTGGAGACCGGGGAAGCTCCCATCTCATTTAACGAAATTTATGCTGTTACCAAAGCATCTTTTGATGTGCTGGAATCAATTAAACAAGGTGGAGCACAAATAAAGATTTAGTCTTTTTTCAAAACACATAAATGGATTTTGACGAATCATTTTTTAAGTTAAAGAGCTATTGCGAAGCCGAAAATTTTTCCGGCTGGGATCCTTATGACGGACTGAACAGTAAACTGTTTCAGGCAACATCTTTAAAAAAGTGGAGTTTTGCAAGGTTAGTATGGATACAAGCTTTTAAAAGAAATCCTGTTAACTTAAGGAGATTGTTAATGGTAAATAAAGGTTATAATCCAAAAGGATTAGGTCTTTTTCTGTTTTCATATAGCAAATTGGCAAGTTGTAACAAGAAAAAATTAGGTTTAAATAAAGAAAGCATTTATAAAAACATAAATTTTCTTGCTGAATTATTAATTGAAATGATATCCCCAAACTATTCCGGTGCTTGCTGGGGATATAATTTTGATTGGCAAAACAGAGTTTTTTTTCAGCCTAAAGAAACACCTACTGTTGTAGCAACTTCCTTTATTGCTAATGCTTTTTTTGAAGCTTTTGAAGTTACGGGACATAATAAGTATCTCGATGTAGCATTGAGTTCGGTTGATTTTATTTTAAATGATTTGAATCGAACAAATGTAAAAAACGGAATTATTTTTTCTTATTCACCACTCGATAATTCAATAGTTTATAATGCTACTTTGCTGGGCGCACGCCTGTTATCAAGATCTTATCATTATACCGGCAATAATAAGTATAAAGAGATTGCTTTTAAAGCCGTATTACCAATAATTGAAAGACAAAATAATGACGGTTCTTGGATTTATGGTGAAGCCAAAACGCAAAAATGGATAGATAGCTTTCATACAGGTTATAATTTGGAATGTATTTATGAATATGCTAAATATACGGGAGACAATCAATTTTTAAAACAATTTGAAAAGGGCTTCAATTTTTATTTAAGTAATTTCTTCTTGCTGGATGGCACACCTAAATACTATCATAATAAAGTATATCCTATTGATATTCACTCACCTGCTCAGCTAATAGTAACGCTGGCAAAAACGGAAAGGTTAAAAAATAATTTACCCTTAGCCAATTCGATTTTGAAATGGACTATTGATAATATGCAAGATAAAAAAGGTTTTTTTTATTATCAACTGAAACCATTTATGTCAAGTAAAATACCATATATGCGATGGGCAGAAGCGTGGATGTTTTATGCCTTTGCTAATTATTTTTATACATTGAACAATAATGAAAATTTGGATTGATTTAACAAACTCCCCCCATATAAATTTTTTTTCTAATGTTATTAAAGATTTGAAAAAAGAAGGGCATGAGATTATTATAACATGTAGAGATTTAGCAAATACTATTCAATTAATAGAGCTCGAAGGTTGGGATTATTATGAAATAGGAGGGCATGCCGGTGCAAGTTTTGTTAAAAAAGTAACTTATTTTCCCAAGAGAGTATTACAACTTTATAAGTTTTTAAGAAAAAATAAACCTGACATAGCAGTATCCCATAGCTCCTTTTATTCCCCATTAACTGCTCGATTATTAAATATACCATCTATATATTTAAATGATAATGAGCATGCTAAAGGAAATTATATTGCATTTATGTTTGCAACATGTGTTCTTTTACCTGAATTCTTATCTAAAATAGCTAAAAGAAAAAAATGGAATTTACTATCCAAAATTATTTACTATCCGGGAACAAAAGAATCACTTTATTTATCAAAGCGAAATATTAAAGTTAAAAAGAAAAATACTAAAATAAATAATATTTTTATTAGACCTGAACCTTGGACAGCACAATATTACAAGGGTAAGAAATTTTTTATGGATGATTTAATATTAGAATTGTCAAAAAAATATCATGTTTTTATTTTACCAAGAGGTAAAGATCAAGAGTCCCATTATACAAATAAAAAGTTTAGTTCAATTAAAGTTATTAGTAATGCAATTTCATTAGATGAAATTGTATCAAAATGCGATTTGTTTATTGGGGCAGGGGGTACAATGACAAGAGAAATAGCAATTCTTGGCATCTCTACGATTTCAATATATCAAGATAAATTATTAGAAGTCGATAAATATTTGATAAGAAATAAATATATGATACATGATAAAAACTTAAATGTAGAAAAATTAAATAAGTATATAAATTCAAATAATAATGTTACAAACAGTAATTTATTAATGAATAAAGGAAAAAAAGCACATGATTTGTTAATTAAAAATATTTTAAATACATGATAAAAGTCGCAATTATAGGTATGGGAAGAATGGGGATTACCCATTATTCAATCATCAATAGTCATCCGGATGTGGAGATTAGTTCTATTGTTGACCCTTCTTCTTTAATAAATACAATGTTTGGCAAATATGTTACCGGTGTTAATATTTATAAAGATTACAATACGCTTTTAATAAAAGAAAATATTGATGCTGCCCTGGTTTGTACTCCTCCCAACTTGCATTTTGATATTATTAAGGCACTTGCCGGTAATGAAATACATGTTTTTTGTGAAAAACCATTTACTTTGGATAAAAACAAAGCAAGGGAACTTCAGCAATTGTATGAAGAAAAAAAACTGGTTAACCAGGTAGGATATGTCAACAGGTTTAATGACGTTTTTGCTGCATTAAAACAGATGTTGAGCGAGAAGCTCATAGGTGACATAATAAGGTTTAAATCTGAAATGTTTAGTAATACCATCACTAAACCTGATTCGGGTAAAGGATGGAGAGGTTCTCATGAAACAGGTGGTGGAGCAGTGTTTGAAATGGCTTCTCATGCAATAGATTTGGTAAATTTTCTTGTAGGTAAACCAGATAAAGTTACAGGATCTTCTTTGACAAATATTTATTCAAAAAATGTAGAAGATGCTGTTTCTGCAACATTATTATATAAATCCGGGCTTACAGGTACTATTTATATAAATTGGAGCGATGAAAGTTATCGAAAACCTACTAACAAGCTTGAGATTTTTGGTAAAGAAGGCAGGATATTAGCCGATCAGCATAGTTTAAAAATTTACCTGAAAAAAGAAAATAAAGATAAAAAATTGCGCCAGGGCTGGAATACATTATATATTACAGATTTGTTTCATCCGGTTCCTTTTTATGTTCGGGGCAATGAGTTTACAAGGCAACTTTACAATTTTGTTGATTCGATAAAAAATAACAATCTTGATAATATTTGTTCGTTTGAAGATGGCGTGAAGACTTTGCAGGTAATTGATGAGATTTTTGAGGATTATAAAAATAACAGTAGATTTTAATTATGGAAAAAATAGATAAAATTATTTTTGGTGACAATCAGTTTTTTGGTATTAATCACATGTCACAGGAAAAAGCACAGCAACTCGCAGAAAAATTTTACAATATAGAAAATATTTTTAAAGTATATGATTACGCCATTGATGCCGGTGTAAAAGGAATTATGCTAAACAGCAACGACAGGGCTAAAGATATTGTGAAATATTTTCTCGATAATTCTGCTAGATATTCTGAGCTTAACTGGTATCCTTCTATTCCTTATCCATATAAATATGCTAATATGGTTGCCGAACAGGGCATTCCACAAACAATTAATGAACTTTTAATTAAGGGAAACTCATTCAAGTCAATGTTAGGAATGATTGCAAAAGGAGGATCGGCAGTATTAACCAAAGATTTGGTTAAGCTTATGCAAATTCTTATTGACATGGAAATGAAGATGTTTGAAGGATTGAATATTAAAGTTGTCTTTTTACAAAATATAATAACCGATTTATTACTTGGTTATGATTTCGAGTTGATTTTTAAAGCATATACCGACTATATACGCAAAAAGTATAATGCAATTCCCGGTCTTATCACCCAAAATATGCCTTATTTATTAAACAAGCTGAAAGAGTGGAATATTGAGCAGGTTGTTGTTTGTGCATCCTTTAATAAAATTGGATATTTAATGTCACCGGGTGTTGATGAATATGTTGATACTGCAAAAAATAATAACCCCGAAAAATATCAATTAATGGCGATGTCCACATTAGCTTCCGGTGCAATTCCTGCAATAGATGCTTATGAGTTTATCAATAATCAAAATGTACAATCGGTTGTGTTTGGTGCATCTTCTAAAAATCATATAGAGGAAACCGTTAATCTGATTCATTAAAAAATGAAAATAATCTCCGTCGTCGGTGCACGTCCCAACTTCATGAAAATAGCACCTTTCATTAAAGCAATAGAAGAATATAATGCTCAAATCCCTCATGTCTCTTCAGTCTCTACAGTCACTCCAGCCCCAAAAATAGAGCACCTCCTCGTCCATACCGGTCAGCATTACGACGACCGTATGTCCAAAACATTTTTTGAGTCGTTGAACATCCCGGAAGCAGACATTAATTTGGGAGTTGGCTCGGGTACGCATGCCGAACAGGTAGGCAATACCATGATGGCGTTTGAGAAAGTGCTGGAACAGGAAAAGCCCGATTGGGTTGTGGTGGTAGGAGATGTGAATGCCACTTTGGCTTGTAGTGTTACGGCAAAAAAATTAAATATCAGGGTTTGTCACATAGAAGCCGGCTTGCGCAGCGGAGATATGACCATGCCCGAAGAAATCAACCGCCTTGTTACCGATCGCCTGTCCGATTTATTGTTAATCCCCGACAGGCTTTCCGGTGAAAACCTCCGCAAAGAAGGTGTCCCCAAAAATAAAATAGCTTTTGTAGGCAACATTATGATCGACACTTTGGAAGCCAACCGTGCCAGAGCGAAAGCCCTTTCGGTAAACGAGATTATTAAAAACAATCTAATAAATAACCAGCACCACAGTCTCTCAAGTCTCCCAGTCTCTAAGTCTCCTCTTGCTCTAATAACCATGCACCGCCCTTCCAACGTTGACCGTGAAGAAGTCCTGGTTCCGCTGTTCAACTTTCTCGTTGACGAAGTCGCTGCCGACATGCCTTTGATATGGCCCATTCACCCTCGGGCACAAAAAATGTTACAAACCTTCGGCTTATGGGAAAAAGCATTGAAAACAGAAAACCTGATTTTACTCAATCCTGTCGGATACCATGATATGTTACGCCTGAATATGGGGGCCAAATTATTATTAACCGACAGCGGAGGTTTGCAGGAAGAAAGTTGCGTGTTGGGAACACCCTGTTTAACCCTGCGATGGAATACCGAACGTCCCATTACTCTACGAGAAAACGGCGGAGCCTCCGTGTTGGTAGGTAACAATGTGGAAAGAATCAGAAAAGAATACCAAGCCACCCTGCGTCTCACCCGCAAACCCCAACGCCCCGAGTTGTGGGATGGGAAAACGGCGGAGAGGTGTGTGGAAGCGATTGTTGACAATGAATAAGGAAAAATGAAAAGGGAAAAAGGAAAATGGAAAAAGGAAAAAGGAAAATGGAAAAAGGAAAAAGGAAAACGGAAAAATGGAAAATGGAAAAAGGAAAATGGAAAAAGGAAAACGGAAAATGGAAATGTCCTTTCGTTACTTTCCGGTATCAAAATTCCCTACTCCCTATTCCTTATTCCCTACTTTAGAGTTTGTCTAATGTTGCTCAGTAAATTATGAATAAGGAAAATGGAAAATGGAAAATGGAAATGTCCTTTCGTTACTTTCCGGTATCAAAATTCCCTACTCCCTATTCCTTATTCCCTACTTTAGAGTTTGTCTAATGTTG
>VAOW01021539.1_pt1 | contig 12847 bp, 10 predicted proteins | sample 3393921 | NCBI WGS metagenome assembly VAOW01 (sample SAMN08290428, study PRJNA428436) | hydrothermal vent metagenome | isolation source: Deep-sea hydrothermal vent chimney | place: Indian Ocean: Southwest Indian Ridge | depth 2742 m m
AGCCCTTTTGAGTTACGCTTTATAGGCCGCTTCCTACCTGCGCATATTCAGCGTAAGCAGAGACTTGCACGCCTTCAAGAGCAAATCGAAGCTGTAGTTATTCATAATGTGGAAAGTCTGCGCTGGGCTACCATTCAGAACCTGAATCAAGCCATTAGCCGCTTCATCAACCGCCTGGATGAACGCTTGAAAGAAACCGGTATCGCCACGCAAGGTGCCATTCAGGCCGCCCTGAAACAGAGACTGGAACACGCAGAAGCTGTGACGGATATCATTGCCGGGATTAGAACAACTGCAGATGAACTGGAACAGCTGCATACCAAGATGCAAACCTTAGGTTCATCCGAATTTTAAAGAGAAAAGTGCCCTCCCTTTGTTATTTTCGTGTTTGACACGGAGTCCATCGGCTATGCCTCCTCGCAGTGGTCTCATAATGTATTTTTAACGTGTTGGACAATTTATTGATTGAAAAAATTCTATTTGATCCTATACTAAGATAACAAATCATATTCGGGAGGTTTGAAAAATGGGTTCAGCTGTTTACGAACAGTCGGCTTTTGATGTAGCAAAGCAAAATGTTTTATTGAGGTCGGTTTACAACAAGATGATGGTCGGATTATTTATTTCAGGCGCTATAGCTTATATGGCGGCTAACAGCCTTGCAATGCGGCAAATTTTGTTCGGTAACGGTATTACAATGTGGTTACTCTTTTTTGCAGAATTAGGATTAGTATTTGCAATTTCAGGTGCCGTTAAATCAATGACAGCATCAACAGCATATATGCTTTTTATTGCATTTTCTGCCATTAATGGGCTTACTTTATCTTCAATCTTTTTAATTTATACATCCTCTTCAATTTCAGGCACTTTTTTTATCACGGGTCTTACGTTTGGAGCAACAAGCTATTACGGCTACATCACGAAAACTGATCTGACATCATGGGGCAAATATCTATTTATGGGATTGATTGGAATTATTATTGCATCTGTTGTCAATATGTTTATACATAGCTCAGGAATAAATTGGATAATCAGCTACCTCGGTGTTGCCGTGTTTGTAGGATTGTCGGCTTATGATACTCAAAAAATTCGCAGAATGGGTGAAAGTATGAATGTAGGCGAAGATGATGAACAACTTAAACGATTGTCTGTTATCGGTGCATTAACACTGTATTTAGACTTCATTAACCTATTTTTAATGTTACTACGTTTCTTTGGAAGTAGGAGAAACTAAGAAAGTTACTTGTAACTCTACTCCTTCACTACACTGCCTTGCACTCATACGCTACTATTTACCACTGAGGTCGCGTAAATACGTAAAGTCAGTTATAACAAACCATGCAGCATATGTTTTGACAATCCCGTAAGATAAAACGATCCGGTTATCAAAATAACATCATCTCTATCTTGCCTTTCCTCTATAAATTTGTGCAGGTGACTAACACCTATATAATTTGTATTAGAAAAGAATTGTCTTGATACCTGCATCAAATTGAAAGCAGATTCGGATCTTTTGAATGGCAGCTCCACAATAAATATCGTATCGCTCAACACAGAGAGTGTTTTAAGATTGCTTTTATAGTCTTTATCCTTCATCGACGAGTATATGATTATTATTTTTAATTTTATGGGCTTTAGAAATTCAGAAACTGTGCGCATTGCGTCCGGATTATGTCCTCCATCAAAGATAACATTAAGTTTGCCTATTTTTTTTAATTCTAATCTTGACGGAATAGATATATTTTTTACTCCGTCTGTTATGAACGACATAGGATAGTTATATATCAGATTCACTGCCTTAAATGCAGTCACAATATTGATAACTTGATATCTTCCAAGGAGGTTCGTTTTAAATACGGCACCCTTCCATTCGAATTTGGTCCCATCAATACCCTCAGATATAATCTTGATGGATCGCCCATCAATAAACCCAATTGGCAGTTTTTTCTTTTTAGCGTAGTTTGACAAAACATCAGTAACTATATTTGATTGAGGCGCTGCTATGAGCTTAGAACCGGTTGATGCCGCATTTACCTTTTCATTTGCAATCTCTGCAACAGTTTTTCCGAGATAATCCGTATGGTCTATATCTATATGTGTGATGGTTAGAACAGATTGTCCAAGTGCACTGGTTGAGTCCCATCTTCCACCCATACCCGCTTCAAGAACTATTGCGTCAACACCTCTCGTTTTGAACCAATACAAAGCAGATGCCGTTAACAGCTCAAAATAACTCAACTTATCACCGCATACGGCTTCTGCATGTTCGGCAATTCTTAAAAGATCAATGAGTGAACTTTCACTTATTTGATTGCCGTTAATGAGAAATCGTTCCGTAAGTGACAATTCATGGGGAGATACAAATGTACCGACCGAAAGTCCGATTTGCTTAAGAAACGTTGATATTATATAACTTGTCGATCCTTTTCCATTAGTTCCGACAACTTGAAAAATAGGTTTATCATTTTTAATACCAAGATAACTTAAATTTTTCCTTATTCTTCCAAGTCCCGGTTTAATATCAAAAAAGCCCCTGTTAATATAGGTCGGTTTTACAATTTTAAGCCATTCGTTCATTGATAACGATAGCAACGGCGAACTCTTTCTCATCGCTTATTGAAACAGAAAATAGTTTCTCATCAAATAGATCTTTCAACTTACCATATAAGTGTATATACGGCTTGCCGCCTGATATCTCAACCGACTTGAAGCTAAACGCTTTAATTCCGCCTATAGATTTGAAAAACGCCTCTTTTGCAGCAAAACGCATGGCATAATGCCCATAAGGGTTTTTAAAATTATCTGCATAATGAACCTCGTTTTCAGTAAAAAGTCTATTTTTAACCATACTGTGCCTCTGCAGCATCTTCTTTATTCGCTTAACAGAAACAATATCAATACCTACGTCCAGCATTTAAGACGGCAGATATTCTTTTATGACTTTTTTCATCTCTCTTACTGCATTTTCTATGCCGACAAATATGGCTCTACTTATTATACTATGACCAATATTAAGCTCTGCCATATCCAAAATATTTGCAATAGGTCCAACATTTTTATAATTCAGTCCATGACCTGCGTGAACTTCAAGCCCTGCTTCAACTCCAAACTTTGTTACCCGCTTTACCCGTTCTTTTTCTTGCTCCTGATTGTCGCCACTTGCATTGCAGTATTGTCCTGTATGTATTTCTATCGCATCTGCACCAACATATTGCGATGCCTTAACCTGCTCTTCATCCGGATCGATAAAAAGTGCGACTTCAATCTTCTGCCTTCTAAACTTTTTTATCACTTTGAGTAATTTTTCGCTATTTTCGATGACATTTAGTCCACCTTCAGTTGTAATCTCTTCTCTTCTTTCAGGTACTATTGTTACCTGGTCAGGTTTGGCAGCAAGCGCAATTGTAATAATTTCATCATTTAGCGCCATTTCGAGATTAAGTTTTGTTGAAACAATATTTTTTAATAGCTGCAAATCTCTTTCATTTATATGACGCCTGTCTTCCCTTAAATGTACTGTTATACTATCTGCACCGGCCATCTCACAATACGGCACAGCACACACAGGATCAGGATCAATGCCTCCCCTTGCATTTCTCAAGGTTGCTACATGATCAATATTAATACCTAACAGCATATTACCTCCTTTCGCAAAGTTGATACGAGTCTGCTTGAAATATCATCTATTAAAACTCTTGATCTGCCTTCAACCATAATCCTAGCTTTGTTTTCTGTGCCTGAATATCTAAAGACAATTCGTCCGGAGTCACCAAGTTCAATCTTTGCCAAATCTATCGCATACTTGAACTCTTTCATCTGATCAAGAGGAAGTTTTTCTTTGACATTAACAGAATTAATATTTTGTGGATACCTGTGAAACTTTTCAGATAGCTTGGATAGCTTTTTCCCTGACTTGAGCATTGAAGCGAGAATAGCAAGAGATGTTATTATTCCATCACCTGTAGGCAGAAACTTAGACAGTATGATATGTCCGGATTGTTCTCCTCCAAGCGCTGCGCCAATCTCTCTCATTTTTGAAGCAACATTACGATCTCCAACAGGTGTTCTCACAAGTTCTATACCTTCTCTCTGCAATCCTATTTCAAGTCCAAGATTGCTCATAATTGTGGCAACAACAATATTATTGGGTAAATGGTTCTCAAGTTTCATTAACTCAGACAAAATCAGCATGACCGCATCACCATCAACAATAGATCCGGTTTCATCAACCAAGACAGATCTGTCGCCATCGCCATCTAATGCAATACCGATATCCGCTGATTCCGCTATAACTTTTTTTGCGGTATTTTCGGGGTATAATGCTCCGCAGTTTTGATTGATATTTGTTCCGTTGGGCGACACTCCTATGCTTATTACATCAGCACCAAGTTCTTGAAGTATGGTAGGAGCTAATTTGTAAGAAGCTCCATTTGCGCAATCTATAACAATCTTTAGTCCCGACAAAGATAGATTTTGGGGAAATGTGGATTTTACAAATACGAGATATCTTCCACTTGCATCATCTATGCGATATACCTTTCCTATGTCACCGCCAATAGCTCTTACAGCATCTATTTTATCGGTTTGTATCATATCTTCTAACTTTTTCTCAACGCTATCGGGCAATTTCAGGCCGTGTGATGAAAATAGTTTCAGACCGTTATCTTCATACAAATTATGCGATGCTGAAATCACAACTGCCGCATCAGCTCTCATTGACTGAACAAGAAATGCCATCGCAGGAGTCGGCATAGGCCCTACAAGCAATGCTTTTGCACCAATAGAAACTATTCCGCTTACAAGAGCATTTTCCAGCATATATCCGGAAACTCTAGTATCTTTTCCAATAAGTATTTTACATCGTGGCAAATTCAGTTCATATTTGCAATAATAGCTAATCGCCCTACCTAGCCTGAATGCTATTTCAGGAGTAACAGGATAGCTGTTTGCCTTTCCTCTTATTCCATCTGTGCCGAATAACCTATTCATAATTCCTCTTTATATATCGATATCAGTCCGATCTCAATGCAGCCTTTATCATACCTATTTTCTTTGTCCAGCCCTTTTTTACTTTTACGATAAGTTCAAGAAAAACAGTTCTATCCACTATTTCTTCTATTACTTTTCTTGAACTTATGCCAATCTGTTTTATCATCTTCCCGTTTCTACCAATTATTATCGGGCGCTGTGATTCCCTGTCAACCCAGATGGCAGCATGTATGTAATAAATTCCGTTTTCCCTTATTTTTACCTCATCAATCATAACCGCTATCTTATGGGGCAATTCTCTGTTTAATAATTCCATAGCTTTTGCCCTTATTATATTTGATATGAGGACGCGCTCGGTTTCAAGACTCAGCTGATCCTCGTCATACACTGCGTCTGATTCAGGCATAAAATCAAGTATAATATTATTTAGTTCGCTAAGGTTGCCGATGGCAAATGAAAAAACAAGCGTACGAAGGTTGTATTTATCGTACCTGCCGTCGTAAAATCCATCATTGCTGTTTACCAACAAGATAGCAGGTTTTTCCCTTAACTTCACAAAGCCGATAAGTTCATCTGTACCTATTTGCGAATTAGACATAACACTTATGAGCACAAGATCGGCTCGTCTGATTTCAGATTTTATCGAATCAATCAGAAATTGCGCCATTTTATCGGTTTTACTGGGCAACCCTGCAGTATCTGAAAATATTATCTGATAATCAGGTTTACTTATTATTCCTCTAATAGGCATCCATGTCGTTTCAGGCTTTGACGTTACGGGAGATAGTTCAGTTTCTATCAATCTGTTAAAAAGCGTGGATTTGCCTGAATTAACAGGACCTATTAGAACTGTATATCCGGTTCTATGCTTCATCTTTTATTTTATTCAGTAGTTTTGCAGCAGCACTTTCTTGAGCAGATTTTATGCTGTTTCCCTGTGCAGCCGATGATAATTGGCCAACAGTTACCAACACTTTGTATAAAGGAGCATGGTCAGGCCCTTTAATGTTGATAACTTTGTATTCAGGCATTTTTTTCCACAATTTTTGCGTTGTTTCCTGGAGTTCGGATTTAGGGTCTTTAAGATTCCCTATTTTATCAATATATGGAGAAAAAGTTTTATTTATGAGCTCTTTGGTCTTATTAAAACCGTTTTTCATATATACAGCACCTATTACCGCTTCCATGCAGTCAGAAACGATAGATTTTTTTTCCTTCCCTCCATTTGCCATCTCAGGTTTACTTAGTCTGACAAGGTCAGGCAAACCTATATCTCTTGCAATTTCATCAAGGCCATCCTGACCAACCAGTTTTGCTCTCATTTGAGACATTTTTCCTTCATCGAGATCATTAAACCGTTTAAATATGCAGTCAGTTATGGATAGCTCTAAGACTGCATCTCCGAGAAATTCAAGTCGTTCGTTGTTTGGACAACCGTTCTCTATTGAATATGACCTATGCGTTAACGCAGTGTCCATAAGTTTTTTATCATTGATTATGTTAGAAAGCACAGCACGCAGTTTTTTAGCTTTATTCATATAATGAGGCCACTGCATAATATACAATATTTTAAATAGTTCATTTTCACAGGTGAATCGCTATTTACCTTCGTGATTTTTTTCTTCTTTTAGGGCGTTTTACAGTTGTAGATTTGGTTTGTTTTTCATCAGATTCATCTTCGATAACGATTCTCAAGCCGTACAAATAACTGATAGTATTGCTGTCTATTCTATGTATTAGATCCTGCAGTAAATCAAAGGATTCTTTTTTGTATTCAACGAGAGGGTCGCGCTGCCCGTATCCTCTGAGTCCCACGGCATCTCTCAGGCTGTCCATTTGATATAAGTGATCTTTCCAAAGAGCGTCCAATGTATTTATCATAACTGCTTTTTCCAACTCTCGTGTCTGCTGTTCTCCGATAAGTTCTTCTTTTTGGTTGTATTGATCTTTTAAGTAGATAGATAAGGTATCTTTTGTTGAATTGGTATCCCTTCGACTGATTTTAGCATCAGATAATGGTATTTCAGAGTGAAACTGTATTCTAAAACCCTTCTTAAAACCTGCAATATCCTCATTATCTGCGTTTGAGTCTTCATTAAGGAATCTGGCCAAAAGTTTGTCGAGTAGAATATCCACAATATTAAACAAATAGTCTTTAAGATCTTTACCTTCAAGTATAAGTCTTCTTCTATCATAGACGACTTCGCGCTGTATATTCATTACGTCATCATATTCAAGGAGGTGCTTTCTCTGGTTAAAATGAAACAGTTCTACTTTCTTCTGGGCATTTTCAACCGCTTTTGTCACCATCTTGCTCTCTATGGGTTCGCCATATTTTGTTCCGAGCTTTTCCATAACAAACTTTATCCTTTCCGATCCGAATATTCTCAGAAGATCGTCATCTAACGAAAGAAGGAACTGGCTCAGACCTGCGTCTCCCTGCCTTCCGGATCGTCCTCGAAGCTGATTATCGACTCTTCGCGATTCCTGTCTTTCTGTTCCAATAATATAAAGGCCGCCTGCCGCTCTTGCATCATCATCAAGTTTTATATCAACACCTCTGCCGGCCATACTTGTTGAAATAGTTATTGCACCTTGTTTTCCTGCATCTTCTATGATCTTAGCTTCCTGCTCGTTATGCTTCGCATTAAGAACAACATGCGGCATTTTTCTACTTCGCAGCATCTTATGAAGGATTTCCGACTTTTCTACTGATGTTGTTCCAATCAAAGTCGGCTGACCTCTCTTATGAGCACCTACAATCTCATTTACCACTGCCTCGTTACGCTCTTTATCGGTTTTAAATATGAGGTCATTTCTATCTTTTCTTATCATTGGTTTATTAGTGGGCATTACAACAACGTCAAGATTGTAAATCTCTTTAAATTCGGCCGCTTCAGTATCTGCCGTTCCGGTCATACCTGATAGCTTTTTATACATTCTAAAGTAATTCTGCAGTGTGATAGTTGCATAAGTCTGCGATTCTTTCTGAATCTTAACATGCTCTTTTGCTTCAAGTGCCTGATGAAGGCCTTCTGAATATCGCCTGCCCGCTAAAACCCTTCCGGTAAATTCATCAATAATCATAACCTGACCATTCTTAACGAGATAGTCGATATTATTCTTAAAAAGAGTGTTAGCTCTCAGAGCGTTATCACAAGTATGAACCCATTTCATATTTGATGGATCGTAAAGATTTTGTATATGCAGGAACTGTTCAATTTTTTCAATAGCACTTTCTTTGAATGTAGCCTGTTTTTCTTTCTCATTTATATCGTAATCATCCTTAGAAAGCTTTTGGACCGCCTTATCCGATTGATAATAGATGTCGGTTGAATCCTCTGTAGGACCTGATATGATAAGCGGTGTTCTTGCTTCGTCGATCAGAGCGGAATCAACCTCATCAACAACTGCAAAGTTAAAACCCCGCTGGACATAGTCCTTCAATTCAAAAGACATATTATCCCTCAGGTAATCAAAACCAAACTCGTTATTAGTGCCATACACAATATCAGCAGAATAAACGGCTTTCCTTTCCGAAGCCACCAATTCAACATCTTTTGGATCTTTATCTTTTGACTTTATAAGGTAGCTTGCGCCGTCTGATTGTATAATTCCAACTGTGAGACCTATGCTGATATAAATAGGAGCCATCCAAAGAGCATCCCTTTTTGCAAGATAATCATTTACAGTGATAGAATGTGCTCCAAGGCCGGATAGTGCATGGAGCACAAGCGGAAACGTTGCAGCCAGTGTCTTTCCTTCACCTGTTTTCATTTCGGCTATTTTACCTTCAGCTAATACCACAGAGCCCATAACCTGAACATCGAACGGCCGCATACCAAGCGTTCTTTTTGCAACTTCCCGTGTTAAAGCAAAAACTTCGGCCATAATCTCTTTGTATTTTTCAGCTTTTGCCCTTTCTCTAAATTTGTTAATTCTATCTCTTATTTCATCGTCTGATCTATCTTTTATATCATTTTCTAGCTGATTAACAGTATCAACGATTTTGCTTAATTCTTTAAGCGCCCTATCATTTTTAGTCCCAAAAATTTTTTTTGCAACAGCGCCAAACACGCATTCACCTCACCAGTTTTTGTAAAGAATAACAAGGTCTCCCTAATATTCAACCCAATATAATATATATACAAGATATTTATGAATTATAGTCGCTGAACACATAGAAGACAGGTGCTATACAAATCTTCTTTCAAGTTCTATTCCATCCTGTAAACGCAATATTCCTTTTTCCTTCCGTCATTTCTGCGAAGACGCTTATTGTGCAGTGGTCTCATAATATCGATTGGTTGTCAAATTGCGAATAACGGAGTATGCAGTGAAATCTCGATATACTTTTCTCTAACCTTTCTGAATTATTTTTTCAATAGGTTAAAACAATGTTTTATTTGTTATACTTTTTTTAAAATGTAAAAATGCCTTTTCTGTTGCCATTCTGCCTTTAGGCGTTCTTATAAGAAAATTATTTTGCAAAAGGTATGGCTCAAATACATCTGCTATCGTACTTCTATCTTCACCTAATGTGGCGGCTAATGTCTCTATGCCGACCGGGCCTCCTCCAAATTTGTCGATTACTGTTAAAAGTAGTTTTTTATCCATCTCATCAAATCCGGCATCATCAACGCCCTGCATCTCTAAAGATTGATTGGTAATCTCTTTTGTTATAATATTTTTCCCTTCTACCTGAGCAAGATCCCTGACTCTTTTTAACAGTCTGTTGGCTATTCTCGGCGTACCCCGCGAACGCTGTGATATTTCCGCGGCTCCATCACCGCTAATCTCTATTCCAAGAATCTCAGCAGAACGCTTAATTATAGTTTTAAGATCATTGGCTGAATAAAATTTCAGCATATGCATGAAGCCAAATCTGTTTCTTAACGGCGACGTAAGAAGCCCCAATCTTGTTGTTGCTCCTACAAGTGTAAAAGGTGAGATAGACAATTTTATCGTTTTTGCCCCCGCGCCTTTGCCGATAACAATATCTATACTAAACTCTTCCATTGCCTGATAAAGAATTTCTTCAACCTGAGGTCTAAGCCTGTGAATCTCATCGATAAAAAATATATCTTTACTTTTAAGATTTGTAAGAATAGCTGCAAGGTCCGATTGCCTCTCAAGTGCCGGTCCGCTTGTGCCGATCATATGAGTATTCATTTCTTTAGCGAGCAGATATGCAAGTGTTGTTTTGCCAAGTCCGGGAGGACCGTAAAAAAGGCAATGATCAAGCTGCTCATCTCTCTGACGGGCAGCTTTAATAAAAAGTGATAGGTTTTCCTTAAGGCTATTCTGACCAATAAACTCCAGTAGGCAGTTTGGCCTTAATTTTCCTTCACCTGCATCTTCAGCAGTTTTTTTGCTTACTATCTTTTTGAGCACTTGTCTTTTTTTGTCTAATATATCTATCTATTCCTTCAGCTGCTTTCTTTCCGGATCCAACAGCTTCGATAACCGTTGCCGCACCGGTAACAATGTCGCCGCCTGCGAATATACCTTCTCTTGAGGTCTGTCCATTATCAAGGTTAGCCATAAAATAACCTTTTTTATTGGTCGCCACACCGGTTGCGCTTTTAGCAACAATAGGATTGGAAAGCTGACCAATTGCAAAGATCACTAAATCTGTTTCAATGTCGATAACCTTGCCTTCAATGGGAACAGGTCTTGCGCGTCCTGATGAGTCAGGTTCGCCAAGTTTCATTAATTGACATTTAATAGACTTGACCTTGTCGTTTTCACCTATTATCTCTATGGGATTTGCCAAAAAGTGAAATTGGACACCTTCTTGCTCGGCATGCATAAGCTCTTCATCCCTTGCAGGAGCTTCCTTTCTCGATCTTCTATAAACAATTATTGCGTTTTTAGCTCCAAGCCGCAGAGCCGACCTCACGGCATCCATTGAAACATTTCCCGCTCCGACAACCACCACATTTTTGCCAAGATTAACGGGCGTGTCATAATCAGGAAATTTTCTTGCACCCATGAGATTTACGCGGACAAGAAATTCACTCGCTGAATAAACACCGCTTAAATTCTCGCCAGGAATACCGAGCATTCTCGGCCCTCCTGCACCGTTTCCTATAAATACGGCGTCATACTCATCTTTGAGTTCATCAACCGTAATACTGTATCCTACTATCACGTTCGTTATAAACTTGACTCCGGCATCTTTTATAGCATTAATTTCACTATCCAATATATCTTTGGGAAGTCTAAAATCAGGTATTCCATATCTCAAAACACCCCCAAGTTTATGAAGTGCCTCAAAAACAGTTACATCATAGCATGCTTTTGCAAGATCCGCCGCACATGCAAGGCCTGCAGGACCAGAGCCGATAACAGCAACTTTTCCAAGATATTTAGTCGTATTATCGGTAGAACAAACAGGCGGTATTTGACCGATGTTATTTCTGTTCCAATCTGCAACAAAACGTTCCAACCTTCCTATGGCAATGGGCCTCTCCTGTTTTTCAAGTACGCATGTATCTTCACATTGAGTCTCTTGGGGGCAAACCCTGCCGCAAACAGCGGGCAAGGCATTGGTTAGTTTTAATTCCTCAAGAGCTGTTGCAAACTCTTCGTCAACCAACGCCTGAATAAATTGAGGAATACGAACCTGGGCAGGGCATCCATCCATACATGTAGGGACTTTACACTGCAGACATCTTTGGGCTTCACTTATAGCATCTTCGAGAGAATAACCAATAGGCACCTCATCAAAAGTTTTGCTTCTTTCTTTCGGGTCACGAGTTGGCATCTCATGACGCTTTAATTTTAATCGTTCCTTTATAGGCAGTACCTTAGCCATTTCGTTCCTCCACTTTTAGGTTATCTTTATATAACTGAAGTTATATAATTTGCAAACGCTCATCATCCCCGAATCCGCCTCATTTTGAGTCCCAAAGAGAACTGTTTGTGTGTACGGGCACAGGCAGGCGAATTTGGATTTTCAAACTGAACATTCAGAATTCATAGAAGTAACCTTTAGATAACGCTGAAGGCTAAGCGCCTCTTTTTCTCTATATTGAGTTAATCTTCCCATAAAACTATCGTAATCAACGGCATAGCCGTCAAATTCAGGACCATCTACACACGCAAGTTTGTTTTCCCCATTAACATAAACTCTGCATACGCCGCACATTCCAGTTGCATCAACCATAATAGGGTTGAGGCTAACTGTGATTGGAACGCCGAACGGTTTTGCCGTTAATGCTACAAACTTCATCATGATGGCAGGGCCGATAGCCCAGATTTGAGATACCTTTTTACTGCTGAGCACCTCTTTAAGAATATCAGTCACGAAACCTTTTCGTCCATAACTTCCATCATCGGTTGATATGAGAAGTTCATCAGAAACAGTTTTCATTCTATCGGTCATAACAAGAAGCGATTTAGTGCGTGAACCAGTGATAGTGATAACCTCGTTGCCCATCTCTTTGGCTTTTTTTGCAATTGGATATATTGGTCCTATTCCAACTCCGCCCGCTACAAAAACTGCCGCATTATCAAATTTTTTTATAATCGATGAATTGCCGAGAGGACCAACAATAGCGTATAAGCTATCTCCTTCCTGCATTCTTGATAGTTCGTAAGTGCTTTTCCCTATTGTTTGAAACAATATTTCAACATCTTCTCCATCTCTATCAACTACAGTCATCGGAACTCTTTCTCCCATTTCAGTATTAATTATTAAAAGAAATTGTCCGGGTTGTACCGATCTTGCCACCCATGGAGCATTAATCCAATAGGAGAAAATTTTATCCGACCATTGTTTCCTCTTCTTTATAGTGTACATATACTCCTCATATATTTTTGTATTATAGCATTTTTTGACATAGTTAATCAC
>VAOW01040412.1_pt1 | contig 12833 bp, 11 predicted proteins | sample 3393921 | NCBI WGS metagenome assembly VAOW01 (sample SAMN08290428, study PRJNA428436) | hydrothermal vent metagenome | isolation source: Deep-sea hydrothermal vent chimney | place: Indian Ocean: Southwest Indian Ridge | depth 2742 m m
AGAGGCCTGAAATCTACCATGCTGTGGTGAGCGTGGAGCTCTTCTCCACTTTGAAAAACAATGTTTGTTCAATTTTACAGAAGAAAAGTTGCGCTGCCAATTTTTCCATCATTGGTACTAATTTGACTCTTTTGCGGGCAAAAAATCTAACGCCACCGAATTAATACAGTAACGCCATCCAGTCGGTGGTGGCCCATCGGGAAACTTGTGCCCAAGATGTGCTTGGCATTCGGCACAAAGCACTTCGCTATATCCGATGCCTAAAGTAGGGTCAATGGATTCCCGAATTCGTTGTGAGTCGAGTGGTGCCCAAAAACTAGGCCATCCACTGCCGGAATCATACTTTTCACTGGCACCGAATAAAGGGATATGGCAGCAAGCACAGTGATAAATTCCCGGTTTATGGTGATCCCAGTATTGCCCGGAAAATGGTGGTTCTGTCCCGCTTTCACGTGTGATACGGTACTGTTCCGGAGTCAGTTTCTGGTGCCAATAATCTGTGTTATGTATGCGTTGCGTCATGGATAGCCCTCTAAGACTTTCGCATTGACAATCAGTATACGATGCTATTGCATGAAACGAACGTCAATAGTGCTGACGCTGCTAAACTGGGTGGTATGGAATTCGTAGCCATTATTGTGCTCGTCGGAGCAGGTTGGTTCTGGCTGGGGTCACTCAAAACCCGGGAAATCGCCTTACTAATTTGTCGCAATGCCTGTTTACGTGCCAATGTACAATTACTTGACGAAACTGTAGCACTGAAACGATTGGACCTCGCCCGTGATCAAACCGGCCGGGTGCACCTGAGACGGCGATATCAATTCGAATACAGTGAACAGGGCCTGGAGCGCCGTCAGGGAGAGATCATCCTACTGGGAAATCAGCTTTTATCTATCCGGGGCGATTGGATCGAATCCCAGGCTACCACAGGCCCTGGACCTGTACCGGTAGATCCGGAGTCAAATTCTGACAAACATCGGCATATTCCCTCCGATTCGGATCGGCCATGAACCAGCACATTATTGAAAGCATCTTGATCCTGCTTTCCTGCTCGGTGCTGGCGATTATTCTATTTCGGCGCTTCAATCTGTCGCCCATCCTGGGTTATCTGCTGGTTGGCATTCTGATTGGTCCTCATGCCTTTGGATTCCTTCAAGATAGTGAGCAGATTCACTTTCTTGCCGAGATTGGTCTGGTCTTCCTGCTTTTCAGTATTGGCCTGGAATTCTCTATTCATCATTTCTGGGCCATGCGCCAAACCATACTTGGCCTGGGTGGTGCCCAGATGCTGTTCTCTTCCGCAATCGGTGCCGTAGCGGTATGGCTTTCGGGTATCGGTTGGGCGGGCGCCATCATTGCCGGGGGGGCGCTTGCCATGTCATCTACAGCGATCGTGGTCAAACAGCTGGATGAGCAACTTGAATTACATTCGCGGCATGGCCGATTGACACTGGGTATCCTGCTATTCCAGGATCTAGCCGTTGTCCCCTTTCTGGTTGCGATTCCCATTCTTGCGGGAAGCCAGGCCAACAATCTGTGGGAACCTTTTGCGCTGGCTCTGTTGAAAGGTGTTTTCGCCCTCATCCTCCTGCTGTTGGCTGGACGCTGGATTTTGCGACCCCTATTTCATGTCGTTGCCGCCATGCGATCGACAGAGTTATTTACATTGAATATCCTTATGGTTGCGCTCGCTGCCGCCTGGATTACCTATCAACTAGGCCTGTCTCTCGCATTGGGCGCCTTTCTTGCCGGCATGATGCTCAGTGAAACAGAGTACCGCCATCAGATCGAAACCGAAATCCGGGCCTTCCGTGATATCCTTATGGCGCTATTTTTCGTCAGCATTGGCCTCCAGCTGAATATATATGCAGCACTCTCTGCCTGGCCCCGGGTATTACTGATGCTAAGTGGCCTAATTATTGGCAAAGGCGCATTAGTGCTCCTACTGACAAGATTGTCCGGTCAAGACTGGGGGGTCGCATTGCGTACGGGTATGGCATTAGCACAGGGTGGAGAATTTGGTCTTGCCCTGCTGGCACTGGCCCTCAATCGAGGTCTACTCAGTGCCCAGAATAGTCAAGTTATCCTGGCCACCGTGATTTTGAGCATGGCACTCGCGCCCATAATCATCCGTTATAATGGTTACTTAGCCAAGACGCTGTTTACACACACTTATTTTCGTCAGCGCATCAAGCAAACCCGTGCACTAGGCTGGTCTGTGCGCGAAAAGAGTGACCATGTTATTTTGTGCGGTTTTGGGCGCGTCGGGCAAAGCCTGGCCCGCTTTTTACGCACTGAAGGTATCGACTATGTTGCCCTTGATCTTGATCCCTATATTATTCGTGACGCCTGGGAAGCGGGTGAACATGTCTTTTATGGCGACAGTACCCACGGTGAAATTCTGCGTGCCGCCGGTCTGATGCGTGCCCGCGTACTGGTCATCACCTTTGAGGCCACCCATATCGCCGAACGTATCATAGACGAAGTGCGTAAACGAAGACCGAATCTCCCTATCCTGGTGCGTACCCTCGATGAGACTGATCTGGAGCGGTTAGAAGCGGTTGGAGCTACCTTCGTATTCCCGGAAATTCTGGAGTCCAGCATGCTGATCGCCCGAGTTCTCCTGGAATATCTGGATGTACCTACAGAAACTATTGATGAACTCATCGAGCGTGAGCGCTCCGCACGCTATCGGCATCTGCGCAGTCGTTTTCGTGGAGAAACCGAGCGCATCGAAGAAGCTTTACACAGTGTGACTTTGCCGGATGATAGTGCTTTCATTGGCATGCCTCTGAAAGCAATCGACCTACCCTCTTGGGGTATCCATATAGAAGCCGTGCGCCGCACGGGCATCTTGGGTGAAGAACCCGACCCGGATATGCGCCTCCAGGCCGGAGACGTTCTGGTTTTGCGTGGGCCTGACGACAAGCTTGTCCATGCAGAAAAGGAATTAACCAGCCCTGCGCCACCCCGGAAAGTTGAACGCTGAAGGTACTAGTTTCATGATCGAGAGTCTTATCGGCTGGCTCGCCGGCGTACTGACCACAATCGCTTTTTTACCCCAGGTTACCCAAATATGGCGTACCCGTTCCACCCAGGATATTTCACTGGGCATGTACCTTATTTTCACGCTCGGTGTGGCGCTCTGGCTAATCTATGGCTTGCTGCTCAAGGCCTGGCCGATCATCATTGCCAACGCCATCACGCTCCTGTTTTCCGGCTCGATCCTGGTGCTAAAATTGAAAGACAGGTGATATACCAACCATCCCCATGAACAACCGGTATTTTACCTGCCTGCTTTGAGTTCCCACGGTACTGTTGGGTAGTTATTTTAATCTAGTACCAACTCGCAGTGACAGTAATCATCATGCACTTAATCTATAAGTGCTCGGACATTAATCCGGAACCTGGGGGTATTAGCAGGTGTTTTCTGCTGGGCACTGTATGCTCTATTATTATACTGGCTTCCTGCAACGGCAGGTCAAAACCTTTGTTCGGGATCAACCGGGATTTTCAGAACTGCTGGGTCAAGAACAATCCATATCGAACCTGAGCTAGAAAGTGAGGATGAAAATCCCACCCTACTATGGAAGGTGGCGGTGTCTGGGCCCGTCCAACATAGAACCCCATATGAGCCTCAGGCTGCACCGAAACTGTGGTGAAAAGATTTCTCTGATTTAACATTGGCGAATATCCGGAAGTATATGCTGTCGCCAGATTGACTGTCAGTGCGTTATTGTTTGGGGGATTTAGTGCTGTAATTACGTTATTAGCCCATGTAGATCCTGGAATAGCAAATAATCCCAGCAAAATCAATAACAGAAATCTCCTCATCAGGATCACCCTCAAGTCTTGATCTTTAATCTAACCGAACCACCTTGAACTCGCCCTGAGATAGGATCTTAATAAGTAATATCTAATTTAATCAGTCGGTTCAGAGCTGATCGAAATCTGAGTATAGACCATCCCTCCTAAAAAACAATGTCTTTAAATATGCCTGCGTGATTCACGAGCATGCCGCAGCTTTTGCCTGCTGTCATTCATTGATTCCCAGCTTAGCCCAGATTTCGTCAATCCGGCGGGTGACTGCTGCATTCTTGGTGATCGGCCTTCCCCACTCCCGACTGGTTTCACCAGGCCACTTGTTGGTGGCGTCCAGCCCGATTTTTGAACCTAAGCCCGAGACCGGTGAGGCGAAATCGAGAGAGTCGATAGGTGTGTTTTCGATCAAGACAGTATCGCGAGCCGGATCCATGCGGGTCGTGATAGCCCAGATGACATCTTCCCAGGATCGGGTGTTGATATTCTCATCGACCACAATGACAAACTTGGTATACATAAACTGGCGCAGGAAACTCCAGACCCCCATCATGATCCGTTTGGCATGGCCCGGATATTGTTTGTGTATACTCACCACCGCGAGGCGATAGGAACACCCCTCCGGCGGGAGATAGAAATCCACAATTTCCGGAAACTGCTTCTGGAGCAAGGGTACGAACACTTCGTTTAGTGCGACGCCGAGTACGGCGGGCTCATCCGGCGGTCTCCCGGTGTAGGTGCTGTGATAAATCGGATCCCGGCGCCGGGTGATTCGATCGATAGTGAAAACCGGGAAACGATCGACCTCATTGTAATAGCCGGTATGGTCTCCGAACGGACCTTCATCAGCCTGCTCTCCCGGCAGGATATGACCTTCGAAAACAATCTCCGCCGAGGCCGGCACCATCAAATCAGAGCCTAATGCCTTAACTAATTCAGTGCGCGAACCACGCAAAAGACCGGCGAAAGCATGCTCGGAAAGTGCGTCAGGGATCGGGGTCACTGCTGCTAGGATGGTAGCTGGATCAGCGCCCAAGGCCACCACTACCGGAAAAGGCTCCCCCGATCGAGACGCCTGCCAATCCCGAAAATCCAGCGCCCCGCCACGATGGGATAACCAGCGCATAATGACCTTGTTGGATCCGATAACCTGTTGTCGATAGATGCCGATGTTCTGGCGACTCTTACTTGGCCCACGGGTAATGACCAGCCCCCAGGTAATGAGTGGGCCTGCATCTTCGGGCCAACAGGTCTGGATCGGATAGTCACTCAGATTCACCTCATCCCCCTCAAGGACCACTTCCTGGCAGGGCGCGCCGCGCACCGTCTTCGGCGCCATGTCCAGCACTTTTTTGAAGATAGGCAGGCTATTCCAGGCTTCCTTCATCCCGTGGGGCGGATCCGGCTCTTTCAGGAAGGCCAGCAAACGTCCCACTTCACGTAAGGATTCCACTGAGGTTTGTCCCATACCGAGAGCGACCCGTTTCGGAGTACCGAACAGATTGCCCAACACGGGGATGGTATGCCCTTTGGGCCGTTCGAACAGCAATGCAGGCCCCCCAGCGCGCAGCACTCGATCACAAACTTCAGTCATCTCCAGATAGGGATCGATTTCTACCTGAATACGTTTTAGCTCACCCTGTGTTTCCAGCAAATGGATAAAGTCTCGCAAGTCTTTGTATTTCATATGTCTACCTCGAAGGTGGCCCATACCGGCGCATGATCCGAAGGCCTCTCCCAGCGACGCGGCTCGATATCAATGCCTGCTCCTGTACAATAATGAGCCAGCCGTTCGCTGGCCAGAATCAGATCGATGCGCAAGCCGCGATTGCGGCGAAAGGCTGCCGCCCGGTAATCCCACCAGGAATAATGGCCGCCCAGAGATTCAAAGCAGCGGAAAGTATCTTCGAATCCCAGTCCCAGCAGCCGAGATAAAGCCCTGCGCTCTGGCGTCGAACAAAGGATTCTTTCCTGGCAGGTCTCCGGATCATAGACATCCCGATCATCTGGAGCGATGTTGAAATCACCCATTACGATATACGAAGGATAACGAGCAAGGTCCGTGGTGATGAAATCAGTGACCTGGCGCAACCATTGAAGTTTGTAGGCAAACTTATCAGACTCGATTTCCTGACCATTGACGACATAGAGAGTGAGAATACGAACGGACCCCAGGGTAGCTGCCAGGATGCGCCGTTGTGGATCATCCAGCCCCGGCAGATCCATCAGTACCCCAGTTAACTGGGTGCGACTCAGCAAAGCCACTCCGTTATAAGCGGACTGCCCGGAAAAAACAGCCCGATAGCCCCGCTCGGAAAATGCTGCCATCGGAAAATTATCGTCAGTCAGCTTGGTTTCCTGTAATGCCAGCACATCGGGTTGTTGTTGTTCAAGCCAGCACAATACCTGAGGGAGGCGCACCTTGAGGGAATTGACGTTCCACGATGTGATCTTGTATTTCATCTACTCACCTCCTCCAGTCCATACTGCCTGAGCAAGGCATCCACACGTGGAGGGCGCCCCATGAAGTCGCGAAATAGCTCTGCTGCCGGCCTCGCTCCCCCGCGCTCAAGAATCTTGTGCAGGAACGCCTGACCGATCAGAGGATTGAACAAACCCTCTTCCTGAAAGCGGGAGAAGGCATCGGCCGCCAGCACTTCCGCCCACTTGTAGCTATAATAGCCAGCTGCATAGCCCCCGGCGAAGACATGGGTAAAGCTATGCTGGAAGCGGTTGCACGATGGTGGCTTAAGAACTGCAACTGTAGATCGCACCTCGTTGAGTAGCGCCTGGATGTCGGTCGGTTGGGCTGGATCATATTCCAGATGTAGGCGCATGTCGAAAAGGGCAAACTCGATCTGTCGCAGCATCTGCATCCCGGCCTGAAAATCCCGGCTAGCAAGCAGCGAATCACGCAAGGATTGCGGTAAGGGCTCGCCGGTCTGGTAATGTCGTCCGATCAGATCGATGCCCTCAGACGTCCAACACCAGTTTTCCATGAATTGGCTGGGTAGCTCCACAGCATCCCATTCAACTTCGCGGATACCCGCAACCTGCGGATAATCTACTCGCGTCAACATATGGTGGAGACCATGCCCGAATTCATGAAACAGTGTCACCACTTCGTCATGGGTAAACAGCGCAGGCTGCTTCCCCACTGGTGGGGCTGCATTACAGGTCAGGAATGCCACGGGATGTTGAAGTTGATGCCCCCGCCGATATCGGCTTAAACACTCATCCATCCATGCCCCGCCGCGTTTGTGCGGACGGGCGTAGAGATCAAGATAAAATTGGCCGCATAATTCACCCTTGACATCGCGGATTTCATAAAAATGGACGTCTGGATGCCAGACCTCTACCTCCGGGCCTGGCTGAATGTAAATGTTAAACAGCCGCGAGGTCAACTCAAACATCCCGGCTAGCACCCCATCTACTGGAAAATAAGGTTTGAGCATTTCATCATTGAGCATAAAACGATGCTCACGCAAGCGTTCGCTGGCATAAGCCACATCCCACGCCTCCAGTTTATCAAGACCCAGTTCGGCAGCCGCAAAGGATCGCAATTCGGCCAGCTCACCTTCGGCCGCAGATCGGGTACGATGGGCTAAGTCGCATAGAAAATCCAGCACCTGCGCCGGAGAACCCGCCATCTTGGTTTCCAGTGACAGCTCGGCAAAATTTCCAAAACCCAGAATCCGGGCTTCTTCCTGACGCAAACGAAGAATATCGTGCATCAATTGGCTGTTGTCATAGCGATCGGCAAAAGATCCGAGATCGGAAGCCCGGGTGACGTAAGCGATATAGACCTGTTGGCGCAACTCGCGACGGGTGGCATAACTCATGACGGCGTGGTAGGCGGGAAAATCGAGCGTGATCCGATAACCACTTTGTTCCACTTGCCGGGCTGCCTGTTCTGCTTGCATCAGCGCGGAAGGTGGCAATCCCTTCAGCTGGGCTGGATCGGTCACATCGAGATACCCGGCCTGGGTGGCATCGAGCAGGTTTTCCTCGAAGTGCGCCTGGAGGATGGATAATTCTTGTTGAATATGTGCGAAGCGCTCCTTTTTCTCCGGTGGCAACGCAACACCACCTAAGTGGAAATCGCGCAAGGTATCATTAATAATCTTTTGCTGTACCGGACTGAAATCCCGATATTCGCTACTCGCAGCGAGCGATTTCCAGCCTGCATATAGGCGTATATTGTGCGCCAATTCCGTTTGATATGCCGAGAGTTTCGGTAAACAAGTATTATAGGCGGCACGCAATGCCTGGGTATTGGCCACTGCATTAAGATGCTGTACTGGCGACCAGACACGCTCTAAGCACTCTTCGAGCTCGGTCAGCACGTCAACGAAACTACTCCAGGTCCGCGGTTCGGCTTTTTCAAGCAAGGTTTCGATCCGGCGGCGGTTGTTCATCAGAACGGCATCAATCGCGGGTTCGACATCTTCTGCCTGAATCCGGGTAAACGGCGGCAGATCATAAGGTTCGAGTAATGGATTTGAGGTCATGATAATTCTCTGCAAGGGAAAATTGAAAACGAAAAAGCTTAGCATGCGTAAAAGGAGGGGCAACAGGGTCTTCGATAGGTGGTTAGCCCAAAATGAAAACTTCTGCTTTAGCAAGGCGACCCGAAAATCAGCTCGGCGATCCAGCGCCATTTAAGACGACAATCAACAACACAAGGCGCGCGTGATAGGCTTTGCCCATTTACCCCTTCCGAGGTAACAGCTCCATGCAATCCTTGCGCACCCGCAGTGGCCTCCTGGGCTTCGTCCTCTATCTGGTTCCTGCCATCGCTATGGGTGCGCCTAATGGCGTAAAAGATCATTATACCGATAGCGTGTATGGTCTGATGGCGGTTGGTATCTTCGCTCTCGCCTACCTGTTGATCATGGCCGAAGAGACTATCCATCTACGTAAATCTATCCCGGTGATGATCGCCGCTGCCTTGATCTGGGTCCTGGTTCCTATTGCGCTCACAGCGCAGGGCCACATCGCCGTTGCGGAGCAGGCGATACGCGCCAATCTACTCGAATATGCCGAACTTCTACTATTTTTACTGGCCGCCATGACCTACATCAATACGCTACAGGAACGTAGGGTATTCGATACCTTGTGTGCTTGGCTGGTACGCCACGAGTTTAGCCTGCGCACGATCTACTGGATCACCGGGGTGCTCAGTTTCGCTATTTCCCCTATCGCCGACAACCTGACGACCGCCTTGATCATGGCCGCGGTCGTGCTCGCCGTTGGCCGAGGTCAACCACGATTTATCGTTGTCGCTTGTATCAATATTGTGGTTGCGGCCAATGCCGGCGGGGCATTCAGTCCCTTTGGGGATATTACGACCCTGATGGTCTGGCAGAATCGTGTTGTGAGCTTTACCCAGTTTTTTAATCTCTTCGTGCCGGCGCTGGTCAATTGGCTGATACCTGCCATCCTGATGTTTTTTGCCGTACCTAAAGGGCACCCCGAAGCGACCGCCGAAAGGGTAACGATCAAGCGCGGCGGCATTATCATCATTGGCCTATTTCTGAGCACTATTGCGATGGCCGTGGCATTCCATCTCTTTCTGCATCTGCCGCCCATGCTGGGCATGATGGCGGGGCTGGGTCTGTTAAAACTTTATGGCTATTTCATCGGTATGGCCGAGCGCCGCGAACTACTGGCCGCCAATGGCAGTTTTGAGCCACATCAAATCTTCGATGTCTTCGTGCAAATGCAGCGTGCCGAATGGGATACGCTAATGTTTTTCTATGGGGTCATTCTGTGCGTGGGCGGACTAGCCACTCTGGGTTATCTCGAGCTCGTATCACAAACCCTGTATTCCGGCCTCGGTCCGACCTGGGCCAACGTCTTGGTCGGGTTATTTTCCGCCGTTATCGACAACATTCCGGTAATGTATGCCGTCCTGACCATGCATCCAGAAATGGCTCAGGGGCAATGGCTGCTGGTCACCCTGACGGCAGGGGTGGGGGGCTCTCTGCTAGCTATCGGCTCAGCCGCCGGCGTCGGCCTGATGGGTCAGGCCCGCGGTATTTACACCTTCGCCGCACATCTGCGCTGGACTTGGGCTATTGCCCTGGGTTACGTTGCCAGTATTGCTGTTCATCTGTGGTTGAATGCGCCACTCATGCACTTCGCTACCGGAACAGGTTGACTGATCCGGTGATACGCAGGATAAGGGAGCCGCTCACCGGTTTTCTATCCCACACCACTTGGCATACGGGTCCGTACCCCGGCGGTTTGCAGTCTCAATATCAACCGTTGTACGACATTAATATCGCCGATACGGGTAGCTCACCTAAACCTGATGGTCATATAGAGTGTATTGGGTGACGGACCAGAAGAGTCGTATAAGCCGAGAGATTCACGTGCAGTTCTGTAAGAGCCAGAGGGGAGGTTTCCTTGAACTACTCGGCTAAAGCTTGATGGTAAAGAGGATTATTCGAGGTTGGGCAGGTCAATGCACGGTGCTCATATCTCACCTAATGTATAGCTGGCTGAATCTGACTATATAAGTGATAAATATTTGGCCGGCTAGTATGCCGGCGGATATTGATATTATTTTTGATTACTCTACAGTGTTCCATTATGAGCACAATATCCAACCTGAATTTTGGCGCCGGGATTGCTGATCTTCCGCCAAAGCAAGCTTTGATCTGGGGATTCCGTTCGGGCGATCGGGGCACCCATACGAGTCGGACAATTATGCTCGACGAGTTATCGCATCTTTTAGATGCATTGCCGGGCGAAGTATCCCGCGAAGACTACGCGGTTGCCGTCATGGAAAACAACTGCCTTGGCAAGAGGACGGCGGCAACTCGCAAGCTCTCACTCCGGCGGTTGACTGAGCTCTATAGCCTTGATGCCCGGGTGATTCTTTTCCGGGTTCTGAGGGGCTTATGGAGCCGGCACGAAACCAGTCGCCCCATTCTGGCGCTCCTGCTAGCCCTTGCGCGCGACCCGTTACTACGGGCCACCGCACGAGCCATCATTGGTACTCCATTCGCCCATGAGTTCGCGCGGCAATCCATGAAGGATGCTCTCTCCGAGGTTGTCGAGGATCGCTTGAACGAAGCGACGCTCGATAAGGTCATGCGCAATGCCTCGTCGTCATGGACACAGTCTGATCACTTGATAGGAAGAAGCCGAAAGACCAGGCAGCGCGTCGAGGTGACACCGGCAGCGACTACATACGCTTTGCTGCTCGGGTTTGCCGTTGGCCGTCGTGGTCGTCTGTTATTCGAGACGCCCTGGGCCGCTGTGCTGGACGCCGATCCCGACGAACTCATCGACGTTGCCATTGATGCCAAGCGGCTTGGGCTACTCGATATCAAGCAATTCGGATCAATTATCGACGTGTCGTTCCCGACAATGTCTACCGGGAAGGAGCGGGAGTTGATCCATGGGTCGCATCGACAGGTTGGCTGAGCACTACAAGAGCTACATCGCGCTTCCGTGACAGAAGGATCTGGCCGGTGCCGAGCGCGCCATCTTCATCGTTTACGACAAAACCGACGAGCGGCGACTGCGGGCACGCAAAGATTTGTTTGAACTGGCCAGCATAGAGACCGGGCACGGCTGGTTCAGCTGTGATCTGACCAAGGCATTCGCGGAATGGATGACGGCTACGGAGTATCGAGAGTGTTACTTCGAGTCTCCGGAAGATCTCGAAATTAAACTGGAGGATAATTTTCTGGGGTGTGTGGCCGGGCGTGTTAGAGAAGTGTTGACAGCACCGGAAGCAGATGACAAGTCAGTCGTTGGCATCTATGGCATCGCTTCCCTGTTTGGATTTGTTCGGGTATCAGAGCTAATGAAAGAGATCGAGCAAGACATCAGCGGACGCGTGGTAGTGTTTTTTCCCGGAGAATATGAGAACAGCAACTATCGATTGCTGGACGCACGGGACGGGTGGAACTACCTCGCGGTCCCGATCACCTTGCAGGAAAACCGAGGAGTGTACGAGGCATGAAGAACCGGGACATCTACAAGAGAGACCCCAGCAAGAGCACCTTGCTGAACAATGGTGTTGCCACCATGACCGATGCCTTGACCATCGAGGAGCGCCGCACGTTGCGTTTTGAGCTCGAACACTTCGTCTGCGAAGGTGAGTATCAACGCGGCCTCGTGCGCATCCTCGACTCTTACGTCAGCAGTCAGGGGCAGCCCGAGCAGCCGGCCGCATGGGTCAGCGGATTCTTCGGTAGCGGCAAATCCCACCTGGCGAAGATGCTGCGATTCCTGTGGACGGACTACACCTTTCCCGAGGATGGCGCCAGTGCCCGCGGGCTGGCGAGGTTACCGAATGATGTGCAAGACCTGCTAAAAGAGATTTCCACCCTCGGTAAACGCGGGCATGGGTTGCATGCCGCGGCAGGAAATCTCGGCGCTGGTGCCGGCGACAGCGTTCGTCTTGCGCTGCTCGGGATTGTGTTCAAGTCCGCCGAACTCCCTGAGAGTTTTCCCCAGGCGCGCTTTTGCCACTGGTTGAAAAAGAATGATCTCTACGACCGGGTGTGCACCGCAGTCGAGGCACAAGGGCGAGATTTCCGCCGTGAGCTGAATGACCTGTATGTCAGCCCGCTGATCGCCAAGGCGCTGCTCTCGGCGGACTCAAACTTTGCCGCCAATGAGAAAGAGGCCAAGGCTGCACTGCGTGCCCAATTTCCGAAGCCCAAGGACATCACTACCGACGAGTTTGTCAGTGTGTTGCAGGATACGCTGGCGCCCAACGGCGACGTTCCGTGTACCGTCATCATCCTTGACGAGGTGCAGCAGTATATCGGCGACGATACCGGCCGTTCCTACGTCGTTCAAGAGGTAGTTGAGACGTGCAGCAAACGGTTCGGTGATCGCTTGCTCTTCCTCGGCACCGGACAAACCGCGCTCTCCGGTACGCCGGCACTGCAGCGTCTCCAGGGCCGGTTCACGGTCAATGTCGAGCTTTCCGATACCGATGTCGAAACGGTCACCCGGCGAGTCGTGTTGGCGAAGCGCCCCGACCG
>VAOW01027921.1_pt1 | contig 12832 bp, 10 predicted proteins | sample 3393921 | NCBI WGS metagenome assembly VAOW01 (sample SAMN08290428, study PRJNA428436) | hydrothermal vent metagenome | isolation source: Deep-sea hydrothermal vent chimney | place: Indian Ocean: Southwest Indian Ridge | depth 2742 m m
TCTATTTTGCCCTGGTAGGGGTCGGTCTCAACCTCATTTTCGGAGTGATGCGTATCATCAATCTTGCCCATGGTGATTTTCTCATGTTGGGCGCTTACGGTGCTTTTTATATCTACCATCTACTCGGTTGGAACCCCCTGTGGGCAATTCCCATAGAGCTGGTGGTGTTTTTTGCCCTGGGCTTGCCGTTGTACTACCTGTTGGTTCCCAGACTGCAGAAGTCCGGTGATCCGGAGATGCTTTCCTTCATCCTATTTTTTGGCTTATCGCAGGTGATCGAGGCCTTAGCGGTGTTTGCCTTTGGCAATAACCAGCGATCCATCCCGGCTTCCGTTTTTGGTGGAGCGCCCATTCACATCGCGGGTCAGATCTATCCATTGTCCTGGATCGTGAGTGCTGCGGTGGGACTTACCGGGATCGTGCTCATCTACTTGTACCTGTATCACACCCGGGCGGGGCGAGCGACCCGGGCGATCATGACTGAACGTTCAGAGGCCGTGGTCACCGGTATTTCCGTGCACCGGGTCTCGGCTATAGCCTTTGGTATCGGTATCGCCTCAGCCGCTCTGGCTGGGATCTTCAGCCCCTTCATGCTTGGGGCGATTGAACCATCAATGGGCTTAGGGATCACCATTACCTCCTTTGTCATTATCGTCATCGGCTCACTGGGTAATCCGCTGGGGACTGTTCTGGGTGGGATTATTTATGGGGAGGCCCTGATGTTGATGCAGACCTTCCTGACTTCCTGGTCGCAGATGTTTCCCTATGTATTGTTGATCCTGATCCTCTTAATCAAACCTAGTGGGCTGCTTGGAAAGGCGGTGCGCAGTGCCTAAGAGATGGCGTAGTACCGCGCTGATCGCGGTGCTTACCTTGCTTGCTTTTGCCTTCGTCCCGTACATTTATAACAATCAGTTTCTGCTCTTCAACATGATGATGTATATGGCTCTCGCCCTGGGGCTGAATATCATCTACGGATATACGGGTTACCTGCCTTTCGGTTATGTGGGTTTTTTCGGTGCCGGGGCTTACGGTGGTGCTTTGGCGATTACCTTTCTGCACTGGTCACCCTATCTGGCGGTGCTCGCCGGGGGTGGCGCGGCCGTTCTGGTAGGGATGATCCTCATCCCTTTGTTCAGGCTCTCTGGAGCCTATTTCTCTATTGCCAATCTTGCTGCCGCAGAGGCCTTGTACTACATCGTCGCTAATCCGCATCTGGAAAGTATTACTCAAGGCCCCTATGGCATCAGTTTGCCGCAAGTGTATGACCCCAACGGGGCCTATTGGACGATGCTCTTCATTCTGATCTCTGCACTGGTTCTGTCGGGGTTTATCCGCGGTTCCCGCTTCGGTCTCGCTCTCGCGGCCATTCGTGAAAACCCCTTGAGTGCGTCGATGTCGGGTGTCAATGTGGTCAAGCTCAGGTCGATTTCCTGGCTGCTTTCGGCGCTGGTCGCGGGACTTGCCGGGGCAACTTTCGGTTGGTACATCTCCGTTTTCTATCCTGAGACCGTGTTCGGTCTGGGCATTGGCGTGTTCACTATTGTTTTTGTCCTTTTTGGCGGTATCGGAACGGTGCTTGGACCCATTGTAGGTACCCTCATTTTGTATGGTGCCTACAATTACATTGGCATTTCTACACCCCAGTATTTCCAGCTTGCTTACGGTCTGATCATCGTGCTGCTGGTGCTCTTCCTACCAAATGGATTGGTATCACTGGCCAAAAGGCGAGGTATCGATGTCCCCTGAAGCGCCGGTTCTTGAAGTTGAGGGTTTGAAGAAGCATTTTGGTGGTCTGAAGGCTCTCGATGGGGTTTCATTCAGCATCCATCCAGGTGAGATCCTGGGTCTAGCCGGCCCTAACGGCTCAGGCAAAACCACCTGTATCAATGCTATCAGCGGGGTATTTCGGGTGGATGCAGGGGCGATTCGCTATTTGGGCCAGCCCATTCACCACCTGCCTGCCTACCGGCGTGTCCGGCGTGGTATCAATCGCACCTTTCAGATTCCACGGCCCTTTTTGGGACTCACGGTGCTGGAGAACGTAATGGTGGCGGCGACCTATCGAGGGGGGAGGGATGTCGATCCGCGACATATTCTCGAAGATATCGGTCTTGCAGAACATGCCGATCACCCGGCCCGATCACTCAACAGCAGTCAGCAAAAGATGTTGGGGTTGGCACGTGCACTTGCTACCCGTCCCCGGCTTTTATTGGTAGATGAGATCGGCGCTGGCCTCAACCCGGTGGAACTGTCCAGCATGGCAGAGCGTTTGCGAACCTATGCCGAGCAGGGCATGGCCTTGTTGGTGGTCGAGCACTTGATGGACTTCCTTGACCGGGTTACCGACCGCTTGCTGGTCATGGATGCCGGCAACACCCTGTTTAGTGGCAAGCTGCAGGAAGCAACTGAAGACCCACGTGTTATTGAAGCATTCCTGGGAGGCTGAATGGAGGTCATTCTTCACGCCGAAGGTATCAAGTCCGGTTACGACGGGGTACAGATCCTCTGGGGGGTAGATCTGCAAATCCTTGATGGGCAGATCGTGGTATTGCTGGGACCCAATGGTGCCGGTAAGACCACTTTGCTGCGCACTCTGCTCGGACTTTTGCCGCTATGGTCCGGACGTATCGAGTTTGCCGGTAACGACATTACCCGACTTGCTACCGAGAAGCGGGTGCGCTCGGGGATTGCCTTCATGTCTGAATTGGGGGTATTCCCGGACCTGAACCTGGTCGATAATTTGCGTATGGGCGGCTACTTTTTGCGCCGCAAGGAAATGGATCAGCGGATCAGTAAGATGTATGAACTGTTCCCGGATCTGGCCCGTTTGCGACGCAATCTTGCCGGGTCGCTTTCCGGGGGGCAGCGCAAAATGCTAGGGGTGGCCAAGGCACTCATGAGCGACCCCCGTCTATTGGTCATGGATGAACCCTCGGCAGGTTTATCGCCCAAGTATGTCAAGGAGGTTATCGAGATACTCAAAGTTGCCCATGCCGAGGGACTGAGCCTGCTGATTGCCGAGCAGAACGTGCTGTTCCTGGAACAGGCTGAATACGGCTATGTTTTGGAAGGTGGCAGGATCGTTGCCAAAGGGAGTGCCACTGAGCTTAAATCGTCTGATGTGGTGCGTAGGGCCTATTTTGGCCTGGTGGATGAACGTAAAAAGTAGCCTACTAGCCATGTAGAGAACCCTGCGCGCAGCAGTAGAGCCAGATCTGCCCGTGGCGGTCCCTTCTTGACGACGTGCAGAGCTGCTTTGGAATTACTAGGGCTAAAGCGAGATTTTTGTCATGCGTTGGCATTTTGCTCGGCCTGGAGTGGATGGTACGAACAGTGGGCAGGTAGATGTATCAATTCAGCCACTATCCGGCCAAGGAAATAATAGGAGGGAATCGTGATGAAACAAGCTCGTCCCAACCCGGTTTCGCGTCCAGTCAGTCGCCTGCCCGCGTCCCAATTGAGTGTGGTGCAGAAGGCCATCGAAGACCACCGCTCCCGGCTCGGCCCGTTACTACCCATCTTGCATGCGGTGCAGGACGCGCTCGGATATATTCCAAGCGACGCGGTAGCAATGATTGCCTACGAATTGAACCACTCGCGCGCTGAAGTACATGGGGTTATCAGTTTTTATCATGATTTCCGCACTGTACCGGCGGGTCGGCACATCGTTCGTATCTGTCGCGCCGAAGCATGCCAAGCACGTGGCGCGCGGGTGCTGGAAGCGCATGCTAAGAAAATCCTCGGGATCGATTTTGGTGAGACCACGGCAGATGGCACGATCACGCTTGAGGCGGTTTATTGTCTGGGCAATTGTGGCTGTGGTCCGTCGGTGCTGGTCGACACGGACGAACTGCATGCTAACGTGACTGCAGAGCGTTTTGAAGTGCTGGTGAACAAGGTCAGGGAGATCACCTCATGACTGGCGTATTGAAAATCTATATCTCTGGCGATGCCAGCGCACGCGCACTCGGTGCGGATGCCGCCGCGCACGCCGTTATGGTCGAAGTAGAGAAACGGGGTATTGAAGTTGAGGTGATTCGTAGCGGTTCACGTGGCATGTTCTGGCTGGAGCCACTGCTTGAGGTGGCCACAGCGACCGGCCGTGTTGGTTACGGCCCGATTGGCGCCGCTGATGTAGCGGGGTTGTTCGATGCGGGCTTCGTGAACGGTGGCACGCATGCGCTGAGGGTGGGACGGGTCGAGGAGATTCCCTTCTTCAAAAACCAGGATCGCCTTAGCTTTGCGAGAGTCGGGATCACTGATCCACTCAGTGTCGCCGATTACGTCGCGCATGATGGCTTCTTGGGCCTCAAACGTGCCCTGTCGATAACTCCCGCGGCCATCGTCGCTGCCGTGACCGAATCAGGATTACGCGGTCGTGGTGGCGCTGCGTTCCCAACCGGACTCAAGTGGAAGACGGTACTAGCTACTGTCGCGGAACAAAAATATATCGTCTGCAATGCCGACGAGGGTGACTCGGGGACTTTCTCTGATCGCCTGCTGATGGAGGGGGACCCACTGTGTCTCGTCGAAGGTATCACCATCGCCGGGATCGCAGTCGGTGCGACCCAGGGCTACATCTATCTGCGTAGCGAATATCCCCACGCGCAGCGGGCGTTGAGTGCAGCGATTGCCAATGCCTACGCGGAGGGCTATCTCGGTGCGGATGTGCGTGGCAGTGGCCAACGCTTTGACCTGGAAGTACGCCTCGGTGCGGGCGCGTATATCTGTGGCGAGGAAACTTCAATGCTCGATAGCCTTGAGGGCAAACGTGGTCAGGTACGTGCCAAGCCGCCGTTACCGGCGATCCGGGGGCTGTTTGGCCAGCCAACGGTGATTAACAATGTGATCTCGTTCGCCTCAGTACCGATCATTATGGCCAAGGGAGCCGCGTTCTATCACGACTATGGGGTGGGTCGCTCCCGTGGAACCTTGCCGATCCAGCTTGCCGGAAACCTGCAGCACACCGGTCTGGTAGAAAAATCGTTCGGGGTGACCTTGCGTGAACTCCTGTACGACTACGGCGGTGGGTCGTTATCGGGCCGGCCGCTCCGGGCCGTGCAGGTAGGTGGACCGCTGGGTGCCTATCTACCCGAGGCACAGTTCGATACCCCGCTCGATTATGAGGCGTTTGCCGCGATTGGGGCCATGCTCGGTCATGGCGGCATCATCGCCTTTGATGACACGGTAAATATGCTGGAGCAGGCCAGATATGCGATGGAGTTTTGCGCGATCGAGTCTTGTGGCAAGTGTACGCCGTGCCGGATCGGCTCAGTACGCGGTATCGAAGTCATTGATCGAATTAAAAACGGCATCGAGCGTGACAAGAATTTTGCGCTATTGAACGATCTATGCCAGACCATGCGTGGTAGTTCACTGTGCGCACTCGGTGGCTTGACCCCGGATCCGGTGCTTAGTGCTCTGCAGTACTTTCCGGAAGATTTTGCGATACCTATAAGCCCTGTTACAGCGTAGATTTTTTATCTGGCCCTTAGCCCAAGGGCGAGAAATGTTGCAAGTGTTACTTGGGAGGCTGATATGCGTTCGATAGCCGAAACTGATCTGGGTACGCCGAAGTCGCAAGCAAGCCAACAGATTGAGCTGATTATTGATGGCCAGAAGACCCGGGTTCCTGCTGGTACCTCGGTGTTGCGTGCGGCTGCCGAGATGGGTATTGATATCCCCAAGTTGTGCGCGACGGAACTCCTCGATGCGTTCGGTTCCTGCCGGCTTTGCCTGGTTCAGATAGAGGGCATGAAAGGCTATCCGGCTTCGTGCACAACACCGGTTGCGGCCGGCATGCAGGTCACTACCCAGAATCCCAAGCTGGGGGAGTTGCGGCGAGGGGTCATGGAGCTGTATTTGTCTGATCAGCCGATGGACAGCCTGAGTGCTTCGCTGGGTGGCCATACTGACATTCAGGCCATGGCTGAGCTTATCGGCCCGTGCGAAGTCCGCTACGGATTTGCTGGCGCCAACCATATTGAGGCAACAAAGAGCAACGGTGCCGACAATCCGCAGTTTATGGCCATAGACGAGTCCAACCCCTATTTCCGCTTTGACCCGGCACAATGCATTGTCTGCTCACGCTGCATACGGGCGTGCGACGATGTGCAGGGGACGTTTGCCTTGACTATTCAGGGCCGCGGCTTTGAGTCCAGGGTTGTGGCCGGCCTGGACGAGGGCTTTCTGGATTCCGAGTGTGTGTCCTGCGGGGCCTGCGTACAGGCCTGCCCGACCGGGTCATTAATGGAAAAATCGATGCTGGTCAGTGCGCCGCCGGAGCATAGTGTGATCACCACCTGCGCCTATTGCGGCGTGGGCTGTTCGTTCCGCGCCGAGATGCAAGGCGAAACCCTGGTACGCATGGTGCCCAACCAGGATGGCCACGCCAATCACGGCCATGCCTGCGTCAAGGGACGTTTTGCAATTGGCTATGCCAGCCATCCGGATCGCATCACCACACCCATGGTTCGCGATACAATCGCCGATCCCTGGAGGGTAGTGAGTTGGAATGAGGCGATTGCTCATGCTGCTAGTGAATTCAAGCGCTTGCAGAGTAAATACGGTAAGTTTTCCATTGGCGGTATCTCCTCATCACGCTGTACCAACGAGGAAACCTACTTGGTGCAGAAGTTGGTCCGCGCTGGCTTTGGCAATAACAATGTCGATACTTGCGCCCGAGTGTGCCATGCGCCGACGGGTTATGGGCTTAAGACCACTTTGGGGGAGTCGGCGGGTACCCAAGATTTCGACTCCATCGAGCAGACCGACGTGGTGCTGGTGATGGGCGCCAATCCAACCGACGCGCATCCGGTTTTCGGTTCGCGGATAAAACGACGTCTGCGCGCGGGGGCCAAACTGATCGTCATTGATCCACGCAGTATCGACCTGGTGCGCAGTCCGCACATCCAGGCTGATTACCATCTCAAGCTCAAGCCCGGTACCAATGTTGCGATCCTCAATGCGTTGGCCCATGTGATCGTCAGCGAAGGGCTGGTTGACGAAGACTTTGTGGCCCAGCGATGCGAGTCGGACTCATTCGAGGCCTGGCGTGCGCTGGTTGCCCAGGACGTATGCAGTCCCGAGGCGATGGCGGCCGAGACCGGTGTTCCTGCCGAGATGGTGCGCGGTGCGGCCCGGCTTTATGCCACCGGCGGCAATGCGGCGATCTATTATGGTCTGGGTGTCAGCGAACACGCCCAAGGCTCGACCGGGGTAATGGGTATTGCCAACCTGGCCATGGCCACCGGCAATCTGGGCCGATCCGGAGTCGGGGTGAACCCGATGCGCGGTCAAAACAACGTGCAGGGTTCTTGTGACATGGGTTGTTTTCCACATGAGTTCCCAGGTTACCGTCATGTCAGCGACCCGTCGGTAAGGGCACTGTTCGAATCCGCATGGGGCGTGAAACTGCATGATGAACCGGGTTTGCGTATCCCCAACATGTTTGAGGCCGCCCTCGATGGTAGTTTTAAGGGTCTGTATCTACAGGGTGAAGATATTGCCCAGTCTGATCCCAATACCCAGCATGTGACGGCTGCGCTGCAAGCGATGGAATGCGTCGTGATTCAAGATTTGTTCCTCAACGAAACGGCCAAGTACGCGCATGTGTTCTTGCCGGGCAGCTCGTTTCTGGAGAAGGATGGCACCTTTACCAATTCCGAACGGCGAGTGTCGCCGGTACGCAAGCTGATGGAGCCCAAGGCCGGCTATGCCGATTGGCAGATCACCCAGTTGCTGGCCAATGCCATGGGCTATTCAATGCATTACACCCATCCCGCCGAAATCATGGATGAAATCGCCCGGCTGACCCCGACCTTCCACGGCATGAGCTTTGAGAAGATCGAGCGCATGGGTTCGGTGCAATGGCCTTGCAACGAGGATCATCCAGATGGTACCCCGATCATGCATGTCGGTGAGTTCGTGCGCGGCAAGGGTCACTTCATGCTTACCGAGTACGTACCGACCTCGGAAAAGGTCAATGCCCGGCACCCGCTGCTTCTCACTACCGGGCGCATTCTGAGTCAGTACAACGTCGGCGCACAGACTCGACGCACTGCCAATCTGGCCTGGTCTAGTGAGGATCTCCTGGAGATTCACCCGCATGATGCCGAGGATCGTGGCATTACCAATGGCGATTGGGTCGGTATCGAAAGTCGCGTTGGTAAAACCGTACTTCACGCCCTGGTTACCGAGCGCATGCAACCGGGCGTGGTCTATACGACATTTCACTTTCCCGAAGCCGGCTCGAATGTACTCACCACCGAGAATTCCGACTGGGCTACCAATTGCCCTGAATACAAGGTCACTGCGGTACAGGTTACCCGGGTCAGCCAGCCCTCAGAATGGCAGCAGCGTCACCAAGCTTTTTCCAAGAAACAGTTGGCGCTTCTGGAGCAACCCCTGAATGTCCCCGCCGTACACTGAGTTTCACGGTACAGGATACGCAAGACGTACCGTCGAGCGTTTTCGGCGTGGCTGCGTCGAGCAGACCAGCGATGTCATCGCTGAGGAAGTTCCGGTGGCCATGGTCTACAACGGCGTACCCTTCGCAGTGATGCTGCTGACCCCGTTGGACCTGGAGGACTTCGCACTCGGTTTCTCGCTGAGCGAGGGATTGGTACGTAATGCAGATGAATTCGAATCCATTCAAGTACAGCCACGGCTGGAAGGTATCGAACTGGCGATAGAGATATCCAAACTAGCCCTGGATCGCCAGACCGACATGTATCAGCAACGGTTGCTTCCCGGTCGTAGCGGTTGCGGTCTGTGTGGTGTACGCACCCTCGAAGAAGCCGTTCGTCACCCTAAGCCGGTCGGTGAGGGGCCGCATATTGAAGCCGATACGCTACAGCGGGCACTGACAGCCCTGCGCGCGGCCCAGCCAATCAACCTGGTCACCGGTTCGGTACATGCTGCGGCCTGGGTCGATACCCGTGGCCGGATCGTACTGATACGTGAGGATGTGGGTCGTCACAATGCCCTCGACAAGCTGATTGGCGCCATGCTGCGCGCCAGGATCAACCCGGAAAGCGGATTCCTGGTCATCACCAGCCGCGCCAGCTACGAGATGGTGACCAAGGCTGCCGTTGCCGGCATCACGCTGATGGCGGCGATATCCGCACCGACCGCGCTGGCCATCCACCTGGCCCGTGACAGCGGGATATCCCTGATCGGTTTTGCCCGGACCAACAGCCACGTTGTTTACACCCACCCGCAGCGGTTGCGGTATGCCGCCGGAGTCCCTGCATGAACATCAAATACCTAATCGCCATGGTCAACGACATCAGCCATTACTTCACTTCCGAAGCCGACCACGCAAGCGGCGTTGCTGCGGTTGCCCATCATCTCCGGAAATCCTGGGATCCAGCCATGCGCCGACAGATCACTGCCTATCTTGATTCCGCGGGCGAAGGACTCGAACCCCTGGCACGCGAAGCCGTGCAGAAGCTGGCCGAGATGGAACCCCCACGGGTTTCGGTTGGCTGAAGTGCTTGGGGTGGTATTGATCTGTTGGGGGGACTTCCTGGTATGCGGATATCGTTGGGTACTGCGATAAACCTACTGCATGGCTCGATTGCTGCGTGGTGTTCTCGTTCACCCCTTGCTGGTTTCTGGTGACACCGCTCTGTGGTGTCACCCATCTGTGGATGCTCTGCATCCGGGGTCATAAGCTTCCACCCACCGGCGGTAGGTGCCCCCTGTCATTCGTCCGGGATGATGAGGTATGGAATTCTGTGCAATATCCCGGATCAACCTTGCGCACAGCGCTGTTGTTGGGCAGCGCTGGCCCGGCGGGTGTGCAGATATCCGGTATTGGACATGACCAGAACATCGGTTCCCGTGCTTTGCCCGGCCTTGCAAAACAGCAGAGTCAGGTTGCTGCCGATAGCACTGCCATTGCCATGAAAAATGATTTTCCTGCGCCCGCGACTGGACAGGATGTGCAGTGTGGGCTCAGCCTTGCCGAGCCGTACCGGTGGCCCGTCCGGTTGCCCGTCGTGGTTGAAATCCGTGGCCACCAGCCAGCCATGATCCCAGCGCATGTCGGGGGTGCAGTGTTGGCCGTCACGGGTTGGGCACACCAGGCTGCGGGTGCCGGTATGGATCGCATATTCCCGGGCAAAATACAGCGTGGCGGCCAGTTCACGACTCAGGACCCGGACCCGTTCTCGGGTCAGGAGCCGGGTGAAGGAGGGGGTGGCGACGGTACTGAGTGCGGCGATAATCAGCATCACCATAAGCAGCTCGATAAGGCTGCGCCCTTGCTGTTTTAGAGAGGCCAGGTGGGGATCTCGAAAACTTTTGGTGAGTGGCTTGAGTGCAGGACACCCCAGAATGAATCTCTGTGGCCTATCAACTGGATAGGTGAGAATTGAGCGAGGATGCCACCCAGCCATCAGGCTGCGCAGCAGGCTTTTCGAGGTTCCCATAGGTGGCATCCATACGACCAGGTAGCAGCATAGGTTGGGGACCAGGCACAGCCCATCGGTGCAGGCCGACCGGTTTGTACGGCAAAGCTGACCTGAGCTGTCAGCGCAGACCGCTACAATACTCATTCAATGTCTAACAAATTCGAACTCATAGCGCCTTATACCCCGGCCGGTGATCAACCCGAGGCGATCCGCCGTCTGGTGCAGGGTTTCACCGACGGGGTGGCCCACCAGACGGTGCTGGGAGTGACCGGTTCGGGCAAGACCTACATGATTGCCAGCGTGGTTGCGCAGATCCAGAAGCCGACCCTGGTGATGGCGCCTAACAAGACCCTCGCCGCGCAGCTGTATGGCGAGTTTAAGAATTTCTTCCCGCACAATGCGGTCGAGTATTTTGTCAGCTACTACGATTATTACCAGCCCGAAGCCTACGTACCGGCCTCCGATACGTACATCGAGAAAGACGCCAGTATCAACGAGCACATCGAGCAGATGCGGCTATCGGCCACCAAGGCTTTGCTGGAACGCAAGGATGCGCTCATCGTCGCTACCGTATCGGCCATCTACGGTTTGGGTGATCCCAACGAATACTTCCGCATGGTGTTGCACCTGGTGCGTGGCGACCGGCTGGATCAGCGCGAGTTGATCCGCCGTCTGACCGAGATGCAATACGTCCGCAACGATATCGAACTGCGCCGGGCTAGCTATCGGGTGCGCGGTGAGGTGATCGATGTGTTTCCGGCCGAAAATGAGGCCGATGCCCTGCGGGTGGAACTGTTCGATGGAGAGATTGAAAACCTCTCATTGTTCGATCCGTTGACGGGTGAAGTGCAACGACGCCTGGCCCGCTACACCATTTATCCAAAATCGCATTACGTATCCACACGCCGCAAAGTGCTTGATGCCATGGAGACCATCAAGGATGAACTGCGTGAACGTCTGCAGCAACTGCGTGATGACAATCGCCTAGTCGAAGCCCAGCGTTTGGAGCAGCGCACCCGCTTCGATTTGGAAATGATGGCCGAGGTCGGGTACTGCCAGGGAGTAGAGAATTATTCACGTCATCTCACCGGACGCATGCCTGGTGAAGCACCACCGTGCCTGTTCGATTATCTGCCCGCCGATGCCCTGCTGGTGGTGGACGAATCTCATGTCACCGTGCCGCAACTAGGCGGCATGTACAAGGGTGACCATTCCCGTAAACAGACCTTGGTTGAATTTGGTTTTCGGCTGCCCTCAGCACTGGATAATCGACCCCTCAAATTTGAAGAATGGGAGCGGCGTTCACCGCGCACCATCTTCACCTCGGCGACTCCCGGTCCGTATGAGTTTGAGCACAGCAGCGAGCATGTGGTGGAACTGGTGGTACGCCCGACCGGCTTGGTCGACCCCCAGATCGAGGTCCGTCCGGTGGCCAGCCAAGTGGATGATCTACTGTCACAAGTGGCAGAACGGGTTGCGCTGGGCGACCGGATACTGGTCACGACCCTCACCAAGCGTATGGCCGAAAACCTGACCGAATATCTGGGTGAGCACGGGGTCAAGGTGCGCTACCTGCATTCGGATATTGAAACCGTCGAGCGGGTTGAGATTATTCGCGACCTGCGCCTGGGGGTGTTCGATGTACTGGTCGGCATCAACCTGCTGCGTGAAGGCCTGGATATGCCCGAAGTCTCGCTAGTGGCCATACTCGATGCCGACAAGGAGGGTTTTCTGCGTTCCGCCCAGTCCCTGATCCAGACCATCGGTCGTGCGGCCCGGAATGTTCGGGGCAAGGCCATTCTCTATGCCGATAAGATGACCGGGGCCATGACTAAAGCCATCGACGAAACCGACCGCCGCCGCATCCGGCAGCTTGCCCACAACGAGGCTCATGGCATTACCCCACGGACCATACTGAAGCAGGTACAGGACATCCTTGAAGGGGCCCATGCGGCCGGCCCGAGCCGTGGCCGGCGTGGCCAGGCAGCGCGTGTCGCTGCTGAAGAAGCCGCAACCTATGGAGCTATGTCACCCAGGCAGGTGGCTGCCGAGATCAACCGGCTGGAGTCGGCCATGTATGAGCATGCCCGCAATTTAGAATTTGAAGAAGCCACCAAAATGCGTGATGCCATCCGTCGCTTGCACGACAACGCCTTGGCTGGCTGAAGCGAGTGGAGCCGGGTCCATGCAGGAACCAGGAACCGGGCCAGAGCCCCTTACAGGTTTGGACGTAGCGAAAACCATAGCCCGTCAACCCGAACGGCGCGCTGTGCCTTTGTCTCGTCATCCCGGGCGTAGACCCGGGATCCACGTGCTGGCGGCCCCGTCCAAGCGAGCATCAAAGGTGATCGGGGCCGAGTGGATTCCCGCCTGCGCGGGAATGACGGGAAGGGGTGCGGGTGCCACAAGAA
>VAOW01026835.1_pt1 | contig 12802 bp, 13 predicted proteins | sample 3393921 | NCBI WGS metagenome assembly VAOW01 (sample SAMN08290428, study PRJNA428436) | hydrothermal vent metagenome | isolation source: Deep-sea hydrothermal vent chimney | place: Indian Ocean: Southwest Indian Ridge | depth 2742 m m
AGGTAATGATGAACGATTTTTAACCAATTTCAGGGCTTTCAGGCTCATTTTATGCTGGAAACACGCTCAGCGTTCAGGCTCATTTTATATTGGACAAGGCTTAGTGCTCATCCAACCTACAAAACCTGCTACACTTGACCAGAACATTCTCTATTAATTATTATGAAATTTGAATGGGATACAGCAAAAGAAAGTATTAATATACAAAAACATGGTGTACCTTTTGAACAGGCATCTTATGTTTTTTCTGATCCTTTTGCTTTAAATAAATATGATGAAGAACATTCTCATGAGGAGGATAGATGGGTACTTTTGGGGAAGTCATTAAATGAAGTTATTACGGTTGTTGTTCACACGTTTATGGAAGGAGATAATATAGAATTTGTAAGAATTATTAGTGCTCGTAAAGCGACAGCAAAGGAACGACAGGTTTATCAACAGAGGTGTCAAAGATGAAAGATGAATATGATTTTACTGGTGCAGAGCAGGGTAAATTTTTTCACCCTCTGGAGGAACTTGATATACCGATATATCTTGATAAAGAGGTGAAGGCTTTTTTTACCACAAAGTTAGGTGATACACGTCATCCATTTTCTCTAAATAAAATGATTAATTCGCTACTTAAGAAAGATATTGAAATCGCAAAAAAAATATCACAGGAAACAGAAAAACCAGGAACAGGTTCCTTATAATAATTGGCATGATTCCCAGCTCCCGCGTGGGAATCCATATCACCTCCAATGCACACATTAACCATCGGAGGTGTATTTTGTCGGATAACGCTGTCGCTCATCCAACAAAACCTGCAAAACACCCATTAAAAAAGGCATACCTGCGAACAGATATGCCTTTTGTTATTAACGTTTTTACAGCTTAAGCCGTTTTACGTGCTTTAGCCTTACGTGCAACACCAAAGCCGATTAAACCCGCGCCTAATAACAGTGCTACTGCAGGTTCAGGAACATTGGAAGCGGAGAAGGTAAATTTTCCACTAGTTGCCCCACTCTGTGAAGAGAAACGCCATAAATAATCGGTATCTGTCAAACCAGTAACACTCATTATACCAGAACCGTTCAGTATGCGACTGCCACCGATGGTCGTATCAAGTGTAATGTTGCTTAGGTCATAACTGTAGGTTGTTGTGGATACGGTTTGGCTCCAGAGAGGAGTAGCTGGTAGGGAATCAAGATCCAGGTTACTGTAATGAACACCAGTTGTCAATAATGGTGCGAAGATAGGATCAGCTCCTCCTACTGTAACTGGGTTACCAAAGGTAAACGTGGTGGCATCTAATATAGAAGTACCGTTAGTAGGTGTAACATTACCACTAAATGTAATAGTACCAGTAATAGGCATTGCATTTGCAACACCAGCAATCGCAAAGAGGCTGGCAGCAAGTAAAGTTTTCTTTAATGTGTTCATTGTTCGATTCCTTCTTAAAGTTAGTGTAAATATGTGTCTACTGGGTATAGATTGATCTTGCTTTACTCCTATGCAAGCCATATGCCATGATGTATAAGATATTGAATATTATAGTAATTTAATTTTTTATCAGGGTTTTAAAGGGAATAAAAAGTATAAACTGTAATAAAAAGTGACAGTTAACCATAGGTAGCTGTGGTTTTATCTAGGAAAAGTTTAGCATAACTGTAAATAATTACTTTATAAACAATAAGATACAGTATAATTAGTATATGTAAAAAATAGTGACAATGGTTTTGTGGAGAGATGCATAAATGTTTCTATAGGCTATACTTGTTGCTGAAATTCAATGGACTTTCTGTGGTGTTTTTTTGATTTTTAGGTTAAATAGCTTTCCAGATTGCCTTCAAGGGTATAATTAAATTCAAGGTGTATTAAATTTAATGAACGAACAGTTAATCCAGCTTTATGGTTATTTACATGGTATGTGGCGTTATCGCTGGTCGGCGCTGCTGGTAGCGTGGATTGTCGCGCTGATCGGCTGGGTTATTGTATTGGCGCTACCCAATCAATACAGTGCCCGGGCGGTGGTTTATGCGGATACCTCTTCGGTAATGAAACCTTTGCTTAAAGGCCTGGCACCTGAAACTAATGCCGATGATGAACTCGATGTAATGAGCCGGGTGCTATTAAGTCGCAATAATTTATTGTCGGTTATTCGTAAAACCGATATGGATCTTGGCGTCACTACAGCAAAACAAAAGGAAGATCTTGTGCGGTCATTAGCGGCGGCCATAGTGGTAAAAGGGGGGGCGAGTAAAAAATCCTGGGGGCGTAGAAGTAATATCTATGAGATTTCCTATACTTCAACGTCACCACAACAGGTTTATCAGGTGGTATCGAATTTATTAAATACCATGATTGAAGATACATTAAATTCTTCACGCACCGACACCGTGTCGGCGCAGAAATTTCTTAATAACCAGCTTAATAAATATGGGCAACGGTTGTCGCTTGCGGAGCAGAAACTGGCTGAATTTAAGAAGATAAATATTGGTTTTATGCCAGATGAGAAAGGCGGCTATTATAGCCGTATGCAGCGAGCACAGGATAAAGTGCAAAGTACCGGCTCAGATTTGAAGTTAGCCCGGCAACGGTATCTGGAACTAAAAAAACAGATTAATGGCGAGAATCCAATGATCGATAGTGGTGCCTATCAATCCGTTTATTTATTAAAACTTAAAAAATATCAGAACCAGCTGGCGAATTTACGTGACCAATACACGGAGCAATATCCCGATGTGGTGGCGATGAATGCTAAAATTGAAGAATTAAAAGCAGGTAGAAGTGCACTGCAACCTGATTCGGCTAATGATAACGCTATGGCTGAATTTAATCCCGTTTATCAGGAAATAAAGATGGCGCTGAGCAAAGCCAGCGTTGAGGTGCAAATTTTGAAAACAAAGCTGGTTGACCAGAAGAATTATGTCAAAAAACTGAAAGGTTCGATTGATCTTATCCCTGAGGTTGAAGCAAAGCTGGCTAAACTGACGCGTAATTACGAAGTGACTAAAGTACGTTACAGCGCCCTGGCAGAACGGCTGGAATCAGCAAGGCTGGCGCAGAGCGCCGGGCAAAGTACCAGTGATGTAACTTTTAGAATAATTGAACCGCCTGTTGTACCGTTGGAGCCATCCGGGCCTAAACGCCTGTTATTGCTTGCAGTGGTATTATTGCTTGCGCTGGGGGCAGGGCTGGGTTGGGGCTTTTTACGCTTTATCCTCCAGCCAACTTTCTTTAATTTAAAACAGCTGGCCAAAGTAACAGGGCTGCCTTTGTTAGGGACAGTCAGTTTATATGTATCCACCACACATAAACGGTCTCGTCGTTTTCAGCTGCTATCCTTTTTATCGGTAACCTGTTTGCTGGCAGTGGTCTGTGCGGGGGTACTTTTCTACAACTATGAAGGAACAGAGCTGATTAGAACACTGTTGAAAAATATGGGTAAAGCTGTATGAGTGTAAATAAACAGAAAGTGCCACCAGCCACCATTGCGGAACTGGTTTCAACCGATGCCGATGTAAGTGATGATTCGCATCATTTTTTTAAATCACAGACAATAAATGAAAAGACGGTAAATAAAGAAGCACCTGGGCAGGTTGCGATACTGGAGCGACTTCGTGAGGCGGATATGCTGGTGCCAGGCAGCCATTTAAATGAAGAGTTTTTTGACGAATACCGGCGTATCAAGCGGCCTTTATTGTCCAATGCATTTGGTAAAACCTCATCATTGGTAGAAAAAGGTAATTTAATTCTGGTGACCAGTTCGATTCCGGGTGAAGGCAAATCCTACTCTTCAATTAATCTGGCACTTTCCATTGCGCAGGAGCGAGATCACACTGTGCTGCTGGTTGATTGTGATGTAACACGACACGGTAGCGGTTGTTTAATGGGGATTGCGGAAAAGCCCGGTCTGGTAGAATTGCTGGAGTCGGACGATCTGGATATTGGTGATGTTATTTTACGTACTGATATAGCTAAATTGTGTCTGATTTCTTCTGGCAAACAGCACGAATATGTCACCGAGTTACTTGCCAGTCAGCGTATGGTGGAGCTGGTGGGTGAGTTGGGTGAGCGGTATAAAGACAGGATTATTATCTTTGATGCCCCGCCGGTTTTGCCGACACCTCAGACGCAGGTATTAACCGGACTGGTTGGTCAGGTGGTGTTTGTGATTGAAGCAGGAAAAACCCCGCAGAGTGTGGTTGAAGAAGCGCTTGCGCTGATCCCTGAAGGTCAGGCAACTGGCTTGTTGATGAATAAAAGTGAAGGGCTCTCGGCGCGTTCAAGTTATTATTACGGTTATTACAATAAAGTACCATCATAGTACATGACGGAAGACGCTTCGCTTTTCCATCCTACGGTTTTATGATAAATATATCGATTTGGAAACGATAAGGCGAAAAAATAATGAATGAGCTTAATGGCTATTAAAAATGCACTTACCGTTGATGTAGAAGATTATTTCCAGGTTTCTGCCTTTGCTCAAATCATTCAACCGGATGATTGGGTTAATCACCCGCTACGGGTAGAAAGAAATACCCATCATCTGCTCGACCTGTTTGATGAGCATCAGGTAAAGGCCACATTTTTTGTGCTTGGCTGGGTGGCCGAGCGCACCAGAAAGCTGGTTGAAGAAATTGCACTGCGTGGTCATGAAGTTGCCAGCCACGGTTACAGTCATCAGCTCATTTATAAGCAGAAACCGGACGTATTTAGAGAAGAAACTTTGCGTTCGAAGAAATTACTTGAAGATATCACTCAGATGCCGGTGCGTGGTTATCGTGCGGCAAGTTATTCGATTACCCGTCAATCTTTGTGGGCGCTTGATACACTGGTCGAAGCCGGGTTTGAATATGATTCCAGTATTTTTCCCGTACGGCACGATCGCTATGGTATCCCTGGTTCGTCTGAACAACCCTATCATCTAACCACACCACAGGGCCATTCACTGCTTGAATTTCCGTTGTCAACCGCACACATATTTAATTATCGTCTGCCCATTGCAGGCGGTGGTTATTTTCGGCTATACCCCTACTGGTTAACCCGTGCCGGCTTACGCCAGGTTAACCGGCGCAGCCAGCCTTTTATTTTTTATTTACACCCGTGGGAAATTGATCCCGCACAGCCGAAAATTGCGGCTAGCTGGTTTTCCCGTTTTCGGCATTACAATAATCTTGATAAGTGCGAATATCGTTTACAGCAATTACTGGATGATTTTGATTTTGGTACGGCCTGGCAGGTGCTTGAATTGACTGGTCTGCAAGCAGATAAGATACGTTAGAGGGGGCGCTGTGTCTGACTATTATGTTGAATCTGAGGCAATAACCAACCTTGATGTGCTGAAAAAAAACTGGCTGGCTTTACAGGGTCATGCGGATTGTTCTTTTTTTCAGTCATGGGGCTGGATTGGTAACTGGTTAGAACAGATAGCGAAACCCCTGTCTCCCCGGCTGATATGTGTTTATTGGCATCAACGGGTGGTTGGGCTGGGTATATTTGTACCGACCGTATTGCGCCGTCATCTGGTACTCTATTCTCACTCAATGTTTTTGAATGAGGCACCATTTGATGGAAATAATATGGTAATTGAGTATAACGGCCTGCTGGCGGCACGTAATCATGAAGCGGCCGTGTATCAATATACCCTTGGGTTTTTATTGCAACACTACCCGACCATGGACGAATACTTCTTTTCCGCATTAACAACAACAAAGGACTATGTTGAAAGTGCAGCAGATCAATATTCAGCAAAAGTTAAAATTATCTGTCAGGAAATATCCAACGCCTGGTCGCTCACCCTGGACTATCCGGGAAATGAGGTTAATGACTATCTCGCAACGCTCGGTAAGAACAGGCGCTTGCAGATAAAACGTTCATTGCGTTTATATGCACAGGAAGGTGGCGTGCAGATTGAAGCAGCGCAGACGCCTGATCAGGCGCTGACATTTATGGATGGTTTAAAATTACTGCATACGCAGCGCTGGCAGCAATCCGGTAAAGGGGGTTCCTTTGCCAACCCGCACTGGGATAAATTTCATCGAGCAATAATAAAACATTGTTTCCCGGATGGTGAAATTCAACTCCTGAGAGTCTTTAATGCGCAGGCAGATATCGGTTATCTATATAACTTCCTCTGGCGCGGACGGGTTTATGTTTTACAGACCGGATTTGCGCAGGAACAGGATAAACGCTTAATGTCAGGTTATGTGTGTCATGTACTGGCCATTGATTATTATAAAAATAAGGGTATGGCTATTTATGATTTAATGCATGGTGATTCACTCTATAAAAAACTGCTGTGTAATCAGTCACAGCCACTTTACTGGCTGGTGGTGCAGAGAAAGGAGTGGCGTTTTCTAGTGGAGGATGTCGCAAGGGTTGTGGTGCGAAGGTTAAGGAAGTCGGATGAAGGGATATAAATTTTATAACCGATTGATCGTTGATTAACCTGGATGTTTTGCATATTCAATCCAGCTGCAATATTGAATAAAGTCGGCCATTGTATCAGGTAGTTCAAAACGGGGGATACGGAACAGCTGGTTTTCAACGTCTGCTGCCGGGTTAATATAGCCGGGTGTGGTGGCAACAGCGCCGATAAAACCAGCCTGATGTAAAATATCTATCTCTCTGGGGCCAAAATCCAGCCTTCTTCCGGTTGGGTAACAAAAAATATTGAGAGGCTGCTGGAGTTCGTTTTTCAGCGTTTGCCAGGATCCGAGTATTTCCTGTTTGCATTGTGTTCTGTCGAGTTTTGACAGAATGTTGTGAGTGATAGAGTGGGGTGCAAACTGGATACCCTGTTTTTCAAGTTTACGGGCAATATCCCAGTCAATCGGCTGGTATTCGTCGGGTGGTGTTACAGGTAGCTCAACTTCAGCAGTTAGTGCCAGTTGTTTGATTATAGCTGGCAGCTGCGTGGCGGCAATTTCTTTTAGGGTATTGCGTACAAATTCACGTACCTGATGGCGATCGTGGGTTTTATCTAATTGAATATTCAGGGTTTCATCTGCCAGTTGCAGGCAGAGGTTATTCTTTTGTGTGTGGTCAATAATCCAGGAGACCTGTGCATCCCACGGCCATAATGTCTGGTCAAGCAGGCCGGTAATAACAAAAAAAGTCAGTGGGCAGTTAAATTCAAGAAAGAGGGGGGCAGCAATTTCAGCCTGGTCCAGATAACCATCATCCATGGTAAAAACAATAGCTTTATCCGGTAAAGGTTGATGTTCAGCCAGTGATTGAACAAAAAACTGTAGCGAGATAAACGTATAATGATTATCTTTTAAATAACTCAGACACTGACGTAGATGTTGGGTGGTGGTTTCACGCTGCTGATTTATTTTGTCAGCAACTCTATGTAACATAAAAACAGGTGTACCACGACCAAAGACTGATGTTGCCAGGGGTGAAAAAAAGCGACTGGATAAAAAGGGAACAAAAATTTCTTTTAACTGAGTTTTCATCATTTATTCATAGTTTGTGCAACCCTGATTCAGGGAATGTTTTTAACAATAAGGGGACCTAATATATTAGTAAAAGCGAGTGGTAAATGCTTCCATACATTAATAACCGTGGCGTATTTTGGGTTCGATGCATTGCGTGAAGGTGGCTGCCCGGCTTTCCCCAGCCAGTAATGCCAGTAAAGTTGCATGGGTTTTGCCCCCCATTGTTGTTTGAAACGATAGGTGCCACCATTTTTGCTGGAGCGGCCAAAATCAAATTGTTCAAAATTCTTATCAATGGCAAATTTTAATACTTCCCAGTATAAAAGCATGTTTAAACTGAGTGGGTTAACCGAGCGCAGGGTTGAAGCCAGGGGGATTTCTAAAGTATTGTCCGAGCCGAGCAGACAGCCGGTAGCCACAGGGCGTTGCTGATATCGAATCACAATTAGCCAGCTATTTTGTGGAAAGGTTGCCAGGATATTTTTAATGAATTTTTTGCTTTGTACTGGTGAGCCAAGATCGCGCATATTGTGGCTATAAACACGGTAGAAATCATCGAGTAATTCATCTCGACCAATAAAAACCTGTGTTGGTTCGCGTTGTGCACGGCGTATTTGTGAACGCAGCTTGGCACCGAACGTTTTCCATAATGCCCGATCAGTTTCTGGCAGAGAAAGCACCATATTGACTTTATGGGTCTCAACAGGCAGGGGATCTGTATCGCATCCATGTGCGATATCATCACGGTATTCAATATGATCTACATCCAGTTTGTGTCCATATTTAGCGGCTACCTGCATCAATTTTTGCTCAATCTGCGGGTTGTCAGCCACCGCGCCGCCACGTTGAAAAAAAGGCATGGAGACCAGTTGATTGCCAAATAAGCGGCTTTTTATATGGACGAGCGGTAAAATACCTACAATCTTTTGCTGGTTGTTACGCGCATATAAATAGATACTGTTATGTCCATAACTATGCTGGTGAATATTGCGCCATTCCGTTCGATGATGAATACAGGCTGCCGGATTGGCCGTAACATAATGATTCCAGGATTCACTTTGCATTATGTTATCGGTCGGGGTGTTGTTGCTGTCATCATCAAGTAGACTGATCGTGACAGCCTCAATGTTACAATTTGTTTCCGGATAAAGACGCATTGACGGGTCATCTACTTTGTCAGTGCGGGTGTAAAAAGAATTTTGTAGGATAGCCTGGTTAATCTGTTTTATTTGTTGGTTAAGTGATTTTTTTTCTGCACTCAGTGTTTTCATTGCGGTGAGAAGTTTATCAATGGGCTGATTATTACGTTTGGCCGTACCGATCTGCCTGGATAAAACCCCGGTTTGTGTATGCAGTTTTTTCTGTTTTTGTTCCAGTATAAGACGCTGCTGATACAGTCTGCTTATGGTGTCAGTTGCTGTTTTATTCTCAGGTTGGGTGTTTGTGAAATATTTAACCGGGTCAGTGAGTAGCTGTTTTTCATCGGCTAAAGAATGAAATGTAACCATTGCCTGCCCGTCAGTTATTGTATCGTCTTTTCGGTTCATTACCGTTATTTAAAATTTAATTTTCTGAGTACAATAACTATCATAACATGATGGTGCTTGAATAAAATACGCGAGTGAACATATTGATTATGGCAGGTTTTGTAGGTTGGATCAGCGCTAGCGTTATCCGACAGAATGCATCTAAACGGTATAATATTGTCTGCACCCCGACGGAAGGCGCTTTGCTTTTCCATCCTACTGTCTTATGAGCATATTGATTATGGCGGGTTTTGTAGGTTGGATGAGCGCTAGCGTTATCCGACAGTCTCCTATAACCAGCCGGAAAGTCGGGCAAAAAAAGCGATTTTATCTGCACTGATGTCTTCATGCAGGCCAATTCGGTTTAACAAATACGGGTTGGTTTTTGTTGTGTTCCAGCCTGAGTTTGTGGTGACGGCACAATCATAGTGTTGTGCAACCTGTTTCACGGCATACTCAGAATAATCACCATTAGGATAACAGAATGCCGTAACAGCTTGTGATAAATGTTGTTCTATCTGGGGTTTACTTTGAATGATTTCAGCCATTTGTGTGTCTTCTGTTTGACTGTCATTCAGGCGAATATGATGACAGGTATGGCTGCCTGCTTCGATTAAACCTGATGCACACATTTCTGATATTTGTTGCCAGTTAAGCAGATCCGGTGCTGTTTTATTTTTAATGTGTAAGGTTCCTTCGATGTTATTTATCCGGGTATGAATGTCTTCATCGGTGAGCTTTTTAAGCTGCGCTATAATCTCGCTGAGTTGTTCCTGATCGGGTGGCAGATGGTTAAAATTATAGCTGGTAGTTGTGTTTGTAATCCATTTTAGTACAGGTAGCTGCCATTTATCCGGGCAACCGGTTGCAATACTGGCGAGTAGCTGTGCCAGTCGTTCCGGCCAGAATTTCAGGGTTGTATCAATCATATCCGAAACCAGGAAAATGGTTGCCGGTATTGCCAGTTTTTTGAGGACGGGATAAGCAAATTCATAATTATCGACCCAGCCATCATCAAAGGTAATGGCAATACATCGGTTAGGTAGTTTTTCACCATTACTTTTCTGCTTTATCCATTGGGACAGGGCAATAACATGAAAGCGCTGTTTAATGAGTTGCATGTGCATGGTGAATGTTTCTGGTGTAACCATCATGCCGGGTTCTTCAAGCCGGGCACGGTTATCCTGTTTTGGTAAAATACGGTGGTACATAAGAATCGCCAGTTCCGGTTCACGGCTGGTACGCTGATGTCGCCCGAAATTGGCTGCAATGTGCTGCAAGCCACGTTTGGTGATCTGTTTAAGCGGTTTTATCATGCAGGATAGGGTAAGGTAAATAATCAGCAATAAAACGATTTTAATCTATATATTGTATTCGACTATAGAAAAAAACATGGAAAAAGTAAAAACAATTCTACATATTATTGATACCACCGGTCCAGGAGGAGCGGAAACGGTCTTTATTGATCTTATAACGCATTTGCCTGCGCAGCAATATCGCTCAGTCGTGGTCATCCGCGGTAAGGGCTGGGTGTATGAAGAACTTTGTCGACGTGGTGTTACGCCTGTGCTACTGGATGCAAAAGGTTCGTTTAACTGGCGTTATATCAAAAAGCTAATTGGTCTGATTCACGCTGAAAAGGTTGATTTGATTCAGTCACATTTATTAGGCTCTAATGTTTATGCGTCAATTGCCGGGTTATTAACCCGTACACCAGTCATTGCAACTTTTCATGGGGCCGTGGATATTGGCGAGAAAGAACGTTTTATGGGGTTGAAGTTTGCGGCGATTAATCTGGGTTCACGTGCTATTGTGGCGGTATCCGGTAATTTACGTGACAATATCATCCACCGCACACCATTGCGTAAGAATAAGGTATGCGTCATATACAATGGTATTGATACCCGTTTATTTCAGCGGCAGAAAAATCATCGTTTGCGCCAGCAGTTTGGTTGGGATGAAAAGGATATTATTATCGGCAGCCTGGGCAATATCCGACCGGCTAAAGCCTATGATATTTTATTAAAAGCGGCAGTATTATTAAAAACATCCCCCGAAATATATCGTTTTGTTATTGCCGGGCAGGGTAAAGGTAAACTGTTCCAGTCCCTGCAGAATTTAAAAACTGAGTTAGGGCTGGATGCGGTTGTGCATTTTCCGGGATTTAACGACGATCCTGCTGAGTTTTTAAGCAACCTGGATATCTTTTTATTAAGTTCAAGCTCGGAAGGTTTTTCCATTGCAACCATTCAGGCAATGGCGGCTGGGTTACCGGTGATTGTTACGCGCAGTGGCGGACCGCAGGAAATTGTCACCGAGGGTGAAAATGGTTGTCTGGTGGATCCAGATCAGCCTGCAGAAATAGCTGAAGCGATTGAACAACTGGCTAATAATGAACAACTGTGCAGAAAATTGTCTGAAAATGCTCAGGCTCATGTAATGAAAACGTTTGATATAAAAAGTATGATTCAGGCTTATGAAGAAATTTATCAAAAATAGTTGTAATACAATGATGAATATATTGGTTATACAGGTTTTTGTAGGTTGGATGAGCGCTAGCGTTATCCGACAGAATGCATCTGAACGGTATAATATTGGTTGCATAAATGACGGAAGGTGCTTTGCTTTTCCATCCTACGGTTAATCACACAATCCACCACGTGATTTTATGAATACATTATTGGTGTAGGTTTGTAGGTTGGATGAGCGCTAGCGTTATCCGACAAGATGCTATCAATGAGGTTTAAAATATGCCCAATTACCGACGTTACCATGTTGCTGGAGGGTGTTATTTTTTTACGGTGAATTTATTACAAAGAGATAATTTATTACTTGTTGATAATATTGATTTATTACGTGAATCAGTACGAATTTGTAAACAAAAAAGGCCTTTTTATATTGATGGTTGGGTGGTGTTGCCAGAGCATATGCACTGTATCTGGACATTACCGGAGGGTGATGATGATTTTTCTGGGCGCTGGAAAATGATTAAAATCCTTTTTTCAAAGGGCTTGCCGAAAAATGAAAAACGAACAAAAGTTCGCCTAAAACGTGGTGAGCGCGGCATTTGGCAACGTCGTTTCTGGGAACATGCCATTAGAGATGACAGAGATTATGAAAAACATATGGATTATCTGCACTTCAACCCCGTTAAACATGGCTGGGTCAAAAAAGTCATTGATTGGCCGTATTCAAGTTTTCATCGTTATCATAAAAGTGGAGTATACCCTAAAGATTGGGGGGCTGAAGATAATGAAATTGATGTTGGAGAACGCAATCAGCCATAGTAAGGCAATTAAATTATAAGGTAAATACTTGGGTTTTGTAGGTTGGATGAGCGAAGCGTTATCCGACAGAATGCATCTGAACGGTATAATATTGGTTGCATAAATGACGGAAGGCGCTTTGCTTTTCCATCCTACGATTAATCCTGTAAATCACCATACGGATTTATGAATGCATTGTTGGTGTAGGTTTGTAGGTTGGATGAGCGCTAGCGTTATCCGACAGAATACATCTAAACGGTATAATATTGGTTGCATAAATGACGGAAGGCGCTTTGCTTTTCCATCCTACGGTTAATCACACAATCCACGATGTGATTTTATGAATACATTATTGGTGTAGGTTTGTAGGTTGGATGAGCGCTAGCGTTATCCGACAGAATGCATCTAAACGGTATAATATTGGTTGCATAAATGACGGAAGGCGCTTTGCTTTTCCATCCTACGATTAATCCTGTAAACCGCCATACGGATTTATGAATACATTATTGGTGTAGGTTTGTAGGTTGGATGAGCGCTAGCGTTATCCGACAGAATGCCTTATTTTTTTCAAATCTTTATAATA
>VAOW01023245.1_pt1 | contig 12768 bp, 8 predicted proteins | sample 3393921 | NCBI WGS metagenome assembly VAOW01 (sample SAMN08290428, study PRJNA428436) | hydrothermal vent metagenome | isolation source: Deep-sea hydrothermal vent chimney | place: Indian Ocean: Southwest Indian Ridge | depth 2742 m m
TCTCGGAATCGGAGCAGGATGCTCTACCCTTATTTCCTGTAAAACTATCCCTCTTGTTGCGAATCCGCTATATTTTTACCCACTGATTTTCCTGAAGAGCCAGATGTTTCTATTTTTCTGGATACCCAAATATGGGATTTTAGACCCTTGCACGAATGAAGCCTTTTATTCCAAAGCCCGAGATTATACAAAGATGATCCCGGAAATCTAAGCAACCAAACCCAATGCCATCAGTGAGTCCCTGCTCATACTGGGCTCATGCAATGGATCCCTATGGCCACGTGTGCCAATCTGTCACGACAGCGAGAGATACAAAACCACATGTCCCGGGGATACGGGTCATATCCATCGCCCAGGCCTGATGGTGTCACTTCTACAGTGAGTTTTGCATGTTGTGACATTGTGTGGCCCTGGGCATAAGTGAATAAACGGCAAGATCCACAGTAAAGCGTGCAGGTCGCGCCAAGCCTGCTCTGTGGCTTTCTGTGGCGTTGTGGAGACCAGCGCGCGACGTATAATGGGTTTGCGCTCGCCCAGCGCCGGCTTGAGGGCGGTTAGCGGCTCTCTTGATGTGGCCGCCCCCACTGGCCTGGCACCAGACGTTCCGCAATATCGGCGGGGTGCTAATCAAGGTTGATCATGCGGGGTATCTCGTCGATCATCTCCGTGCGTAGTTCGCCTTTTTGCAGCACATAGATCGCTTGGTATATTGCTTTATGACAGTTGAGTTTACATCAACGTACAGCCTTCCAATGTGATGCGTTTGTAGTTATTGGCCTGTAGCATTCCCTCATGAAGAAGGTTGTACTTGGAGTTGGGGTGTGCCGTGCCTCAATCGAGTAAGAAATCCACTTAACGGGCCGTGCAGATTTTTGTGGCACCTCTGTTCCATGCAAGGTATTGATTTCCAGTAATTATTATTTATACTCGAGGTATTTTCTTGACAGTATTTGGAGTAAATGCTAAGTTCAGAACTTGCCAATTGGTGCGGGGTTGGGCCTGACGGCCTCCTGTCTGGTTTAATCCATCAGGAGAGTCAACCATGAAATTTGACATGACTCATCGGATAATTTTAGCGGGACTATTTTGTCACTAAGTGCATTAGGTGGTTGTGCGACGGCTACCGAACAGGCGGTCAAGTCGACTGCGATACAAACCAGCGCGGCCAGGGAGAACGCAGCCTCAATTATCGCGGCGGCGAAATCCGCCTATGCGGAGGCCAAGGCCAAAGGGTTCGCTTTGACGACCACCAAGCCGCTGGTTATGAAGGCAGAAAGGGTATTTAGTGCCGGCCAGTATGCGCAGGCTATCAGTTTGGCCAATAAAGCTAAAAAAGAGGCTGAAGACAACATCAGCCAATACTATTTAACCCAGGCCAATACCAATCTAATGAAGCCCGCCAAGATGAAAGGCCAGATGTCCAAAGCACAACTCGGACAATACAATCAGGCAGAAAAATATTATAGTGAATTTAAAGCTAAGGAAGCCTTGGCCTTAAGTTCCAGGCCTCTAGTTGAGATGAAGAACACTTTGCCTGCTACCTATACCGTAGTCAAAGGTAACACGCTGTGGGGAATCGCAGCTATGCCTAGAATTTATGACAATTCTCTTGAGTGGCCTTTGATCTACAAAGCTAATTTAGCAAAAGTTTACGATCTGGATCTGATCTTCCCAGACCAGATATTCGCTGTCAATCACCAGGCCATTTCATTACAGATCAAGGCAGCGATATATCACGCTAAACATCGTGGAGCCTGGAAACTCGGCCAATTGACACACACCGATCTTTTGTATTTCAAGGAAAGTACGCGACAGTTCCTGCAGGAGAGTCGGTGAAAGCCGGCGATTCACCCAAGGAATTAAACCGAGGAAAGGAGGGCTTTGAGGCCCTCTTTTTTTGGGCCAGGAAACAACTCAATCCTAGACAGTCATCATTTTTTCATTTTGTTCTGACTGTTTTACATCGGTTCTATAATGATCACTGCCTGGATATCGCGGGTAGTCTAGCGTTTACTACCTTGCTGGCCCTGGTCCCCCTGGTTACGGTAATTTTTGGCATCCTCAGGTTGTTCCCGGCATTTCATGAGCTGACTGCTTCTCTGCACGAGCTGTTGAGTCATCAGCTCATTCCGGCGAGTGGTGAATTGATCCAGCGATATGTACTGGAGTTCAGCAGGAATGCCGGTAAATTGACTTTAGTCGGGTCAATCGGCTTGTTTCTAACTTCGATTTTAACTTTGTGGGAAATCGACCTTGCACTGAACGCGATCTGGCATACACATAAGCGGCGTCAGAAAATGAGTGTCTTTCTGGTGTATTGGGCGCTACTGACGGTAGGCCCTTTGTTTTTTGGGGTGGGCATCGCGGCGACCACTGCTTTCTATTCTATTTATCAAACATTTATTCTCGGCAGCGGATTGCCAGTCATTGTAGGCTGGAGTCTGGTTCGAGTGGTTTCTACATTATTCGAGGCCACCGCATTTCTGCTGATCTTTCGTTTGGTGCCGCGGGTGCCCGTCAAGTTCCGGCATGCCTTGGCTGGCGGTATTTTTTCTGCGGTTTTGTTTGAAGTCGCCAAACATATACTAGCATTCTATCTTACCCATTTTAAGACCTATGAATTGATCTATGGCGCTTTTTCCGCTATCCCCGCCTTATTGATCTGGATTTTTATCGTTTGGGCGATCATTTTGTTGGGAGCCGAGGTGACAGCGTGCCTCGGCGGGGATTGTCATAAGTTGGCTTTGGGTGATCTTGCCGCCAATCGTTCCCTTTGGCTAGCGGCAAGAATTTTGATTCGTCTGGGAACAGCACAGCGCTCGGGACATACCTTGACCCTTTATCAACTCAATGTCATGGAGCCGCAGTTCAGCTATTCTCAGGTTGAGACTATGTTGCAGCGGCTTTCTGACCTTCAGGTCGCGCGTCCGGGAATTGGTGATGAATGGGTGTTGATCCGAGATCTGCATGAAATGACGCTGGCTGATCTTTATGGTTTTGGTGGCTTCGATTTGGATCCCACCGGAGTTCCCGGCGCGGATAGTCAGACATGGGATGAATGGTTGGGGCAATATATTCGCTTGGCTCACGGCGAAGCTCGCCAATATCTGGACAAACCTCTGGCGGAAATGCTGACGGTATCGGCGGATCACCAAGTGCAGAGGGAAATATCATGAAATGATATCGATGTTTCATCACGGGTCGTGTGCAAGACGTAGCTTTCCGAGTGGCTACCCGCCAACATGCCCAGAAGCTGGGATTGTCCGGTTATGCGCGTAACATGACGGATGGGCGAGTCGAGGTATATATCTGTGGGGATACCATGGCGCTACATGATTTGTGCCAATGGCTTTGGGTTGGTCCACCACTGGCGAAGGTAGCTGTAGTGGAATGCCGGGAGGTTGAACATGAACTGGTTTCCGGTTTTATCATCGGCTGATTGGGCCGAGGTCAGCCGGAATAGAGGCGTATAGTTGTTTGAGTGAAACGATGGTTACAATTTCTCCACATTTTTATTAAACAGGCTGGCTATTCGCCCAATTTGTTTAAATTTCTGACTTGCTTCATACTTGTACTTCGATTCCCCGGTCTGGTGGTCTCCTAACGACTGGATTGCACGTGCCGGGCTAGAAAATTAGGTAAATCATCCAGGGAAATAGACTGGCTGGACCGATCCTGTCGCTGGCGGTATTCAATCTGCCCTGCATCCAGTCTTCGCTCACTGAATACCAGACGATGAGGAATACCAATTAGTTCCAAATCGGCAAACATCACGCCTGGACGGACTGGGCGATCATCGAGAAGCACTTCAAATCCGGCTTCCTGTAATTGGGCATAAAGTGACTCTACGGCTTTGTGCAAACGTTCAGATTTATGCATATTAATGGGTGCCAGGGCGATTTGGAAAGGCGCGATAGAATCCGGCCAGATAATCCCTGAGTCATCGTGATTCTGCTCGATGGCTGCGGCTACGATGCGGGATATTCCGATACCGTAACAACCCATAGTCAGCGGTACGGATCGACCCTGTTCATCAAGGACAACGGCATTCATTTTTTCGCTGTAGTTGCGGCCTAGTTTAAAAATATGCCCAACTTCTATACCACGCACAATGCGTAGCCGCCCACGTCCGTCTGGGCTGAGGTCCCCATACTGTACATTGCGCAGATCAGCGATTTTTGGTAACGGCAAATCACGCCCCCAGTTGATGCCAGACCAGTGCCAGCCATCGGTATTGGCACCGATACTGAAATTGGCAGCCACCGCCGCGCTGCGATCGACAATAGCGGGTATGGGAAGTTCCAGGGGACCCAGCGAACCAGGTCCTGCGCCAATAGTCTGACGTATTTCCACTTCGCTGACAAAGCGAAGTGGGCTGGCAATTTCCGGAAGCTTTTCGGCCTTAATCGGATTGAGTTCATGGTCGCCACGCAGGATCAGAGCGATGAGGTTGCTACTTGCTGCAGGGCTAGCTTCCACAATGAGTGTTTTCAGAGTTCGCTCAATGGAAATACCGAATTGCCTGACCAGGTCCTGAATGGTCTTTACTTGCGGCGTGGCGATCTTATGGGGTTTTTCCGTGGGTGCTGGACGGTCAGTGATTTCCGGGATCGCTTCAGCCAGTTCGAGGTTGGCGGCATATCCGCTTTCCTGACAAATGGCGATAGCGTCTTCTCCGGAATTAGCCAACACATGGAATTCATGAGAGGTATTGCCGCCAATGGCGCCTGTATCAGCTTCAACAGGGCGGAAATTCAGACCAAGGCGGGTGAAAATTCGGGTATAGGCCGCATACATGCACTGATAGGTTTCATCCAGTGAGATTTCATCAATGTGAAAGGAATAGGCATCCTTCATAATGAATTCACGGGACCGCATGATCCCGAACCGAGGTCGAACTTCATCTCGAAACTTGGTCTGGATCTGGTAAAAATTAATCGGTAATTGCTTATAGCTACGTAATTCCCGTCGAACCAGGTCGGTAATCACTTCTTCATGTGTCGGGCCGAGGCAAAAGTCACGTTGATGGCGATCCTTGAAGCGGAGAAGCTCTGACCCATATTGGGTCCAGCGCCCGGATTCCTGCCAGAGTTCAGCGGGTTGGACGCAGGGCATGAGCAGCTCCAGGGCGCCTGCTGTATCCATTTCTTCACGAACAATTCTTTCCACTTTGCGTAAGACTCGCAAGCCCAATGGTAGCCAGGTGTATAAGCCGGAAGTCAGACGCCTGATCAAGCCCGCCCGGAGCATGAGCTGATGGCTGATGATTTCGGCTTCTGCCGGTACTTCCTTGAGAGACATGATCGGTAAAGTAGATGTTCGCATCAATGAATTCCTTGCAATAATCAGAGTTGAGGCTAATAGTTCCTGTACTGCAATGGGCAGTACAGGATATGTTCAGAAGGTATCTCCAGCAAAGCTCCAATGAAGGCGAGATGGGTGAATTCAATACCAGCTCGTTCTACAGGAATACTGGAATTGTGGTTCAGCAAGTCGGCCATTATCCTGGATAAAGGCACGGTTGTCGCATCGGGGTTCAGGCTTTCACGTTCACAATAGATTATGGTGATGCACTGTCACCAAATAGCCTGCGCGAGTCATGGAGCAGGCGCACCAAGATATAGTATTCCAGCTTGTCTAGTTGTCCGGCTAGAGTGACTGATACTTTACTCATAAACGTCCGGGCCTGCCGCTCATTGAATGGCTGATTGATTTAGACGTTGAGTAAGGGCATGTTTTATGGACAGTCCTGATGGAGGAATTTCTTGATCTGCTGGATTTGCTGCTGGCGTCGGGCATCTATAAGCCAAGTGACCTCACCGTTTGGTTGACGGATTTTTACACGCCGGCCAGATTCGTAAATCTGCAGGTTTGACCGGGCTTGTCGGCACGTTCCATGGCTAGCCTTGTGTGACTTTCCGGGTTTAGTGGAAGGGGTTCTGATTGTATTCCCCGAGGCTAAAGCGGCTACGGCTGGAGCAGGCGCGGCGGGGCTGGTAAAGGTGTTGATGGGTGGGGTTTTCGCGATCCGGGATTTTCCCTGGGGAGGAGGAAATTGGGAGAAATGGACAACTCCGGAGGCGCCTGTCCAGCGATAAGTTTCTGCATGGACTGTAGGTATCCATGACAGAGTCATGGCGAAAAAGATGGCTATAGTAAGCAATGAGTTCATGAATGAATGGCCATATCCTGTGAATACAAGGGTCTAATGGGGATGAGTTTATCAGAGTCGATTTCCTCAGTGGGGCAGGCAATTCATTCGGGTATTATAATTTAGGTTGACATCAATATAAGTATTTTATAATATTTACGCTTTCTGTTGATAGGTTCTATACTCTGTGCGCCAGTGATTCTGGATAATGCTTCCGGATCCGGGTGCTCGCACTTGATTGAGGTATCAATGTACATGTTAAAAATTCCAAAGAGCGGGTATGCATGGTTGCTACTGGGTTTGTTGAATTGGGTGGGTACTGTCGATGCACAACCAGCCATCCCTTTGCGATTGAGTTTTGAGCAAGTCTGGCAGGCTGCCTTGCGGCAGACACCAGAGATGCTCAAGGTACGCGCGCAGGAAGCTGAAGCCAGGGGAGCCGTAAAGATAGCCCAGGGGCATTTGCTGCCAGAATTCAAAGCTTCTTTTGCTGGTATAGGTTCGAATAATGGCCTGAATGTGTTCGGCATGAAACTCAATCAGGGCAAGGTGAACTTCAATGATTTTGGAGCGGGGCAACTCTTGAGCTCACCAAACCCCCTGACCAGTCTGGATATTGTCCCGTCCAACCTCAACAATCCTGGCTGGTATCGTAATTACCAGAGCAAGCTGGAGTTACGGATTCCAGTTTACAATGGGGGCAAGGTGTGGGCTTACCTGCAACAAGCGGAAGCCTACTTGCGCGCGGCTCACCGAGGCAATGCTATGGCCAGGCAAAGGCTCGAATTCCAGGTCTTAAAGGCCTATGAAGGAGTCCGTGCGGCACAGGCTTTCGTCAGGGTGGCCGCCCAGGCTCTGAAAGCCGCACAGTCCTATGTGTCTATAACCGACAAGCTGTACCGGCACGGCGTGGTTTCTCGCAACACCCAGTTGCGTGCAGGGCTAAATTGGGATGATGTCCGACTGCATTACAGTCAGACACAGGTTCAGCTGGCCAAGGTGATCGAGCAATTACGTGTATTGACCGGACTGAGAATTCATCGGCCCGTCGTAATTGATCAAAACATTAGGGTGAAGATACCTCGGGCCACATTGGCCGAATTGCAGTCAAGGGCCTTATTGGATAATCCAGGTATTCAGATGCTTGGCCTGCAGGTTCAAGGTGCCCAAGCGGGTGTACAAGTGGCTCGCTCAGCCTTTCTGCCTCATTTCAATATCGTCGTGAGTCGTGAATGGGATGATTCCTCCTTCATTTTTGCAGGACAGCCTTCTTATACCGTGACGGGTATTTTGACTTGGAATATCTTTGATTTTGGTGTCCGACGGGGTGCGCTGGACCAAGCCCAAGCCAAAGTGCTGCGGCAGGTAGCGGAATTGCACCAGCAGCAAAACCGGTTACGTATTGCGGTGATATCAGCGTGGCTAGATATGCGTTTGGCCCAACAACGTGTGCAGCTGCGTCAGCTGGCTATCAAGCAAGCGGGGGAGGCCCGGCGCTTACAGAAATTGCGGTATAAAAATGGCATCACCACGATTGCCCAACTACTAACAGCACAGGCCGAACTGGATAAGGCTCGCGGTGCCCTGGTCGCGGCCCGATACGAGGAAATCATGCAGCGAGCCAATCTGTTGATAGCGTTGGGACAATTAACACCAACGACTATCATCGTAGAGAATGCGCCGCAAAGCCGAATGGTGTTGCCGAGCCGGTCTTGAGAGATTCACTTCACAGCAGGATATGATCCAATGACGAAAAAGGTATGTACCTTGTCAATATTCTTAGGTTTTGTTGTTTTCATGGGTGGATTTGGTACGAGCATGCCAATCGCTATGGCCGCACAGACCAACGTCATGGTTAAAGTTCGGATCATGGTTGCCAAAAAGACTAGCCTACCTATCTATTCGTCTTATTCAGGCACCATCATTGCCACTAATCAAGTTCGTATCGCTTCCCGTCTGATGGGTTATGTACGCAAGATTGATGTACACGTCGGACAACAGGTAAAGCGAGGCCGACGGTTACTCACCGTGGATCAGGCGGATGTGAACAGCGCTATCCATCAGGCCCGAGCTGGCGTGAGTAAAGCTAGAGCAGCGCTGGCAGCGGCGGGGTCCAATTTCAAGCGTTATCAAGCCTTGTATGAACAGAAGGCGGTACCGCGGCAACAATTCCAACAATTCCAGCTCGCTTATCGAGTGGCTCGTAGTGATTACAAGGTAGCCCTTTCGGTATTGCAAAATGCCCTGTCGCAACTGAAATATTCAGAGGTACGCGCACCTTTTGCGGGTGCGGTGATCAGTAAGCGGGTGGATACCGGGCAATTGATCACACCGGGACAAACCTTACTGGTTTTACAGAGTACCGGGCTGCAGGTGGAGATACAGGTCGATATGCTGGCTTTCGATCATCTACATCTTGGCCGGACAGTAGTGGTGATCTTCAAGGGATCCGGTTCCAAATCCCGTACCGTCAACGGTGTGGTGGAGCGTCTGGTTAGCGCTGCTGATCCGATGACGCACACTCATCTGGTTAAGATCGGGTTGCCTGCGGATTGTAGTGCCTTCCCTGGCGAATATGTCACTGTGCACATCATTGTCGGTCAAACGCTGGGTATTCTGATTCCGGATTCAGCTATTTACACCCGAGCCGGGATTACGGGCGTTTTCGTGGTCACCGATACTGGATCGGCGGCTTTCCGTATGGTGCGTCCGGGATCAAAAATCAGCAATCGGATCGTAATTCTTAGCGGCCTGGTGTCGGGTGACCGGGTGATCATCAAAGCACGGGGGATGCTTTATAACGGTGTCAAAATTGAAGGTAGTTCAGTATGAGTGAGCAAGATAGTGCTACCCATCTGAATCTGGCCGGAAAATTGGCCAAAGGATTCCTAACCTCAAAGATCACCATACTTATCATGCTGGTCGTAACCCTTTTCGGTACCCTGGCGGTGATTGTTACTCCGCGCCTATACAATCCGGAAATCGTTGTGCCAGCAGCATCCATCCTGGTTATGCGGCTAGGCAATTCCCCTCAGGAAATTGAGAATCAGGTAGTACAGCCATTGGAAGAAATGATGGCTGGCATCAAAGGAGTCAAACATACCTTTGGTTATGCTACTAATGACATGGGAGTGGTCACAGTCGAGTTCAAGGTAGGTTCGAATGAGGAAAAGAGCCTGTTACTGCTCTATAACCAGTTGATACGCAATATGGATCGGTTGCCTCCAGGCACTATGCAACCGTTGGTCAAGAGCATCGGTATCAATGATGTGCCGATCATGGGTATTACTCTCAGTTCAGATCGGCTTAATCAGATCCAACTGCGTGAGCTTGGAGTGCGCATGTTGGAACAACTGCATACCGTGCCTGATGTGGGCAACAGCGAAGTCATCGGTGGGCAGCGCAAGGCGGTAGTAATCGACATCAAGCCTTTGCGTTTGGCCGATACGGGGTTGAGTCTGGAGCAAGTCATCAATCTTCTGCGGGCCGCCAATGTCATCGTTCCAGCAGGTAATCTGGTACATGATAACCATCAATATCCGCTCCGCGTCAATGTGGCTTTCGCCAGTCTGGGGCAACTAGGAGACCTGATTATCGGTGAGGCCAATCACAAGCCGGTATTCTTGAAGGATGTGGCCACTATCAAGATGGGTCCATTGCATGAGAACCGGTACGTTGGCCTGGGTTACGGAGCGGCAACCCATGGGGTAAAAACCGGGAATCCGGAACCGGCGGTGACCCTGGCAATCGGTAAGCGCAATGGCGCGAATGCCGTGAGCGTAGCGCAGGGCGTGTTAATCAAGCTGCATCAGCTTAAGCGAGAGATGCTACCGCAAGGTGTGCAGGTAACGATTACCCGTGATTATGGCAGCCGCGCCAATGATGCGGTCAATACCTTGATAGAGCATCTCGCTACCGCCATTGCGGTGGTGTCGGTGATCCTGCTATTTTTCCTCGGTTGGCGGGAATCCCTTATCGTGGCTCTGACGGTACCCTTGACTCTTTTTGTCGTACTCGGCGTGGGCTGGATGATTGGTCAGACGATCAACCGTATTTCGCTGTTTGCGCTGATTCTCTCCCTGGGCCTGATGGTCGATGCCGCCATCGTGGTGATCGAGAATATTCATCGGCACATGCATTATGCGCGTGGAAAGAGCCATTTTGGCCAGTTACTGGTCAATGCCACCAATGAGATCGGCAATCCGACCAATATCGCCACCCTGGCCGTTATCCTGGCTTTTATTCCGATGGCCTTCGTGACCGGAATGATGGGTCCGTTTATGCGGCCCATTCCGATCAATGTATCGATTGCCATGATCGCCTCATTGATCATGGCCTACATTGTCGTGCCCTGGGTGGCTAATCTCTGGCTCAAAAGCAAGCATGCCCGGATGATCGGTGAGCAGACACCCACCCTGGAAGAGCTGGATGAGCAACCCCGCGATTTTCTAAACCGGTCTTATATCGCGGTATTCAAGCCTCTACTGGAAAGCTCTCGTAAACGAGCCGCATTCTTTCTGGTAGTGATCGTGCTGCTTGTGCTGTCGATGCTTATGCCGCTGTGGCAGTTTATTCGCCCATCCGGAATGAATGGTCCGTTGAGTCCCCGGGGAGTTTCTCTGCAAATGCTACCCAGTGGTAATGTCAATCGTTTCATGATCGAGGTGGATATGCCCGCTGGAACTGCCCTTGATGAAACCAACCGCGTGGCTCAGGTCGTTGCCCGGGTGATTTCACGGAATCGTTATGTCCGCAACTATGAAATTTATCTTGGACGAACCGAGCCACTGACATTTGCCGGAATGGTGCGTGGAGATGATTTGCGTCGGGGAACTAATATCGCCCAGATCGTTGTTAATATCATCAATCGGCATGAGCGGCCCCATACCCTAGTGGTGGCAACTGAGGTCTGGAACGCGCTCAAGTCGGTACGAAAGGAGTTCCCGCGTACCCATATCAAGCTGTATCCCACTCCACCCGGACCACCGGTGATGTCGCAGGTCGTGGCCCGGTTGTCTGGCCCGAATTATCAAACTTTGCGTAGGATTGCCGGTTACGTCGAGGCAAATTTCCGCAAGATGTACGGTATGATCAATGTGGATGATTCAGTGACTGCCACTGCGCCTGAGTACATCATCCATGTCGATGCCCGCAAGGCGATGTTATCCGGGGTAGCACCAGCTCGGGTAGCCCAGTTGGTGCATGATTACGTTGCCGGGGCCAGGATCGGTTCGATGTATACGCCGAAGGCACCGGAGCCGGTGGATATCATCGTGCGCTTAAAGCGTGCCGATCGCGCCTGGATCCAACAAATTCTGAATCTGACCATAACCAACAAGGTCGGCAAGCAGGTACCTTTGGCGGGGATCATACAAATTCAGCCTTCCAGTATTGCCAAGCCCATGGATGATCGCGATCAGTTTCCGGTTGTCTATGTGACCGGCGACGTGCTTAATTTCAGCCCGGTCTATGCGACCCTCTCCCTGGATAAGCTACTGGATAACGCTACTCTCCCCAATGGCATCCACCTGACCACGGGTAATCTAGGATTTTTTCCGGTTCAGCCCAATAATCTAACCCATTATCAGGTGTTGTGGGGTGGTGATATGCGCTTGACTCTCAATGTGTTCCGAGATCTGGGTACGGCATTCATCGTTGCTCTGATCCTGATTTACCTGCTGCTGGTGGCTTATTATCAATCCTTCATGTTGCCGGTCATTGTGATGGGCGCAATACCGTTAACTCTGATCGGTATTTTTCCAGGACACTGGTTGTTTCACATGCCATTCAACGCGACCTCAATGATCGGGTTCATCGCATTGGCCGGCATCGTGGTGCGTAATTCCTTGCTCATGATCGACTTCATGCTTGATTACCGCAAGCAGGGTTATTCTCTCGAACAATCCGTAATCGAGGCTGGCGCAGTACGTTTTCGGCCCATTCTCCTGACCGCATTGGCGATTATGTTCGGTTCTGTCGTCATGATTGGTGATCCGGTGTTCGGTGGGCTGGCAATCTCTCTGATCTTCGGAACCTTTGCTTCCACGATGCTAACCTTGGTAGTGATTCCACTATTGTATTATCTTTGGCAGCGTTACGAATTACGCCGCCATCCCGAGGTGGTGTGAGGTGAGTGCCGGGGACGGTTTGCCGCTCTTGGTATGCGTATTGAGCAGGGAGCTCAGTTCCGTCTAGTGTTGCGGCGTCTTTTGTCGGTGCGCGCCAGTTCTCTCAACCTGGCTTCCCGCTTATTGAGGGGCAAGATTGGTTTAGCGGCTGATTTTCCGTAGGTGTCGTCCGAGTCGGCTGGTTGATGTGCAGCGCGCTTGCGCTCCTTGATGTACAGATGTTTCTCCAGTTCATCATCGAGGTAGCGCCTCTGGTAGTTTGGTGGAGGAGCGGCGTTGGGGTGCAGGAACTGCTGCATGTGCAAGGCCTTGTTCTAGCTAGAATCTGCTCATTAAGTCAGCACACCACTGCCGGCTACGCCATCAATGAGCGGACGGGTATCCCGATACGAAGCAGCGTCTGTTCAACTGGCAATAGAGATGCTACCACTGCTGCAACGCCTGCTTCATACAGCACAAAAAAGATCCTTGGCAGGACAGCCAGGTTCA
>VAOW01037533.1_pt1 | contig 12767 bp, 14 predicted proteins | sample 3393921 | NCBI WGS metagenome assembly VAOW01 (sample SAMN08290428, study PRJNA428436) | hydrothermal vent metagenome | isolation source: Deep-sea hydrothermal vent chimney | place: Indian Ocean: Southwest Indian Ridge | depth 2742 m m
ATTATCAGGCTCCCAAATGCGGGTACAGTTGCTTCATCACACCACGAGCCAGGCTTAAACGCCAGACCCGTTGCTCGATAGAATCACACGAAATCCGACACATAGGATGTTCAAACTCGGGCAGTGTGCTGAGAAGAAGTGGAGATGATTACGGGGTTTCGACACACTGGGCAAGGGGGTAACCGGAATCTGATTCAAAGGCGGAGTCGAGGTGACAACTGACCATCAGGCCACCGCTTGATGCAACTGGCTAAACACCACTTTTGACAATAACTCACGGTCCGCTTTTGGAGAGCGCAGGTTGTCCTTAGATCCTGAGCGTGTGAGCCAGACTTGTGTAGTAGTAACAGGCTAGGCTGACGGCACTGGCTCACAATGCCGTTCACCCATAAGGATGGCACTGTTTCCATACCACGACGATGGTCGGCTCTACCCCGCCGCGCGGCAGGTGTGCGGGTTTGTTCAAAACCGCCACCGGAGATGGGTGTGATATGGGGTCATTCATCAGTGAGATTGATCTGGTCTTTGACGAGTGGGGCCGGGCTTTGGGGTTGTCAGTAGTTTGCCGCCCGGTATTTTACCCATTAATATAATAAGCCATTGATTTAATGGTGCCGGTGAGAGGAATCGAACCTCTGACCTACTGATTACGAATCAGTTGCTCTGCCAACTGAGCTACACCGGCATTATTGGTTAGTCTGATTTCGCCTAAGCGAAAAACCGGGAAGATTACCGGTTCTCTGAGAGGCTACCGTGTGGATTACCTCAACTATCTCAATAAAATATGAGATTCGATAATCTATTGTCGCATTAACAGCAAATCACACAGCAAAAAGCGATTTTCTTAGGATAATCTAAATGCTTGGGCGGCTCAACACAAATGTCAGAGGCTGCCAAGAGCAAATAAATGCCCCGGACGGACATCCCTTCGATTGGTACCACCGCTATGATATTAAAATCAGAGTATGGGCCTATCGTGACCCCGATGACCATATGACCCTCTTTCATGGCCTCAATACTAGCTACTGATACCCTGGCGGCCAGATCATCACCTGTTGAATAAATGTTAACTCCTATCCGCTGCCATAACATTTCAGCAGTCTTGAACACCGAAATTAGAAAGTAGGTTATTATACACTACCAAACCGGACCGGATCAATCTATTGATCGCATGATAGAGTTTGTTCGGATTAGCCGGCTTGGGTGTAAATATAAATTATAGGATTGTTAGCCTATTGATCGCACAGTGATTTTCCCGTATCTATTAATTGGGTGGGCAGCCCCCTTAACACAACACCATAACACCTCCTGGAAGGAGGTGTTACACGTCAGAGGGCTACAAAAGTTAATCATTGAAGAACGTGAAGAAATGAGTCTCCAGCTGGCCAGGGCCCAGCTGCTGGTGATCGATGGCTGGGGATTTGAGCTGTTGAAACCGGCGCATCGCAACGATCTGATGGAGATCATGGACGACCGCCACGGACAGACGTTTGCGATTGTGGTTAGCCAGCTGCCGACCAATCAATGGTCCGCCAGTATCGGTGACAGCACCTTGGCTTAGGTTAAAAAACACACTCCGCGATGCGTTGTGAAAGCAGGTGTTCACGTTCGCCCGGAATCGGTATTCATCTTCGCTGGAATATGCAAGGATATCACCTCATTGACCAAACCAATGGTTCAAAAAGTGCCAGAATACCAATGACTTTTAATTTAACCTGATATCCAACGGAGCATAACTTATGTCGCGCGTACTCATTCCGCTTGCTGAAGGCTGCGAAGAGATTGAAGCCGTTACCCTGATTGATCTGTTGCGCCGAGCCAGCATCGAAGTGGTTGTCGCTGGGCTCAAACCGGGTCCGGTGCAATGCTCCAGAAATATTCGGATTATTCCGGACATAGAGATAGGCGCTATTCTTGGAGAAAATTTTGACATGATTGTCTTGCCTGGCGGCGCGCAAGGAGCTGAGCATTTATATGCTGATCAGAGAATACAGGAGTTACTCGTAAAAACGGTGGAAAATGGGGGAAAAGTAGCGGCTATATGCGCTGCGCCAAAAGTTTTGGCGCAGGCTGGTTTACTCAAAGGTCGTAGAGCGACGAGTTATCCTGGCGTACTGGAAGAGGAATCCGGCGGCGCCATCATCACGCATAATCCCGTTGAAACGGATGGCCCAATTCTAACCTCAAGAGGCCCCGGAACAGCAATGGATTTTGCTATGGAATTAATTGAACAGTTGACTAATCACGCGACCCGGGTTCACGTGGAGGCTGCTTTACAGCGCCCCTGATGGGCTGATGCTACCTATCGCTCATTCTACGGTAACTGATTTGGCGAGATTACGCGGTTGATCAACATCCGTACCTTTGAGTACGGCAGTATGATACGCTAATAATTGTAGCGGGATGGCCATCACGATGGGGGCAAGTGGGCCTGCATCATCCGGCAACCAGATAATTTGGATATCATCCTGTATTTTAAGCGTAACGCCAGGCTCTGCAAACACGAACAGTTCTCCCCCACGTGCTCGCACTTCTTCCAAATTTGATTTGAGTTTTTCAAGCATCGCATTATTTGGCGCTATAGCAACAACAGGCATATCCGTATCAACGAGAGCCAAAGGTCCATGTTTTAGCTCACCAGCGGGATAGGCTTCTGCATGGATATAGGAAATCTCTTTGAGCTTCAGCGCTCCCTCCATGGCGATTGGATAAAAAGGGCCGCGACCAAGGAAAAGTGCGTGGTGTCGATCCACAAAATGTTTTGCCAAGCCCTCGATTTCACGATCCAGCAGCAAAACCCTGTCAATTAACCCCGGCAAGCGCAATAAATCCTGGTTTAATTTACCCAATCTTTTCTCGCTAACTCCCTGAATCTTGGCCAGAATTTCAACCAGCAACATCAGAGCAACGAGCTGGGTGCTGAAAGTCTTAGTGGAAGCTACACCGATTTCCGGACCCGCCCGGGTAAGCAAGACGAGTTCGGATGCCCTGACCAGGCTACTTTCCGGAACATTACAGATGCTCATACGGGCAAGATAACCCATCTTGCGAGAAGCCTGAACAGCGGCCAGGGTATCTGCCGTTTCTCCAGACTGGGAGAGGCTAATAAGTAAGGTATTGGGTAATACCATATGTCTGCGATAACGGAATTCGCTGGCTACCTCAACCTCGCAGTGGACGCCTGCAATTTCTTCCAGCCAGTAGCGGGCCACCATTCCAGCGTGATAGCTGGTTCCGCAAGCCACGATCTGAATCGACCGAGTGCATTGCAAAATGGTTTCCGCACTATCCCCCAATATATTTGCCGTGGGAAAACCTTCAGGTGCCACCCGACCTTCGAGAGTCTCACTGATGGCTGTGGGTTGTTCAAGGATTTCCTTCTGCATGAAATGGCGGTAATGTCCACGATCGATTAAACCACCTACCAAAGTTAATGTAGTAATCGCCCTCTCTACTGATTCCATCTGGGTATTGTAAATCGACACGCCATCACGACGAACTTCAACTATATCGCCATCTTCCAGAAACGTGAACCGCTGAGTGACCGGCAACAAAGCCAAAACATCAGAGGCAACAAAATTTTCTCCAATACCATATCCCACCACCAGGGGGGCGCCATTACGGCAAGCAATGAGGCGCTGATGATCCCCGGAGATCATTACGACGAAGGCATAGGCTCCCTTAATGAGGTTTATGGTCTGCTGAATGGCTTCAAGCGGATGCTCGCCCTGAGTCAGAAGATATTCGATCTGGTGAGCGACAACTTCAGTATCAGTTTCAGACTCGAATTGATAGCCCAAGCTCTGCAAGTTATTCCGCAATTCAGTATGATTTTCGATGATGCCGTTATGAACGATTGCGATCCGGTCTTTCGAGATATGCGGATGGGCATTACTTATCGTAGGTGATCCATGTGTAGCCCAGCGGGTATGGGCTATTCCTACACTCCCAACCAACGGCTGGGCTTCCAGGGCCTTGGTAAGTTCTGCCACCTTACCGGTACGACGAATTCGCTGAATGATTCCCGCTTCATCTTCAATCGCAATCCCGGCCGAATCATACCCTCGATACTCAAGTCGCTGCAGACCTTCAAGCAGGATATTGCGAATATTTCGTTCTGCAATCGCACCAATAATGCCGCACACAACCACTTACTCCTTGTGTAAGGGACGCTTCCAGCTTGAAATAGTCTTTTGCTCAGGTCTGGACAATGTTAATTGTCCATCTGGGGCATCACAAACGATGACCGAACCTGCACCAATAGTCGCTTGCTTACCGATGGAAACCGGGGCAATCAGAGCAGTATTTGAACCAATAAAGGCACCCTTACCAATATGCGTTTGATGCTTGTTGGTACCATCATAATTACAGGTGATCGTACCCGCTCCGATGTTTACTTTTGGACCGAGATTCGCATCACCAATGTAGCTCAGATGATTAATCTTAGAGCCGTTATTGATGAATGAATTTTTGATTTCGACAAAATTTCCTACCCGGACTTGAGACTTCAAAGTGGTACCGGGGCGCAAGCGGGCAAAAGGGCCAATGATTGAATTTTCTCCAACTTCAGCCCCTTCGATAACGCAATGAGACTCAATGTGTGCACCCTTGTTGATTTTTGTGTTACGAATACAAGTGAATGGGCCGATAAAACAATTATCTTGTAAGGTGACATCCCCTTCCAGCAAGACATCGACATCAATGGTGACATCTCGGCCCACTTGGATTTGACCACGCACATACACCCTGTCTGGATCACGGAAAGTAACGCCTTGTTCCAATAAAAGGTCAATCCGGCGGCGGTTTAAGACTTTTTCTGCCTTTGCCAATTGTCGACGATCATTGATGCCAATTACTTCGTTGGAATCCCCGCAGACATGCGCTCTGATCAGGCACTCCTCGGCAACAGCCATCCTCATGCAATCGGTCAGATAATATTCACCCTGCGTATTAAGATTATTAAGTTGCTTAACCCAGCGACTCAGGTCGCTGTTAGGGGCGACCAGGATGCCGGTATTCACTTCCCGTATTCCCAGTTGCTCAGGGGAGCAATCAGATTCTTCTACAATAGAAGAGACATGCCCCTGTCGGTCACGAATAATTCGACCCATGCCCGAACAATCTTTAGTATATGCAGTCAGCCAGGCCACGCCCCCCTGGCGAGCCAACCGGATCAGCCGCGAAAGGGTCGCGGGACGGATCAATGGAACATCGGCATAAAGAACCAGTACCAAGCTATTCTCTGATAAATGGGGTAAAGCCTGTGCCAAAGCATGGCCAGTCCCTAGTTGCTCTTGTTGATCGATAAAAGTAATCGCTTGATCTGTGAAAGCTTTACGAATAGCTTCCGCTCCATGGCCAACAACAACCACGGAATGATCCAACCCAACTTGATGTAAGCAGGCCAGGACATGCGCAAGCATCGACTGACCCAGCAACGGTTGCAATGCCTTGGGCAAGCGTGATTTCATTCGCCTTCCCTGGCCTGCCGCGAGGATTACCGGAACGATAGAGTCCGCAGACCAGCGATTCTCTGTCATAGAGAGTCTTTCCCCCGGCGCATTAGCAACCAATTAATAATAATTAATGAAGGAATATTGAATCCTAACGAATGGAATCAGGTACCCTTCACTCGACGCAGATTCTTGATCATGCGTAATTGTGCCTCGGCTTCTATTAATACAGTCTGAGCACGCGCCAGATCAACTTTAGACTCCATGGTCTTCATCATTTCCTCCGCTCGTTCCTTGGCCTCGATAATTCTAGCTTCATCGAGGTCTTTAGCACGAATAACCGTGTCAGCCAACACGGTAACGTAATCTGGCTGCACCTCAAGAATCCCACCACTTACAAAAAAATACTGCAATTCATCATTGTCTTGGGTTTTAACACGAATATCACCGGGTACCAGCTGACTCAGCAACTGGGTATGCCTGGGGAAAATTCCCAGTTCTCCAGATTTCGATGGGGCATAGACCTCACGGATCATGCCGGAAAATATTTCCTCTTCAGCACTTACAATCGCCAGCTTCATAAGCATGCCCATATAATACCTACTTTATGATAATTACTTCATTGATCTAGCTTTTTCTATGGCTTCATCCATGGTTCCCACCATGTAAAAAGCCTGTTCTGGGAGGTGATCATATTCACCAGCTACAATCGCCTTGAATGCCTGAATCGTGTCCTCCAATGACACATATTTTCCAGGAGCCCCAGTAAAGATTTCAGCAACGAAAAAGGGTTGCGACAAGAACCTTTGAATTTTTCTTGCTCGAGTCACTAACAACTTGTCCTCTTCGGATAACTCATCCATACCCAGGATAGCAATAATATCTTTAAGTTCCTTGTAATGTTGCAAAACCTTTTGTACTGCACGGGCTGTTTCGTAGTGTTCACTGCCAATAATTTGCGGGTCTAGTTGGCGGCTGGTCGAATCAAGTGGATCAACAGCCGGATAAATACCCAATTCGGCAATTTGTCGGGATAAAACGACTGTTGCGTCAAGATGCGCAAAAGTTGTCGCCGGGGAAGGGTCAGTTAAATCATCAGCCGGTACATACACAGCTTGAATAGAAGTGATGGATCCGGTTTTGGTTGAAGTAATGCGCTCCTGCAAAATACCCATTTCCTCTGCGAGGGTCGGTTGATAGCCCACCGCAGATGGCATGCGACCCAATAGGGCTGACACCTCGGTTCCCGCCAGAGTATATCGATAAATATTATCGATGAACATTAGTACATCGTGACCTTCATCCCTGAAGAATTCAGCCATAGTTAAGCCAGTCAGCCCCACACGAAGGCGGTTCCCTGGGGGTTCATTCATCTGACCATAGACGAGGGCAACTTTGTCAAGAACATTTGAATCCTTCATTTCATGGTAGAAATCATTCCCTTCCCGGGTTCGTTCACCAACACCCGCAAAAACGGAATATCCTGTGTGCTCTATGGCTATATTCCTGATTAGCTCCATCATATTTACGGTTTTTCCCACCCCGGCGCCGCCGAAGAGGCCTACCTTACCGCCCTTGGCGAACGGGCAAAGTAAGTCGATTACCTTGATCCCGGTTTCCAGCAATTCAGTTGAACCTGCCTGCTCATCAAACGATGGAGCAGGCCGATGGATAGGGCGTGTATCTTTAGCTCCAATAGGCCCGGCCTCATCAACGGGCTCACCCAGCACATTCATCACTCGACCCAGCGTGGCTTTGCCAACCGGCACTGAAATAGGGTGGCCCGTATTGATTACTTCAAGCCCGCGCTTCAACCCATCTGTTGGGCCCATTGCAATTGAACGAACAATCCCACCACCAAGCTGTTGCTGAACCTCAAGGGTCAAATTTGCATCGGCTATCTGCAGTGCATCGTATATCTTGGGGACGGCATCATGCGGAAATTCCGTGTCAATGACGGCGCCGATAATTTCAATGATTTTCCCAGGACTCATAGTCTGTTCCTCTATAATAAATACAATATTCTTCAAACTCTAAAAATGCCTAGACTGCAGCAGCACCGCCGACAATTTCAGATATCTCCTGAGTAATTGCAGCCTGCCTGGCTTTGTTATAAGCCAGCTGAAGATCATCAATCAACGAACCAGCATTATCGGAGGCACTCTTCATAGCCACCATCCTGGAGGCCATCTCACAGGCTACATTTTCGACAACCCCCTGAAACACCAACGATTCCGTATAGCGAGTTAGAAGTTCGTTTAAAACAGCCTTGGCATCCGGCTCGTAAATGTAATCCCAATGATGCTTTAATTTTTCATCTTCAATCTTTTCAATCGGGAGCAATTGACTCACCCGCGGTTTTTGCACCATGGTATTAATGAATTGGTTCTCCACCAGGAAAAGCCTATCCAGTTCACCCGCATCATAATTCTTGAGCATAATAGAAACTGAACCGATAAGATCAGCCAATTTTGGACGATCTCCAAGGTGGGTATTTTGTGCCACCACCTTGCCTCCAAAGCGCTTAAAAAAAGAAGCTGCTTTTGATCCTATGATGCATAGCTCGATGTGAGCGCCTTTTTTCTGCCAATCTTTCATGGCGACAATTGATTTTTTGAAAAGATTGGTATTCAAGCCGCCACACAAACCCCGATCGGTTGAAATAATAATAAAACCAACTCTTTTAACATTCTCTCGGGGTTCAAGATATGGATGGTGATACTCAGGATGCGCCATGGAAACATGCCCGATCACTTGTCGAATGTGTTCAGCATAGGGGCGGGTTGCCTTCATTCGCTCCTGAGCCCTACGCATTTTGCTGGCCGCAACCATCTCCATTGCTTTGGTTATTTTCTTGGTGTTTTTAATGCTCTTAATTTTTGAGCGAATTTCTTTTGCCGCAGCCATCTTGAATCACCAAACGTTGTGAGCTTTGAAATCCTCAATCGCCTTCTTCATTTCTGCAGCGATTTCGTCATTATAATCACCCGTAGAATTAATTTGATTCAGCAAATCCATCTGTTCACTTCGTAGATAACTATGCAAAGCCTCCTCAAAATCCACTACCTTGGATACTTCTATATCATCAAGGTAGCCTTCATTGGCCGCCAGGAGAGAAAAAGCCATCTCGGATATCGATAGCGGCGCATATTGTTTCTGCTTCATCAGCTCGGTCACGCGCTGTCCCCGCTCAAGCTGTTTGCGGGTAAAATCGTCCAAATCGGAGGCAAACTGTGAAAAAGCGGCTAACTCACGATACTGAGCAAGTGCCAATCTCACTCCGCTACCCAATTTCTTGATAATCTTCGACTGTGCAGCGCCACCCACACGGGATACTGACAATCCCGCATCAATGGCCGGTCGAATACCAGAATAAAAAAGATCCGTATCAAGGAATATCTGCCCATCCGTAATAGAAATTACGTTAGTTGGCACAAAAGCGGAGACATCGCCCGCCTGAGTTTCAATGATAGGCAAAGCAGTGAGTGAACCTGTCTTACCCGTAACCTCGCCATTTGTCGCTTTTTCAACGAATTCTGCATTAACACGTGACGCTCTTTCAAGCAGTCGAGAGTGCAAGTAAAAAACGTCTCCCGGATAGGCTTCACGGCCCGGCGGGCGCCGTAAGAGAAGGGATACTTGTCGGTATGCCCAGGCCTGTTTGGTCAAGTCATCATAGATGATTAGAGCATCCTCACCGCGGTCACGAAAATACTCACCCATCGCACAACCTGCATAAGGGGCTATATATTGCATAGCAGCGGAGTCCGAAGCGGAAGCAGCTACTATGATCGTATAATCCATAGCATTGTGTTCTTCCAGTTTTCTGACCAAATTAGCGACAGAAGAGGCTTTCTGTCCTATCGCTACATAGATACACTTAATCCCGGTTCCCTTTTGATTAATAATCGTATCGATAGCGACCGCAGTTTTGCCAGTTTGGCGATCACCAATAATCAATTCACGCTGACCCCTGCCAATCGGCACCATGGCATCTATCGACTTTAGACCAGTCTGCAGCGGTTGGCCTACTGACTGCCTTTCAATGACTCCTGGAGCTATCTTTTCAATCGGAGAAGTCAAGCTAATCTCTAGAGATCCCTTGCCATCAATCGCTCTTCCCAATGAATCGACAACTCGACCCAACAGTTGAGGACCCACGGGCCCTTCGAGTATTTTACCGGTACACTTGACCTTATCTCCTTCGGAAATATGCTTATAATCACCCAGTACCACTGCACCCACTGAATCCCTTTGCAGATTCAGTGCCAATGCGTAGATGTCGCCTGGTAACTCAATCATCTCTCCTGCCATGACATCCGATAGTCCATGAATGCGAAGAATACCATCGGCCACACTGACGATCGTACCTTCAGTGCGTACTTCTGCTACAGCTTCAAAATTTTTGATACGCTGCTTGATCAGTTCAGAAATTTCAGTTGGATTCAGTTGCATCTTTCTTTCCTCGTTAAAGACTCATTGCCTGGGCGAGCTGAGCCAGCCGGCCCCGTATAGAGCCATCAATGACCAAATCTCCCGCCTGAATAACCATTCCACCCATTAATGATGGATCTTCCCTGGTTTTCAGAATAACTTCTCGGCCAAAATAAGCATGCAAAGCCTTTTTTACAGCTTCCAGCTCCTTACCTGTCAATGGCATGGTGCTGATGACATTGGCTTCGACCTTGCCATCTTCTTCGGTGCATAATTTTTCAAATTGCCGAGTAATCTCGAAAGTCAACTCAAAACGATGATTAGCAACTAGAAGTTGAACTAAATTTTTTCCTTCCTGATCCAGTTTCCCATCCAGAACTTCAACAAGAAGCATTGCAATATCAGTTTTATCCATTCCTGGATTTTTGAGCAATTGTCTGACTTCTGGTTGATGGCTGAGTGCATCAAGCAGGTGAAGCGTCCCATTCCACTGCTTTATTCGGTCCTCTTCCTTGGCAATCTCAAAAATGGCCTTTGCATAGGGTCTGGATAATGTAGTTTGTTCAGCCATTAAAGTTGAGCCACAAGCTTATCAAGGGCCTGCTGGTGGGCAGTAATATCCACTTCTCGCTCAAGCACCTTGCTTGCTCCCAACAAAGCCAGATCGGCTACTTTTTGGCGTAATTGCTCCCGAGCCCGATTAATTTCCTGCTCCAATTCGGCCTCTGCCGCAGTTTTAACCCGATCACTTTCCTGAATGGCTGTTTCTTTAGCTTCTTCAATAATACCTGAAGCCCTTTTTTGAGCTAAAGAAATGATTTCTACCGCTCTCTGCTTGGCTTTCCTCATCTCTTCAAGTGCTTTTCTTTCTGCGAGCGCCTGCTCATGGCGACCCCGTTCGGCGGCAGCCAGACCCTCAGCAATTTTTTTCTTCCGCTCCTCCATGATCCTTGTCATCGGCCCCCATAAAATGGCTTTGACAAACCAGACTAGCAACACGAATGTCAGGATCTGGGCGAAAATAGTTATTGTGATATTCATCTTAGTCCCTCAGTTTGCGGACTCGATAGCCGATCCTTAACCACCAACAATAGCTTTAACGGCGGTGCTGGCAGCTCCAATAAATGGGTTAGCAAATAGGAACCACATGCCAAACGCCAGAATAATGAAGGGGAATGACTCCATCAAGCCAGCGAACACAAACATATTTGTCATCAGCATGGGGCGTAATTCTGGTTGGCGGGCAATACCTTCCAGGGTTTTCGAACAAATCAAACCCCAACCGATAGCTGAACCCAGTCCTGCCGCAGCCAAAATAACCCCAACTCCTATCGCAGTATAGGCATAAATCATCGTAATCATTTCTGGTGTCATTGCGCCATGCATGATGCTCTCCTTGAGATTAATTAAAGGTTAAAAGAATAAAAGTAAAAACTAGTGATCCGTAGTATGCGCCATACCCAAATAAACGATGGTTAAAACCATGAAGATAAATGCCTGCAAGGTGATCACCAAAATGTGGAATATCCCCCATGCCAGTCCTGATACGATTGAAATGGGAAACCACCAGACCAAGGACATCGACCCAACCTGAGTATAAACCAGCAAGGCAATCAGCAGAAAAACCAGAACACCGGCGAACATGTTTCCAAACAAACGCAGCGCCAGACTCAATGGTTTAGCGAGCTCCTCCATGAGGGTCATAATAATATTCAGTGGGATAAAATACTTCCCATAGGGATGAAACAAGAACATCTTGGCATATTCAACCGGGCCCTTGATCTTCAGACTGTAATAGATGATCAACACAAAAACGGATAATCCCAGGCCAAACGGCGCGCCCAGATTCGCCGTGGGTTCGGGACGGAAAAATACCTCATGAACACCCAACAACCAACCTGCACCCTTGGCAATCTCTGGAATCAGATCGATGGGTATCAAGTCGATCAGATTCATTACAAATATCCAGATGAAAATTGTCAGGGCTAATGGGCCAATCAATGGATTGGCGCGAGTCTCAAAAACATCCTTGACCTGGCCATTGACAAATTCGATCAGATACTCAAGGACATTTTGCATCCCAGTAGGATGATCGGGATCCAGCCTCCGACCTACACGCCAGGCAATATAAGCGATGATCAAGGCGCATACTGCGCCCATCACCCATGTATCCATGTAGAACACATGAAAATCGGACAGACCACTGGGTTTGTGCGTTCCAGGATTACAGCTAATACACCAATTAGTCAGATGTTCCTGAATATATTCAACTGCTGTAGCCGGTCTAGACCCGCTCATGACGCCCCACTCCCTGCGTTCCCATAATTTACCTTTGGTATTATACTGCCTTACTCATCCGTATGCTCAGTAGAACAAAACCCGCCTGAGTACCCGCGAATGCCAAAACTAAAGGCAAAGGCATCAATTTAAGTACCCCCATACCTACTCCAAGCGCCGCTACAACAAAAATAAACCGGAGAACTGCGTTCAGATACAACATAATCATGCCATGCTGCATACTTTTTCCAGTCACCGCCCCGGCTCGTGCTACCCGCGCGCCCAGCATTAAGGTGTTGGTTATTGCTATGCCGCCACCGTAGAGGACAGCCAGTGCTGCGGCTTGCCCTGAAACCGGGAAGGAGATACCGAAACCCAATAACACCAGGCCAGTTTGTAATAAAAGAATTGCTTTTAGCATCCCAACTCATCTGGCCAATATCGACTCACCCCCTTCCGAACCCGCGGCGAGTATAGAGAGTTAGCTCCTGTCCGTCAACCAGAAGCCTTGTCCAATATGAAATGAGTCTGAAGGGGGGTCATGTTTCTAACATGAAATGAGTCTGAAGCTGGAAGAGGAACCGTTCATGATGGGGGGATGAA
>VAOW01009809.1_pt1 | contig 12766 bp, 13 predicted proteins | sample 3393921 | NCBI WGS metagenome assembly VAOW01 (sample SAMN08290428, study PRJNA428436) | hydrothermal vent metagenome | isolation source: Deep-sea hydrothermal vent chimney | place: Indian Ocean: Southwest Indian Ridge | depth 2742 m m
ATAATGACATCGTCATGGTAAAAACTTACAATGGAAGCGGAAAACTGATTGATTACCAGTTGTTGAGTGATAATTTCAGCATAAACAGACAGGTTAAAACAACGCCGGGCAGATAAATTATACCAAATGAATTTCAAAATGCGCTGATTACATGGGCCTCACCTCAATGATCTACTGAACGCCTGACGCTTCCTCACAATCTTCCCTGATTCCGTCCGGTCAAAAGCCTTCAGGAAAATAATCCGACCGGGAATCTCAAACTTATTTAATTGCTGACGCATCTGTTGCTGTAATTGAGCAATCTCTTCTTCCGGCCAGGTTTCCGATTCAACAACCAACACCGTCCGCTCACCGAGCAGACTATCCGGTTGCGAACCGATATAAAAATCAGCAGAGATAAACGCCGAAAGCTTTTGTTCGATTTGTTCGGGAAACAGTTTCACCCCACCGCTGTTGATGACATTGTCCGTTCTGCCCAAGACCCGGAAACTACCGTCTTCGGAAAATTCAACCACATCATGTGTATCCAAATCATAAACGCCGAGATGCGGTGCGGTGACACGAAGACATCCCTCGCTGTTCTGGCTCAGCGAAACACCGGGAAGCGGTATAAATCCAACCGTTGCATCCGGACCGTTCACTTTCCGCAAAGCAACGTGTGTCATAGTTTCCGTCATGCCGTAGCTGTGCCAGACCTTTGTTTTTAACGATTGTATTTTTTCTTCCAAACCCGCAGACAACGCCGAGCCTCCAAACAGCAGTTTTTCAATACGATTCAGAAAAGAAACACCTTCTTCCGTCTCCAAAAGTTTTTCGGCCTGTGCCGGTGTCATGGCAGCAAATGCCGGATCGGGAGTCCATTCGCTATACGGATAAAGTTTTGGCTCGATACAGTACATATCCAGCTTCCCGACAAATGCCCGCACCACCATCATTTTTGCGGCAATATAATGCATGGGCAGACAGAGAAGAGCTTTATCACCGGCTTTCAGCCCGAAATAATCCAGCGTCATTATTGCACTGACTTCCATGTATTTTTTGGAAAGGGAAATCTTTTGGGGCGTTCCCGTACTTCCCGATGTCTGTGTCGTGAGGGTTCCAGCCTCCGACAGCCAATCGATAATAAAATACATCAGCTCCTCTTTCCAAGGTGCCGGCGAAAAGTTTTCTTTCAGATGGAGATAAGCGTATTTCAGAAGCCATTCCGCATCAAAAGCCTGCATGTTCAGACGTAATATCTTTTTCTCTTTACTCATCAAAAAAACTTAAATCCCATTTGTTTTCCTCATTGAAAAAAAGTTGTGCCTTGTCAATGTACAAAGGCGAAGGAATGTTGTTGGTAAAAAGCTGTCCGGTACCCAGTCCCTGTGGCATATGGTTTTCCAGCAGAAAAAACCACTGGGCAATGGCATTCAGGCCGATGTTCCCTTCCAATGCAGAGGTTACCCACCAACCGGCTCCGGCTTGTTCCGCAGCATAGATAAGCCCCCGGATCCGGCTGAAACCACCCAGCAACGAAGGCTTGAGGACAAGGTATTGCGGACGAATGGTTTCTATCATTTTTTGAATATCATCATTGGTTTTCAGCCCGATAAGCTCTTCGTCCAGCGCAACGGGGACAGGCGATTGTTCGCACAGCTTTGCCATAGCTTCCCATTGTCCCTGCCGGATGGGCTGCTCAATGGAATGCAGATTAAAATCCGACAATCGTTTCAGCTTTTCCAGTGCCTCTTCCGGGGCAAAAGCGCCGTTGGCATCCACACGAAGTTCCAGGGAGCTTTCGTTGAACTCCCGCCGAATCATCTGCAACAGTTCCAGCTCATTTTCAAAATCTATAGCGCCAATTTTCAGTTTAATACAACCGAATCCTGCTTCAATTTTATCCCGGATTTGCTTTTTCATAAAATCGAATTCGCCCATCCAGATCAGCCCGTTGATAGGAATTCCTTTTCTGCCTGCAGTAAAATCAGAAGTAAAAAGAAGACGCTGACCGCCTTTTTGCCAGTCGAGCAATGCCGTTTCCAGTCCGAACCGGATAGAAGGAAAATCGTCCAGTCCGGCCTGTAACCAATACTCCGGCGGCTCGGGACCATGACACACTTTTTCCAGTGTCTGTTCATACGCATCCCACGGGTCGGGACTCAGTCCTTTGATGGTGCTACATTCGCCAATTCCCATGATATTGGGATTCTCCGTATCCCTGACTATCAGATAATAAGAAGTCTTACGTCGTAAAACCCCGCGCGAGGTTCCGGCAGGACGTTTAAAATCGAAAACATGTTTTTTATAAGAAAACAGGATCATGGAAAAAGTTTTGGTAAAAATATAAAATATGCCGGTTATAAAGATCCCGCTTCAAGCCCCCGGGGGCTTGAAGCATTCGACTTAATAGTCCTGTGCGAATGTTTCGCGTGCCGTGACTATAATAAGGGAATGCAAGATATTAAATATAAGCGTTCAATATCTTTGTTAGAAATCACATCACGATCATCCCAATGATAAACACCGTTATGAATAAGACCAGAATATAAGCTACATAGGCGCTTATCTTACCGTTCATCAATATCAGGGCCACTCTTTCTCCAATCTTCCGAACCAGGCGTGTAAGCGCTTCTGTGGGTCGTATTAAAAGATCTTCCACTTCAATCCTGCTACGTGTTTTTGATCTTGTTTCGCGGGTACGATAAAATCCGCTCAGGATGTGTTCCAATATTTGCGAGTAAGCAGGAGCGCTGAAAAATTCGGATTCTTCCAGTTTAATACCCCCGTTCCAGGAATCTACCTTGCGAACTTTTTTCTTGTTTTTCATAAAAATCAATACGGGTATAATTAATAATACAAGCATAATGATTCCGATAAAAGTAGGAGAGATCACTCCAAAAGCAGGCTTACCGGAGGCAAGCACCAACGGGGATGGAATTCCGAGAAGACCGGTTAATAGCTGGGGGAACCCTATAAATATAATAATCAGGGGTAATCCGATTCCTCCCAGTACTAAGATTGATTCCAGACCTACTTCTGCTATGTGCATCAACCGGTTGGGAATTGGCCGGCTCTTACGTCCGTGATCGTATCCCAAGGCAGTATAACCAATTAGTTTTACCATGGCAAAGCTGATCAATCCTATTGCCAGGGCTATAAGTATTCCGGCCAACGCTGAAGAGAATGCAATGGCAATACTGGGAAAACGGTAAGATTGAAATAGTGTTTCCAGTATCATCCATTCGCCGGCATAACCAATCAACGGGGGAAAAGCACTAAAAGAAAGCGCAGAAATAACAATACCAAAAGCAGGAATCCTGCCAACACCACTCCATACGCCTCTTGCCTGATCAATTGTATGTACATTATAAGCTTCCTTGGCATGACCTATCGACATAAACAATAATGTTTTCGATAAAGTATGAGATATTACGAGGATGATTGAAGCTGCCATGGCGAATGAGGCCAGATAATGTAAATTATGAATACCGGAACCTTCTGCAAGGGCATAAAATCCAATGGCTGTTAGTATCATACCATTGTTTTCGACAGTTGAATAAGCCGGCAATAATCGTATTTTGTTTACCGCAGCAGCCTGCAAGCCGCCCCAGAATGCAGAAAAAGCTCCCATCAGGATGATTATAATATCCCATAATTGATTATTGGGCAACAGAGGAATAATTCTTTCAAGACCATATACCCCCATTAATGTTACGGGAGCACTAAGCAATGCAGCTGTATTGTCGGGAATTTCTCCGTATATGCCCTGCATCCAGCCATGAAAAGGCACAATATCCATCTTGATGATAAAGCCCAATGATATCAGTATCAGTACAAAGAAACTACCGTTGTGCAGGGCATCGAACGACAGACTGCCGGCAGTAGAATATAATGCGGAAAACCCGATTACCAAACAAATCGTTGACAATTCACCAAAAGCAAGAAAGCGGTATGAATGTTCAAAATATTTACCCGTACCCTGCATCATCAAAAATGCAAAAATCGTCATAATCTCCCAACCCATAAGCAGGGTAATTCCATCGTGTGCAACCAAAATCAATAGCATTCCCATCAGAGACAGGTTAAACCCCAACGGAAGTCTTTTTTTAGGATAAAGTTTAGAATAATCAATAGAATACAATGCCAGCGCTATCCAGGATAAAGAGGCAATGATTATGAAGACAGCTGATAAGTGGTCGATGTACAAGGAAAGTTCAACATTATGCAACAAAGGGAAATTCCAAAGAACCTGTGTTTGTGTCAATGCAAAACAGCCTGTCAGAAAAGCGCTTACCGATCCCAGGAAGCTGAAAAGATAACTCAGCCGGATTTTTGAGAAAACGACAGCGCCTGATGCATATAAAAGTATTGCGACAATAAATAAGAATTTCATGACTATTTTCTTTTTGTTTTAGCTATATCCAGTAATAATCCTAAGATTTGTGATGGAGATGGCACTCCTGTCAACTCTGCTATATGATTCGGTAATTCGGGATAATCGCCAAGGCCCGGATGATCGGGATTATCGTTTATGGTTACTATATAAAATGGTCTTGGAAGCTGAGATATTGTTTCTTTCAAGGGGGCAATCATATTTTTGACCGGATGACCCAATATCAACAACACATCAGCATGGCGTGGGGAATCTGCAAGATAAATACCAAAACGATGTATATTATATTGCGGGGCTTCCAGGGCGCTTATTTCAAAATTCAATGCGTTACTGCTACCTACATCTATTACGTATACAGATAAGGAACGCCTAAAAATACCGGTTGGGGTATAATGTAATTTTACAGAAGAAACGTATTCTTTTCCTTCTGTCAGCTTTCTTTTCAGTCCGTATAAAGGCCACCATTGAGTCATATTATCAAATTTTGCTTGTTCATGATTTGTTGTTGTTGTGAACAATTATTTCTTTTTTAGCTTGCTGCATCAGCGAAGTGTACACCAAAAGATTCGAATACAAAAGGAAAATCTGTAAAGATTAATCCTTCAAGCACATGCGAAACAGCATGCATCCCCGGATAAGAGGGGGTAAATATTCCTACATGCTGCATTTTGCCATCTTTAACCTCCACATAGTATCCCAAAGCACCACTTGGGGAATTGGCTACTGCATAACCCTTTCCATCGGCTTTTGTAAATTCATTCTCTTTTTTTTCGGTTTCGTACCAGGAATCGCTTGCACGCAAATGATTTACGAGATACTGACAGGAATTTACGATTTCTTCTGCCCTGACTTCCATTCTTGCCAAAGCATCCCCTTCTTTTTGAGTAATTACCGGAAGGCTTATCAAATGCTTCATAGTGTCGTTCATATCATCTGTTACCCCACAGGCACGCAGGGATGGGCCGGTTAAGCCCAGTTCTCCGGCCTGAGCCGGTGTTAAAGTGCCTGCCGAATGTAAGCGATCCAAATAATTGTAATTGGTCAGACTGTGTTTATATAATTCTGTAAAATGCTCTGCTAACTTCCCATAACCATTGGCAATATTTTGAATATTCGCTATGGCCGGCGTGCGATTTAATTTACCAATATTGTTGATACCCATCAGGTAGCGGGATCCGGTGATGTTTTCATTTAACCTGAGAGCATCTTCAAAAAGAGCACTTACATGTGCGGCAAGCACTTTCTGCGCTGCAGCTGAAGCCAGTTTATAAATAACATATAAATGATTATAAATACGCTCAGACTCTATTAAAAGCATACGCCAGTTTTTAGTAAGAAGAGAAGGGCTTATATTTAAAGACATTTCAACCGCCCTGCTAAAAGCAACAGAATGAGACAGGGCAAAATTGCTACATACCCTTTCTGCCATCGACAGAGCTGACTCAGGCGGCATATTCTGCATGGCTTTCCCTATTTCCCTTTGTTTCCAGCTGATATCAATGGTCGCACGTAAAATCTTTTCGCCGTAAGTATATAAATGAAAGCAGCCGGCTTCCCGTACACCGGCCGTAACCGGACCATAACGAAACCTGAATACACCGGGCCCTTTCATCGGCTCATCGTTGATTTTAGAAGGATGCTGTTTTAAGATTGAATAGTTGCTATATATTCTTTCCGGATTATCCCCATCCGCTTTAACCAGAACAGGTTGTCCATTGTCTAGGATAAAGAGCCGTTCCCCTTCATCGGTTGCTATAATACCTATCAATACTTTCATGACTACAAAAGATTTTTTAACAACAATTCGAAATAAGGAATAAACAGTACTGCAATGAATGATAAAACAAGATTGACAATGGCAACCCAGGTTTCTGTGCGTGATCGTTCTCTTTTGAAACTTTCATTACCGGTAAATATCATCTTACCTGTCTTGAAATTTACGGAAATAAAGGCAATGGCAAGGAATAATATTACAACCAGAGCCAATAACCATCCGTATTGTGTAATAAGTACCGAAAAGATAAACAGTTCCCCAACGAAAATAGCAAACGGCGGGGCTCCGGTAACAGCCATTGCTGCAATAAACAGGGTGGCTGCAGTGCGTGGTAACCGTTGAATCAAACCATGTACTTTTTGTATGTCCGTAGTATGAGAAATGGATAGCACATCTCCTGTAAGAAAAAATACAGATGACTTTGCCAATCCATGTGAAATAATAATAATCACGGCCCCGAGCAATCCGTATCCACCCAATGAAAAGCCAATTAAGATCATTCCCATATTTTCCATGCTCGAATAAGCAAACATTCTTTTGTAATTGCTTTGTACGGTCATCATCAAGGCGGCTACTGCTACCGTTAAAACCCCCAGTATCAGGGCAAATAATTTTATAGTATCAGAAGGGAATATCTGTATGAACCTTGCTATGGCATATAAAGCAACCGGCAATAAAACAGCCGAAAAAATTGCGCTTACCGGGGCAGGTGCTTTACCGTGTACATCAGGTAGCCACGTGTGCATGGGAAATATTCCTGCCTTAGTGCCGAAGCCCACGATTCCCAATAGAATACCAATCATAAATACCCGGTTATCCGGATGGTGCAGCAATAACTCATGAAGGCTTAGCGTACCTGCCGAACCGTAGATAAATGTTATTGATATAAGAGAAATAACCAAACCCGTTGAAACGATAATTACATATCGCCATGCTGATTCCACAGTAACCTGATTGTTTTCCGTTGCTATCAATAAAGCGCTACTCACCGTCGTAGCTTCTATTCCTACCCATATTAATCCTAAATTATCTACACTCACGGAAAAAAACATGGTAGCAACAAAAATATTTAATAAAATATAATACAGCCGGTGTTGAAATAAGAGATTCTCAATGTGTTTAAGGTACGATAATGAATACAGAACGGTACTTATGTACACCATCGCGATAGTTAATATTAATAACTTGGATAACCCGTCTATATACAAAAAGCTGTCAATATAAACAGGTCGAAAGAGAATATATATAGCCGAGGACAAAGACAGAACCGAGGCAATTACAGATGCAATCCTATCCAGATAACGCACCGGGATGATACATATTATAGCCCCGAAGAGACTAAAAAACATTGGAAGTAAATAAATAATATGTTGATTCATAACCTGCTTTTTTATTTATCCACGTAATTCTGATTCGTATGTGTCCCCTTCCCGGAGAATAGCACTCTCTCTTACACGTATGATGAGACTGGATACCACAACCAAACCCAAAAGGTCCAATATAACACCCGCTTCAATAATAAATGGTAATCCGCCAAAAACCCATCCCGAAAGCATAACAACAGCATTTTCCATCACCAAAAACCCAATCATCTGTATATAGGCATGCTTGTGTGAAATGATTAGCAGAGAAGCCTGTAGAAATAACGCGAAGGGTACGGAACCCGATCTGACTTTCAAAACTGAGTATAAGCTGTTTTGATAAATAAAATATCCAATGGCGATCAGGACAAGAGACAATAATATAGACCCGCCTACACCAAATAAAGGCTTATCTTCCCGTACACGCCATGGTTTATTATACAAGCGACGTAAAGCCTTATTCATAACAACAGGGATAGTTATCCCGCGTACAACAATAGTAAGTCCTGCGAGGATAAATAACAAATACTCTTCATGCGGTCTGCTCAACCCCAGCAACACTAAAAAAATTGCTATAATGAAGGATGAAGCAGCAAATAAAATGATTATTCTCCGAACATGTATTTCCCATTGCATGAGCAGGGTAAAAACAATAAGCAGGAAACCTAATACCTCAAATATCTGATTCATATAAAATTACTATTTTATTATATAATAGGCCAGGCTTGCAAGAAACGCCAATGCAAAAGCCACAGCGAGAAAATCAAAATTTTTATATAACCGAAACTTGGAAATCGTCGTATTCAAAAAAGCAAATATTACGATCAGTCCCGACAGTTTTAACAAGTGAATACCCATGTAAATAATTATGCTCAGAAATCCGCTATTCTCCATGGGTACGCCAAAAGGAATAAGATAAACATTGAGAAACACGCTCATCAAAATAAAAATCTTCATATAAGCTGCCAACTTATACATTGCCAGGTCTGTTCCGGTATATTCAAAAGGCATAGCCTGGTCTATCATCCCCAGCTCGCCATTTGTATACGATTCCACGGGCAACTGACCTGTTTCCACGATAAGTATCAGAAAAAATGCCACTAACACAAATCCATGCACGAGAGAAAAATACCACTGAGGGGAACTCCTGAGAACATTGTTGATAATAAACGGATTGTTGGTATTGGATATTACACCCAGCATAATGAAAATGAGCATCATAATAGGTTCGGTGAACACTGCCAGACTTGCTGAACGTGCTGTCCCAAGATGAGCGTAATTGCTGCGGCTGTCAATAGCTGAAAACTTTTTAATCGCAGCTGCCGCACCAAAAAACAACCCTCCGCCTATAAAATCGGCACTTGGTGCAAAAGGCAAAGGATAAGCAGTAATTATCGGCAGAATCATCGCCAGGAATGCATAAAACATTACTATCATATAAGGCCCGAGCCGAAAAACAGGTGAGGATATCCGTGGTACTATACTTTCTTTATGAAAAAGTTTAACAAGATCATAATACGGTTGGAGAACAGAGGGCCCCTGTTTTGACTCTATACGCTCCTCAAGAGATCGCTGTACCCCTACTATCAGAGGAGCAAACATGAGCACATATACTATTTCAATAAGACTATATAAATATAACATGGCATATACTTAAAATAGATTAATTGCAATCATTATTTAAGTAGGAGCCATTGGTTGTGATACACAACTATTAAGGGATTGTTACGAAATAATCTATCAGTTTAGACTCGTTATTTCATAATAAACCCTAAGCGAGTTCCTCCGCCAAGCGTTTATAATTTTGGCGCAAAAATAAATAAAGATTTGCTTAAAAATAACAAAAATAACAAAATCTGAAAAAAAGCTTAAACGTTGTGCAAATCAGCCATATCGTCATCCTACTGGCCGTGCTCCTACTGGTGCGCGTCTGCAACGCGTGCCATTTTCACCAACAGCGAAAACTCCACCGGTGCATGAATGCTCGCGTGTCCTGACTGTAATACAAGCTTACACCGGCATGGAAAAAAACCGGGTATTCAAAATATTTTACTACTATGTATTGCATAGTATTAGTTTTTACCATATATTTGCAGCATGGAAGCAACAAAAAAAGGAGCACAAATGCGCAAAGGGGTTTTGGAACTTTGTATTTTATCCATTCTCTCCCGTAATGAAATGTACTCTTCCGACCTGCTGGCAACACTCAAAGAGGCGCAGCTACTGGTCGTTGAAGGGACAATTTATCCTCTTCTGAGCAGACTGAAAAACGAAGGCCTGTTAAAATACAGGTGGGAAGAATCGCCAACCGGTCCGCCGCGTAAATATTTCAGCTTAACAAAAGAAGGTAAATCTACGCAGGAGACTTTAAAAAGCACATGGCAGCAGCTCAGTGAATCAGTAAACCGGATAATCAAATAATAAGCTTTATGAAACAGACCAAAACAGTAAACCTCGCAGGTATAAATTTTTATTTAGACGAAGATGCCTACCAGATTTTGGATAATTACCTAAAAGAACTAAAGAAATATTTCAAAGGTCAGGAGGGAGCTGAAGAAATAATTTCTGACATAGAAAACCGGGTGGCCGAACTTTTCCAGCAGAAGTTAAAAACGCCACAGACTGTTGTCACACAGGAAGAGGTGAATAGGATAATTGCCATACTTGGAAAACCTGGCGATTTCGACCAGGAAAATCCGAAAGAAAACAGAAAAAGCAGCAAAAAACACAATATGAAGCGGCTCTATCGCGATATGGACAATCGTCTTTTGGGCGGTGTATGTTCAGGACTCGGCGCTTACGTGAATATTGATCCGGTAATCATCCGGATAATTTTTATTATTTTAACCCTCTCGGGGATATCTATACTGGTATATATAGTGATGTGGATCATAATTCCTCCGGCGCTGACGACAGCCGAAAAGCTGGAGATGCAGGGCGATCCGGTAAATATCAATAACATCGAAAAAACAATAAGAAAAGAGATGGATCATCTCAAAGACAAGCTGAATGACTTGTCCGAACAGGCTAAAAACACTTTTAAACGGAAAAACTAAACAATTCTGCCTTTTCTTAGATTGTCCTTTGAGGGACATGATTTCTCGTCAAAGCAGCGGTTACGCTTGAAAATCTCCTTTTCCATCGTTTAATTCTGAGCCACCGTCAGGTCGGCATGAGTGCAGGCGTGGCGTGAGAATCTTATTGTTATGAAACTGATTAGTTACGTTTCTTTTTTGTTTTGCCCTTCTTCTTTTTCCGGACGGAAAATCCAAACTTCCCGATGAAATCTCCCAGTGCGTAATACTTTCCATGTGCATAAGCAATGGGTTGGGCTTTGGCGAGATCGAAGACACCTGTTTCGGCATTTAGATATTTTCTGTCGCCGTGAACGGCCACAATTTCAGCGAGAAACATATCATGGGTACCCAGTTCTTTTATCTCCTTTACCACACACTCAAGGTTTACGGGCGATTCGGCAATCAAGGGGGATTTTACTTTGTCCGCTTTGGCGGGATGCAGTTTCATCTCTTTAAATTTATCAAAATCCCTGCCCGATTTCACACCGCACCAATCGGTGGCAAAGGCCAGCTCACGGGTGGTAAGATTGATGACAAAATCCCTGTTTTTACTGATGATACCGTGCGAGTGGCGGCTCTTCCGCAACGAGATATAACACATGGGCGGGTCGGTGTTGATGATGCCTGTCCAGGCAACGGTAACGATATTATACTCTTCCGCATTTGCCCCGCAACTGACCATCACCGCCGGCAACGGATAAAGCATGGTGCCTGGTTTCCAACTTACTTTTTCCATAAAAGGTTTCTGATAAATGAGAGCGGAAAGTTAGTGTTTTTTACAGCTCACAATGTCCTCCCTGCGCACGAAATGTTTGTGTGCAGGGAGGAGGGGCTATGAAAATACAGTCTTAATCCAGGGAAACCGTCATAACAGGCAGTGCCATGTGCCATCTTGTAGGATGAACCGGGTCAAGATCGGCATAGCCAAAAACGCCATCGCCACTTTTATCCTCAAATTGCCAGCAATTATTTACATTGAAATCTAAAATCAAATTGGTTCCGCCCTTGTCCACAAAATTAAAATCGACCTTCGTACTATATATTGGATGAGGCGCATTTAGGGCAAACAAGCTATCCCCGAAAGGACCAAAATCTTTACCTGATTTTCCGGCAAAATCATACCAGGATGTGCCGTCCCCATTGTAGGTATAGGCAGCGGTCCGTGGGGCAACCGGATCCATATCGGGCTTTTGGCCTTCGCCCAACAACCAGCCAATCTCTGTCCCATTATTTATTTGGGTCATATCGCCGGGCTGGTGGAGCCCGTTTTCTGTTTCAGCATCATCGGATAAATACACCCTGATGTCGCGATGCTCCACACCACGGTTTTGTGTAGCAATTTTTAGGTTCATTTGTAAGAAATACAACTCAATTTTAATGGAGCCAAAGTCGCCGGGAGGGATAGTAGTGCCCTTCAGCAACGAGTGAACCGTTTTGCTGTCGGTAAAATCAAAAACAAAAGATGATTTTAAATCGGAATGATTAAACAATACTAAGTCATCCGTTCCGTTTTTCCCAAGCAATTTGACACTTTTTAAGGCAACGAAGTAATTTGTGGGAGTCTCTTTGGTCAAGGCCATTCCGGAGCTCTTTAAAGCCGGAACAGATTTGGCCGGAGTAAAGCTTACTTTTAATTTTACATCGGAGAATTTTCTAATCGGCGTTTCCACCGGCTTCTTACAGCCAATGGCAAAAGCCATCAGGGCCGCCAAGCCGAGAAGGCTGATAAATTTTGATTTCATTTTAGAGTGGTTTTAAGTTAATAATCTTATCTCGGAGTAAAGTTACAAAAAAAATCAAATAAGTACCAAATAATTAGTTCAAATAAACCGAAACTTTGCTGTATTATTCAGCGCTTTTTGGATAACTTTAAAATTAGGAACTGAAATTTATAACCCACACAAATCAACATAGAACCATAAAAATTTTTACCCGGCAACGGATAAAGCATCGTGCCCGGTTTCCAGGTTACTTTTTCCATAAAAAAATACTTGCTAAATGAGAGTGGAAAGTTAGTGCTCTTTGCAAACCGGAGAAAACATGCTCCTCTCATGCTTTGACCTTGCTCAAAAGCCATACTCATTTAACCCTGCAAATGCAACTGTTTATTGTAAATATGCAGGGATAATTACGCCTGAAGTAATTTGATGTCCACTGTTCTCCTTAGTTCATCTCCGAA
>VAOW01015540.1_pt1 | contig 12764 bp, 10 predicted proteins | sample 3393921 | NCBI WGS metagenome assembly VAOW01 (sample SAMN08290428, study PRJNA428436) | hydrothermal vent metagenome | isolation source: Deep-sea hydrothermal vent chimney | place: Indian Ocean: Southwest Indian Ridge | depth 2742 m m
CAATGGCGATCACCGTCCCTCCCAGTCCAGCCTGCTCACCCGGTAGCTGGCCGATCAGGACGGTATAGGCAATCAAGGCCCCCATCAAGGTGAACATGATCAGGCTACGCCGGGGGCTTAACTGCCATTCCATCCAGGCTCCGGCAGTAAACAAGCTGAAGAGCATCCCCGAAATACCCACATACCAATGCACCCCGGGGGAAAACCAGTACAGGCCAAGGGTGACCCCGAGACTGCCGACGAGTACCAAAAGCAGCCAGGTGCGTTCGCGCAGATAACGATGAAAATAACTCCAGATCAGACCCAATCCAGCCAGGTCACGCCACAGATGGACCCAACCTAGATGGACGAAATTACCACTAAGCAGGCGCCATAGCTCACCCTTATCGATCAGGTCACGTTGATAACGCAAGGCCGGTGCAAGCCCGAAAATCTGAATGGCTGCGGCAACGAAAGCAATGCCCAGGGGCAACCGCCAGATACGTAACCATCGAAGGACTTGCTGCATAGATGGTGCATCCGATAAATACAGAACCAGTAGAACCCATTAACCATACCAGCCAGCAGCATGAATGGGGGAAGGCTTGGCTCTTGGCGGATTGGGCTGGTCCTCGATGCATCCCTCGCGGCGCTCAGTCAAACCCTGGATATCTCAGCGTGGGCCCCGGCCATGGACCAACATGCCGCTACCATCCATGGATTCTTTTCCTGGTGACAGTGTTCGGCGCTGTCACCAGTCTGCGTGACGCACTGCACCTGGGATAAGAGGGTTTAAAAGATTGCCGCGCTATTAGTGAGCCCTTGCAGCCGCTGTAGGAGAGTGGATGCGTCACTACCGCTGTCAACCAGGAATATCCTGGGGACTGGATGGACGGGGACGGCTAGCGTATGCAGGTTCTCGGCAGGCCGTAAGTGATCCGCGGCCTGGCCGGTCTGTAGAGACGTAACGGTTTATGCCAAGAGGAGGATTGGGCGATGCGAGCAATTTGGAAAGATACGGTGCTGGCCGAGAGTGATACGACAATTATGGTTGAGGGCAATCATTATTTTCCACCTGAGGCGCTGCGACAAGCATATTTTCAGGCAAGTATCCAGCACAGCACCTGTCCCTGGAAAGGCCGGGCATCGTATCTGGATATTGTGGTGGATGGTGCGGAAAACCCGGGGGCGGCGTGGAGTTACCACGAACCTATGCCGGCCGCAGAGGAAATTCGCGACTACGTTGCCTTCTGGCACGGAGTTCGTATCGAGGCCGCAGATGAGTCCTGCATCTCATCCGAACAGGTAATACCGGATGCGGAGTCGGCGCCGGAGAGGCGTACGCAACATGATCATGTGTACTCGTCACAGTAGTGCCTCGCGCAGGCGTACCGAAGGTCATCGCCTGCACGTGGATTCCGGGTCTACGCCCGGGATGACGTGCAGAGATTTTTGGTTGCTCAGGTCGAGGCATGGAATCGGCCCAATGGTCGATCCAGCGGTTACTATGTGAATCTGGGTCTCAGCAATCCCATTGGCGGCGTTGCCAGCACCAATGCCATGGCTCGTAGGCAATGCCATGGTGATTGTCTCTCGGGTAGCTGAGCCGAAAATGGAAATGCCTGGCGTGGTCTAACAGCCAGGAAAAAGCGGACGAGTTCTCAAATACTTCCTCCAGTGGAGGAAAATTCTCTGTGCTCAGGTCTACTGCCCGGCCACTGTGATGTTCGCTGTAGCCTGGTGCCGCACTGAGTTTGAGGATCGTGGTCAGATCCTGACCCTGCTCAATCTTACGTTGCAGAATGCCGAGTTGGTAGCTTGCCGAACGAAATGCAGATGCCACCTGCAGGTTTATGTCATCAGCCGCCGCTGCCCTGTGCATGGCTGCAAACGCAGCAGCAGCACGGGGTGCCAGCCAAGCCGGACGTTGCTGGATGTCGTAACCGATGCAGTGCAGTCTGGCCGGTTCCCGTACCGGCCGGAGCCGGTGCGAGGAGGCATAGTCAGCCGGTACACCCAGTTCACGAGCCTGCTCCATCAGTCGTTGGCGTTCAGCCTTGCCGAGGCGCAGTGGTGGGGTGGTTTCTTCGTCTGGCTTCAGTTTCAAGGCGTGTTCTGTGGTCGCAAGAAGAAGCCCGCGATGTGCCCGCTCTGGTCACAGGCAATCTGTGCGTCAAGCTTGCTCTTGGAGAAGGTTAAAGGCGTGATGACTACAGTGACCTGATTGATTACCTTTACGCTGGGTCGAGCAGATTTTTTGTACGTCCCGAACTTTGCTTGCACTTCCTTCCAAAGGGTCGCGAGTTTGCTTGCCGGGAAAGCTCTTTTCATGGTGGCATCGAAATCACGGCTTGCCAGGTGGGCCTTGTTGCTGGTGAGGGCGCTGAGCATGTGGGCGGATAATGCCTTGCAGCGGGGCTGGGCTACCGCTGTCGCAGCCTGCGCAGAGCCTATAGCCATCAGCCCGAAGACGGCGGCACCAAGTGCAACAAGTCGAATCGTCCAGATTCCGTGTGTGGCATGGGTCATGACTGTTTCCTCCAATTGGGTGGGTGATGCGTTCTGCATGTATTTCCCTACAGCGATCCTGTTGCAGAGATCCTTGCAATTTAACGGTAGTGCTGCAACCTAGGGTATGGCAAACAAGCATCTTCCGGCATAAGCGGAGCATAGCGGCTTGTTACGGGCTGCTTGGGACTGCGTATGGCTCCACGTTTTCAGATTTGCTGTCCCCAGTCGTTGGCCTGCTTTTTTGTCGGGCTAAATACGCATTAGTGAATAGTAACGCTTCATGTTTATACACGTTGCCGTGGTTCGCCTTGCTCCCCTATAACCTACCTATGCCTCCGCCACTCCGTAGGTTGCCGGTGAGGTACGAGCCCCAACATTCACCCTGGTTCCGTGCCGCAAACCACGGCAATGAACAAGCTGCCGTCACCCTCCATTCGTCATTCCCGCGTAGGCGGGAATCCACTCGGCCCGGAACATGTTGGAGGCTTGCGCGGGCGCTACCGCCAGATCGTGGATCCCGGGTCTCCACTACGTTTCGCCCGGGATGACGAACCTTACTGTCATTCCCGCGTAGGCGGGAATCCAGTGCAGGAAGCCATGACCACGCAGTGGGCATACCATCTCAGACATCGCCACGGCGCCCCCATGCCCAATATCTGCCAGTACAGCACTTTGTCTCGTATCGAAATCATCTGAGGGTGAATGTTACAATACGAGACCTGACCCCATTTATTTACGGAGTTGCTTCAGCAAGGTGCTGTAGAGTAACTCGAACTGGGTGCTGGCCACCTGGTGCCGCGCCCGGTTGGTGGTCAGAGCGACACAATAATGAGTGCCATTTTTGGCCACCAGCTCGGTAGTGAGGTTCAGGACGCCAGGTTCCGAGCCACCCTTGAAAGCGATGCGCTGCCAGTTGCCGGGATTGACCAGACCGCCACCGGGGTTGACGCTCATCAGCGGCAGGTTTTGTACCTTGCCCATCAGGTTGCAGAGCTGTCGGGCATTGAAAAACCATTCAATCTGCAGGGCCAGCGGGCCCTTGGATAACGCTTTCTCGATCTGTTTTAAAGCTGGCCGGGGCAGGGCGTTGACCTGTTTCAACAGATCCATCCGGGCGGTGCCGTCGGCGGCAAGATAGCGCTTCAGCAGCGGCTTGTTGCTGGGCATCTTCAGCTTGAAGGCTTCTAGCGGGGTGAGAAAAGGTCGGTCTTCGGCAGGGGCCTCGGCTTCTACAGCATGGCGACCGATGATGTGGATCAATGCCGTGGCGGCGGTGTTGTCGCTGATGGAGATCATCAAGGTGGCCAGGGTATGCAGGGTCAATGGCGAGTTGTCCGGCCAGTTCTGTAAAATACCGCTGGGGAAGGCCTTCCAGGATGGTTTCAAATGGACGATATCGCTCCAGTGGCGTTGGCCCTGTTTAATCTGTTTCTGCAGGGCGGCCAGCACCGCCAATTTGAACGCCGAGCCGACGGCAAGGGGCTGCTCGGCATGATAGGCCACCAGCGGCTGGCCATTCTTGAGGATCAGTAAGCTGGTTTGTCCCGGCAGCTTGTGTACCTGCTGCACCAGGGTAGCGAGGGATCGTCCTTGTGCGGTGAGGTTGAATACGCGTAGACCACGGATACGACCCTGATTATCGAGGACAATATTGGCGCTGGCGGTGCCGTGGACAAACACCAGCGTATAGGGGTTGCTGGATCCTGCAACTTTACGGAAATGGCCGAGCGTTGTTTCGAGCCTCTTGCGCACCGAGAGCATTCTGGATGGCGGTACGACTTGCAAAAACGATGATGCAAACCACGACGAAGCGATCTTCGGGCTGACAAATACCCGCTGCAGAGCCGCTTTTGGACTGAGTGCCGTGCTGGCCCGGCTCGGTAGAGCGGGGCCCAGTACCAATAGGCCGAAGAGGGTCAGAAGCATGATCTTTTTCATGTACAAGACTCCTTACTTATGTATGGATAAGTAGGATCATCGTGGTTCATGTATTGCGATTCATCAGCGAGTTTGTCAACCAGTGACCGAAAATTAAGCGCGGATGCTTGAATATCTGCAAGGTTTTGTCGCTGACGAGACCCCTTAGAAAGACGCCTTTCAGCCGCAGTACCCGGCATTCAAAATGAGGTCGGTTTTCAGCCATGTTCAGGTGTCTGGATCATTACCGTCAAGGCGGCTCCAGTGGCACCTCCCGCATCGGGTGGTGGAGGTGGTGCCTTGGGCTTGGGGTCGCTAACGGCGCTGTTTAGCCTTTTACTTGTAGCGTTGCGGCGGCGTCGAGAAACCGAGGTGTGATTGACATGGGTGGCGTCCCCAGAAATTGCAGCGAGCGAGTCTCGCAGTAAAGTCTCTGTGGTATTGACAGGCCTATCCCCATCTATGCTGGGGATAGGCTTGGCTGATTCTGCTTGCATCTCATGCAGCAGAGAATCCACAAAGTGGACCCAAGCTAGCCGTGGGTGTTGGGCTGCGATCACGCTTAAAGTAGATGCATAAAATTACGGGTACACGATAAGCCATGCAATGTGGCGATATAGGTTTTATGGTGTCTCGGATACTCATTGCTCGGGAGGCACTACGATGCACACGGTTTCCAGATTGACGGCATTCGGCTTGGAACTGCTGGCGGGATTGTTTCTGTTAACCATCACGGTGGCGCTGGTGGCCAGCGGGGGGGTGTTTATAATTGATCGCAGCCAGACTGCCGATGCGGTGCGTCGCAATTTTCCGGTGATTGGCAGGTTCCGCAGTCTGTTCATTCATCTGGGTGAATTTTTTCGCCAGTATTTCTTTTCCTTCGACCGCCAGGAGCTGCCGTTCAACCGAGCTGAGCGCACCTGGGTGTACAAGGCTGCCGAGAATCAGCCTACTATCCTAGCTTTCGGTTCGACCCGTGATCTGCATCGCGAGGGGGCGCCTTTCTTTCTCAACGTCGCGTTTCCCGATGTCAGTACCGAGATTGCTGTCGCCAGGCCGGTAGTGATCGGACCGGATTGTCCGCATCCCTATAAGCACGCACCGTTCTTCAATATTTCCGCAATGAGCTTCGGGGCCCTCAGTGTGCCGGCGGTACGGGCCTTGTCGCGTGGTGCCGGTAAGGCCGGAATCTGGATGGATACGGGTGAGGGCGGACTGGCCCCCCACCATCTGGAGGGCGGTTGTGACATCGTCTTCGAGGTGGGTACCGCCAAGTACGGGGTGCGTACCAAAGATGGCGATCTCGATCAGGACAAGCTGCGTGAAGTTGCTGCGCACCCGCAAGTCAAGGTGATCAGTATCAAACTCGGACAGGGTGCCAAACCCGGCCAGGGCGGGCTGTTACCGGGCAGTAAAGTAACGGCTGAAATCGCCCGGGTACGAGGTATTCCCCAGGGCCAGGATTCGATCAGTCCGCCACGGCATCTCGATATCGGTAATGTTGCGGAACTGGTTGATGCGCTCATGCTGTATCGACAACTGACCGGTAAGCCGGTTGGTTTCAAGGCTCCGTTGGGTGGCCCTGGCTGGCTGGAAGAACTGTGTGAGGTGATCAAGCAGCGTGGCATCAAGGAGGCGGCACCGGATTTCATTATTGTCGACGGCTCTGAGGGGGGCACGGGTGCGGCCCCGCAAACCTTGATGGAAGGTGTCGGCTTACCGATACGGGAGGCATTACCCATGCTGGTGGATATTCTGCTGCAACATGGTTTGCGCGACCGGATCAAGGTCATTGCTTCAGGCAAGTGCATTACCGCTTATGAGGTCGCCTGGGCACTCGCCATGGGTGCGGATTTCGTCAATTCGGCACGGGGTTTCATGTTTGCCCTGGGCTGTATTCAGTCGCTGCAGTGCAATCGCAACACTTGTCCCACAGGTATCACCACCCACGATGTGCATTTGCAGCGCGGGCTGGTAGTTACCGATAAGGCCGAGCGGGTGGCCAGTTATGCCCAGCGGGTAATGCGTGAAGTCGGTGCCATTGCCCATGCCTGTGGTGTGGAAGATCCCCGCCAGCTGCGTCGCTGGCATTGCCGGGTGGTGGCCGATGATGGGCGTACCGTGGCGATGGACAAGCTGTATCCCTATCCGCCGGGAGTGTCTGTTTAAGGGTGAATATTCCCTCTGCTTACCCGCAGCGATCCTTGTGGGGCTGGGCTGCGTATTACTGGGGTAATCATGGTTTTACCACGGCAGTAATTGTGGTATTTTTCCCTATTTTTTTTAGAGAGTACTGGAGTGCGGGCAGTAGTGTAGAGCTGAGCACCCTGCGTCTGGGAGTTGCCAATGCGCTGGCCAGTGGCATCGTGGCCCTGTCGGCACCTTTGCTGGGCGCTATTGCTGATCGTGGCGGGCACGGCAAGGGTTTCCTGATTACCGCAGCAGTGTTCGGCAGTGCCATGTTGCTGGTCCTGGCGTTGGTTCCCCAGGGTGCCTGGATGTGGGCTGCCGCATTGTATGTGCTCGCTGCGGTAGGCAATTTCTACGGCAACGTGTTTGGTGATGCCATGGTGGTGCGGGTGGGACGGCCGGGTAAGTTGGAGATGACCTCGGCCATCGGTTATTTTTCGGGTTATGCCGGTGGTGGAGTATTTCTGGTGTTGGCTGCGGCGATGGTGTTAGCCCCGCATGCGTTCGGATTTTCTGGAGCCGCCACGGCGGTACGTTTCAGTTTTGCCCTGGCGGCATTGTGGTGGTTGGCGTTCACCCTGCCGATGCTGTACTGGGTGCCGAGGACAAAAGTCGCCGAGGTGGTGGGTGCCTTTCAGGCGGTACGGCAGGGGATACAACAGTTCCGGCGCACGCTTCGGCATGTTGTGTCCTACCGACAGGTGTGGATGTTTTTGATGGCCTATTGGTTGTATATCGATGGGGTCAACACGGTGATCCAGATGGCCGTGGACTATGGCAAAGCCATCGGCTTATCCACCTCGACCATGATTCTGGCGGTTTTACTGGTGCAGTTTATCGGTATGCCGGCGGCCCTGGCCTTTGGCCGTATCGGCGAGCGTATTGGTCCCAAACGTGGGATCCTGATAGGTCTGGGGGGATATGTAGGGGTATCGGTATATGCCACCCAGATCCACAGTGCCTGGCAGTTCTATGTGATGGCTGCTGCGGTGGGTCTGGTGCAGGGCGGAGTGCAGTTGCTGTCGCGGGCCTTGTATGCACGCTTGGTGCCGAAGGAACGTACCGGTGAGTTCTTCGGTTTCTACAACATGCTGGGGGAATTCGCCGCCATCCTCGGACCGTTATTGATTGGCTTCACCAGCTATCTTACCCGTGATCCCAGACTGTCGATTCTTTCGGTGATTGTGTTGTTTATTCTCGGTGGTGGCTTGCTCTTGCGCGTCGACACCCAGATCAGCTCGGTACCGGACAAGGCTGCTTGAGCAGCTAAATCGATATCGATCAGAACGCTAAATCTCTGTCTGGACGTCGGGCTTGATGAGTGGTGTTCTCAGCTCTGTCCAGAAGCGGGCAAAGTTTCGGGTGCAGATTCTTCCTGAATGACCTGGGCTACCAGTAATTTCAGATAACGGTCATGAAGCTCGCGATAATGATGGTCATTGATGCCGCCGGAATGGAGCAAGGCCGCCTGCATGGCCTGTTGGGTTTGCCCCAGTGGCTGCTTTTGCAGATTTTTAAGTTGTAGCCATGCCAGACTGGCACTGGGGAGTAAAGCGATTTGCCGAACCATGTCCGGCCACACTTGAAAACTGGACAACCTTTGCTCCCGCTTCAGTTCGCTGGCCAGAGCACCCAGTGCAGTACAGGGGTGCTTCGGGTCAAGCTGATGGGGTAGATGCAGATCCGCCCAACTGAGTAAGCGTTCCGGGAGCATGGGTCGGGCGATAGCATAGCCTTGCCCGAGGTCGGCTCCCAGGATGGCCGCCGCCTCGATCAGTCCGGGGGTTTCCAATCCTTCAACCACCACCTGAGCCTCTGCTTCCTGGGCCAGATTGGTCAGATGGGTGATGAAGCCCAGTACCCGTAGCGGGTGTCGGGCGGCATCCCGGACCAGGTTTTGATCGATTTTTACGGTATCAAACGGTACATTTCGTAGGCGATTAAGGCTGGAGTAGGCTTCGCCCAGGTCGTCCTGAGCAAGGTGTATCCCCAGTGCTTTCCAGGAGGCGAGAATGACATCCAGTTGATCGGAGTTCTTGAAAGTATCGGTTTCAAGAACCTCCAGGCTCAGGACATGTCCTTCTGGTAATGGATGACTTTTCAGCAGCTTTTGTACGACCTGCTGGTAACGATGATCGTCCAGAGCATGGCCGGGAAGGTTCAACCCGATGCTGAGCTGCGGGTGGGCAGCATGCCAGTGTGAGGACCAGGCGAGGGCCTGGATGAGCCCTTTCTCGAAGAGCATCAGTAGCTCGTCATGGTTGAATACCGTCAAGAACTCAGCGGGGGCCAGGTATTGATCACCATCTTTGAGCCGGGCCAGCGTTTCGATGCCGGCAAGGGTGCCCGCATGCAGGTTGAGCACCGGTTGCGCATACATCACCAGGCCATCCCCGCTGAGCAGCTGACGCATCCGGCGTCGATACAGCATGTTGTAAACCTTGGGATTCTGGCGTTGTTCATGCAGCCGGCTATAGCCCAGGGCGAGTATCTGTTGGAGGTGCTGTAAAAAGGCGTGCTGGCTGTTTGAGGTAAAACCGCCCGGAAAGGCTGAATACAACTGCAGCAGGGCGATATTGGTGTTGCGTACGCGAATCGGTAGCACTGCCTGGGCTCGGATCCCCAGCTGGGCCGCTACGGTTCTCCAGGGCAGTAAGCGTTCATCGGTCTGGTAATTGCGAACATTCTGGATTTTACCACTGGCCCAGGCCTGGCTGCTTGGGCCACGACCGGAGGCGGTGGTGGGTTCGACCCGGATGGGGGTGGCCGATCCGGTTGCCAGCGCTTTCAGATAGTTCAGGAACGGCTCGCCGGACACCGCCTCGAACTGTAGATTTCCCTGCTGGTCTGGTCGGGCAATGACGGCACTACAGATTTCATCAAGTCCTTGCAGGTTTTTCACCACGTCTTCAATAAGCTCGGAAAAACTTCTTGCTCGCCAGGCGGACTCAGCTATTTTGGCCAGAGCCAGGTCTCGTTGCTTTTGGATATCCGTATAGCCTTGCAGCTCGGCTTCGATTTCTACCGCCAGGCGCCGATCAAGGATGGGTTGCAATTCCCGAAATGGCAGAGATTGCTGTTGAAAGCTATCCCTGAGGCACTGCATCCAGGTTTGGTAACTCTGAATCAGCAGATTGCTCTCCAGACCGCAACAGGCGTGAATTTTTCCGAGTCGCTTACCGGCTTCCCTATGTACCGCCTCCTCGAGTTCGGGCGTGCCGATCATGCACAGGTGCTCGACCTGCTTGCGGTCCAGTTGCGCCTGTTCCGATGCAGTCAGGGTGTCGATCAGGGCGTTATTATCCGGTTCAAGCATTAACCGGGTGGTGAAATCGCGAACAAATATTCTGGCAACCGATGCCAGATTTTCCTGATGAGGCGCCAACACTGCGGCAATATTGGGTCCGTAGGTGGGAGCGAAAAAACGGTGTGCAGCACCGCCGCGTTCTGGGGGAGGCTCATTGGGAAGTGCGTGTTGCTCGTCGGCCAGCATCCACCAGTTCTTTCGCTCTTGCTTGCGTAGCTTGGCCAGGTAGAGACCCTGATCGGCTTTGCGTAGCAAGGCGTCGGCACTGTGGGTGGCCGGGTGAATTGGCAAGATCGCCACCCCCATACTGGCGTGGAGGGTGAGAGTGATACCCGCAGTTTCCAAGGGTAGGACAATCGCTGCACCCAGTCGCTTGAGGATCGGTTCAAGGCTTTGGGGAGAATCCAGATCTTCGATAAGAACCACGAACTCATCTCCGCCAAAACGGGCCAGGGTATCGGTTTCACGTAGGGTTTGTTGCATGCGATGGGCAACAGTTTTTAAGGCATCGTCTCCTGCCGGGTGTCCATATAGGTCGTTGATCTCCTTGAAGTCATCCAGGTCCATGATCCCCAGTGCGAGCAGCTTGTTGCGTCGTTGGGCCTGGGGGATAGCCTGCTCTAGCCGGGCCTCCAGGGCGCGACGGTTTTGCAGACCGGTGAGGGAATCGGTGAGTGAGAGGGTTTCGAGCTGTTGGGCCTGAGCTTGCAGTACTTGGCTCTGCTCTTCCAGATCACAGGCCAGCATGGATTTTTCATGAGCCAGCCGCAAACTGGATAACAAGTCGCTACGGATACGTTCACCAAAACGCAAGCTGAAAACGAAGAAGATGATCAGGGCGACACCCAGTAGCAGGTGATTGGGGACCACCGGGTAGAAGAAGAAATAGATGGTAAGTGGCCAGATGGAGGGGACTAGAAAAGCCGTGGCCACCAGGGCGCTGGGGGCTCCAGAGATAATACTGCCGGCAGCGATTCCGATGATCATCATCATCAGAAAGAACTGCATTCCGGTCGACAGACTGGGCATAAACCATACCAATACCCCCCACGTCGAGCCACCTACAAATGCACCCAGAGTGTAGCGCCACTCCCAGATTCTGGGCTCGAACGATTGGTGAGCGATATGGGTTTGGAACCGTCTAAGCAGGGCAAAACGGCCACTGAATACCGCCAGCACGGTAATGCCCCAGGCGAGAGTCCATATATATGGCTCGCTGGCCCAGAACCCCGAGAAGACGATTACCGAGATGATCAGGCTGGTGGTTAGCGCCAGTGGACCGCGCGCATACAACTGCCGGATGCGATCCTGTTCAAATTCCGTATGGATAGGCTTGGCAATATCCGTAGGCATGAAAAAGTCACTAATCAAGAGCCGATGACCATGGCAGATCGAGCATGGCGAAGGGATGCAGGACAGTCAGTTTTTAGCTAAAACTACGTAACCATCTCACACAAGGATTTGGGGCCGCTCCATTTCAAAGCGTGGTTCCACTTCAGTCTTATAACGGCTGGAGATCGGCATACTTGAGCTCCGATCCTTGACCGGTGACCCGAGGCACGGATACCCCAGGGCTCTGGAGATGCCCTCAGCGTTTTATTGCTGTTGCAGATTGGCTAGGGCCTGTAGGACTTGGGTAGGACCTACTGTAACGGTGAAAAATCAATTCATTCTCTTGTTCTTTATCATTAAATAGAACCACTATTCGCCTCAAAAGATCAAAAAACGGCCCTCGATTTCTCATCTGCCTCGCTGTGACCCTCCAAGTTCGACAGGCTCCTGGGCTGGGTGCCCCCTTCTTCGGTGATCGCTCGATTCACCAGTAGTTCGAGATAGCTATCACGCAGCTGTCGATATTGCGGGTCATTGATATGTCCAGCGTATACGGCGGCGGCCTGCATGGATTGGTGTAGCTGCCCGATCGGAGCGTTTCCCAGTTGGTATTCGTGCAGCCATGCGCTGGCTGCGCAGGGTAGCCCGGCGATCTGCCGGATCAGTTCGGGCCATGATGCGTTGACGGCCGTGAGGCGGTGTTCCCAGCGCAGACTCGCAGCAAGAGCACCGAGTGCGGTGTGGGGATGGGATGGGTCGAGTTGGAGTGGTAAATGGCGTTGTACCCAGGCGGGTAGATCCCGGGCTGCAAGGGGACGGGCAATACCGTAGCCCTGCCCGAATTCGGCCCCGAGGATGGCGGCGGCCTCTATCAATCCAGGGGTCTCCAGACCCTCGACCACGGTGCGGGCCCCTGCTTCCTGGGCCAAATCGGTCAGCCTGGCGATGAAACTGAGTACCCGCAAGGGGTTGACGGATGCTCCACGAACCAGATTCTGATCGATTTTGACTATTTCAAAAGGGATGTGTCGCAGTCGTGAGAGACTGGAATAAGCCTCGCCGAGATCGTCCTGTGCCAGCTGCACACCCAGTTCTCGCCAGGCAGCCAGCGTTACCTGAAGAGCCTCCAACTCCTTGACTGTACCTGTTTCAAGTACTTCCAGGGTGAGGGTATGGCCCTCGGGTAGGGCTTGCTTCTGCAGCGCCTTGCGGGTTACATCGCGATAGCGTGGGTCGGTCAGGGCGTGGGCGGGAAGGTTCAGACTGATGTCGATCCGCAGTCCATCAGCATGCCATGCAGCGATACGATATAAAGCCTGTTCAAGACCCAGCCGGTATAAAGTCAGCAATTCATCCCGATTCAGGGTTGCGAGAAACAGATTCGGGGTAAGCAATGAAGTGTCATCGCGCAGTCGGGCCAGGGCCTCGACCTTGTCGATCTCCCCGCTGCTCAGATCCACGATGGGCTGAAACAGCATTTCCAGGCCACCTGAGCTTAGTAGGCTCTTGTAATGTCGCCGCTGGATGG
>VAOW01028617.1_pt1 | contig 12763 bp, 13 predicted proteins | sample 3393921 | NCBI WGS metagenome assembly VAOW01 (sample SAMN08290428, study PRJNA428436) | hydrothermal vent metagenome | isolation source: Deep-sea hydrothermal vent chimney | place: Indian Ocean: Southwest Indian Ridge | depth 2742 m m
ATGTTTCACGCTTCATATTATTATTCTATTTCCTATTTTCTGTTTTCTCATATATCAAATTTTACTCCCTGAGCAAGAGGAAGATTTTTTCCGTAATTTATTGTTACAGTTTGCCTCCTCATATATGCTTTCCATGCGTCACTTCCGGATTCTCTGCCTCCACCTGTTTCTTTTTCACCGCCAAATGCCCCACCTATTTCAGCACCTGCGGTACTTGTATTCACATTGGCTATTCCACAGTCAGAACCTTTGTGCGATAAGAAATACTCTTCTTCACGAATATTCGTAGTGAATATTGCAGAAGAAAGACCCTGGGGAACATTATTGTGCATTTCTAATGCTTGCTCTATAGTTTTAAATTTCATTACGTAAATTATAGGGGCGAATGTCTCCGTTTTTACCATATCCATATCAGGATTTGCCTCTATAATAGTAGGTTGCACATAGTATCCATCTTTAAGTTCTGGTATGTTTATTCTTTCGCCGCCGTATATTAGTTTTCCACCTTCTTTTTTGGCCTTTTTAACTGCATCGATATATTTTTCAAATGCACTTTTATCTATGAGCGGACCCATAAGAACTCCTTCTTTAAGTGGATTGCCTATACTAACTTTCTCATATATATATTTCAATTTCGTGAGGAATTTATCATATATATCCTCATGAAGTATGAGTCTTCTGGTGCTCGTACATCTTTGTCCGGATGTAGCTAATGCTCCAAAAGCCACACCTTTTAGTGCATTATTGATATCAGCTTTTGCAGTTACTATGGCTGCATTGTTACCACCTAACTCAAGTATCGTTCTTCCAAGCCTTTTTGCTACATTTTCAGATATTCTCTTTCCTGTAGGTATAGAACCTGTAAAAGATACAAGTGGAAGTTTATTATCAGATGATATCCATTCTCCAACCTCTCTTCCTCTTCCAACCGTAAGAAAGAATATTGGTGGATATCCTAATTTTTTAACGGCTCTATTAGCTATCTTTATAGTTGCTATAGCAACAAGTGCACCTTTGCTGGAAGGTTTCCATATAGATGTATTTCCTGCGGCGGATGCAATCATAGTATTCCATGCCCAAACGGCACTCGGGAAATTAAAGGAAGTTATTATGCCTATTGCACCTATGGGAAGCCATTGCTCATACATTCTGTGATGTTCTCTTTCGCTAACTATTGTTAGTCCGTAGAACTGCCTTGATAGTCCAAGAGCGAGGTCTGTTATATCTATCATTTCCTGAACCTCACCTTCTCCTTCGCTAATCGTTTTTCCTCCCTCTATAGAGACGAGTCTTCCGAGCTCTCTTTTGTATTTTCTTAACTCACTACCTATTTCTCTAATAACCCAACCTCTTTTAGGAGCAGGAATTTTTCTCCATATCTTGAAAGATTCCTGCGCTTTTTCTATTGCCTTCTCATAATCTTCTTTTGTCGCCATACTCACTTTTGCTATTTCTCTACCGTCTATAGGGGAATAAGATATTAACATTTCTTTATCTCGGATGGGAGACCACTTTCCGTAAAAAACACCGGAGTTTATCTTTTCTATCTCAAGTTTTTCCATAATCTCATTTATGATACTATCCGACATATTTGTTTCGATTTGTTTAACAGACATTTCAATCTCCTATTGAATATTTTTTATAAAACAGTTTAACGCTATGATAAACATTAAGGTCTGATAAGACTTCCTTAATTGCTTTAGAATCACTCTTGTCTTTATTTGTCACTTTCTAAAAGCTCCATATATTCTCCAATTTCATCAATATTTTCCAATTCTAGGGTAGTTTTTATAATATTATCCATTTTTGGAGAAGATATTTTTTTCTCAGAATTAGCTTTAAATTTAGATATGATTTCTTCTTCACTCAAAGGTCTCTCGGGTTGGCCTTTGGCTAAATATTCCTGCTTTCTATACTTTCCTTTGGAAGTTTTTATGGTTACTATAGCTTGTTTCTTTTTAGGAAAAAGAGCATCGATCTCTGGATTCGCTATCACTTTGATTTTGTTTAACAACGACCAAACCATAGGGTTTTTAAGAGCATTTTCTTCAAAATCGGAAGGAAGAACATGACCATTAACTACCGCTACTGCTATACAATAAGGCAATGAATGATCTGCTGTCTCCTTAGTAGTTGGTTTATATTTGCTCGGATCAGAAAGGATATCTCTCCCCTGAGTTGTAGTCTCCACTAAGATTTCCTTTATTTCTTTGGGAGTTATACTATTTTCTTGCATAACCTCTAACGCGGCAGTAATAGGTTGATGAGTTAGGGCTTCAGTAGGAAAGGCCTTATAACCACACTGAGTAATTAAAAATTCCTCTCCAAATCCTTGAGTCAAAGCATCCCTATGCCATTCCACTTTATCTAAAACTTCAAATAACCCCTCTTTGCCTTCAAATACCTCTGCGGGACCAGTAAACCCTTTGCGTGCCATTAAAGCAGCTCTAACTCCAGATTCCACCGCTAGAGAATCGGCTGCATTCTTCATATTGGTAAGGCTACCAGCTACAACTCCGCCTAATGTAAAACGAGAAGAACCACTAATGCCTATAGCAGAAATTATCTCTTCTTCCTTTAAACCTAACATTTTGCCGGCTACCACAGGTGATACAAATTGAGTTAACGTTGCATGATGCCAACCGATCTCTCTAACTCCAGGAAAAGCCGATTTGCACAAACGCATTTCCAACTCGTACGCGAGCACTATACCTGTAACAACTTCTTTACCGCTTCTTTTCATAAATTCTCCAGTACTAAGCACGGCTGGAATAATATCAGAAGGGTGGGAAGGATCCTGCTCCCAATAGATATCGTTATAATCTAAACTTCTAATTAGCAAGGAACCCATTAAGGTAGCCAAAGGTAGATTGGTTTTTCCTCCATAACCAATAACAGTGGCCTGCTTTCCGCCTTCTAAATCTTTAATATAATTATAAACTGCCTTACTGCCCTTATTGTCTAAAGCAGAAAAGGCACATCCTATGCTATCCAAGAGAAATCTCTTGGCTTCTATGATAGCTTTTTGAGGGATATCTTCATATTTTAATTTAAGGGCAAAACGTGCCCATTTTTGGCTTATAGTTTTCATATTTTTGTATTCATTCATTTTTTATAATTTCCTTGTTACTTCCCTTGCTATATCTAAAGTTGAAGCTGTTCCTCCTAAATCATAAGTTCTTACTTTACCTTCTTTTATGACCCTGGCAATCGCATTTTTTAATTTGTAGGCTAATTTATCTTCTTTGAGATAATCAAGCATCAAAGCCACAGCGGAAAGCATTGCCGTAGGATTGGCTTTATACAAACCGGCATATTTAGGAGCAGAACCGTGAGTAGGTTCGAAGAGAGCATAATTATCTCCAATATTTGAACTGGCGGTAAATCCCAATCCTCCTACCAATTGAGCGGCAAGATCAGAAATTATGTCTCCGAATAAATTAGTAGCCACTAACACGCTATATTTCTCTGGGTTTTTCACCAACCACATGCCCATAGCATCTATATTGGCTTCCCAAAGTTCAATTTCCGGATAATCTTTAGCAATCTGACGAGCTTCTTTTACTATCAATCCGCTGGTTTCTCGTAATACGTTCGGCTTTTCTACTAAAGTAACCGATTTTTTATTATGTTTTTTAGCATATTCAAATCCTTGATATACAATAGACCGAGAAGCTTTTTTAGTGATAAAACGACAAGATAGAGCAATTTCGTCTAAAGGCGTATTTTTAAATCTTTCCATTTTTGGATTGTTTTTTAGCAAACTATCTCTTAACTCTTGCGGTAAAGGGAAAAATTCTATTCCACTATATAAGCCTTCTGTATTTTCCCGAAAAATGGCTAGATCTATATCATCTCGATAATTAAGAGGATTTCCTTCATAGGCTTTACAAGGCCTAAAATTGGTATGTAAATTAAATTCCTGTCTTATTCTTAGAATCGGACTTGCATAAACATAACCCTTATTTCTAAGATTAGGATTAAGCTCTCTTTCTGCTTCATATTTAGGTTTAGAAGTAATAGCTCCAAAAAGACAACAATCGGTTTCTCTAAGAAGTTTCAAAGTTCTATCCGGTAAGGCGTTTCCTTCCTTTTTCCAAAATTCCCAACCTACATCACCTGGAATATAATTAGCATCAAGTTCCATCGCATCTAAAACAATTTTAGCTGCTTCCATTACATCTTTTCCAATTCCATCACCTGGCAACCAAGCTATTTTATATTTTGCCATCTTTTTTATTCTCCTTCTTTAATCTTTAAAATCTTTTTAACGTGAGAAATCAGTCCTCCATCATTAAATATTTCTAAAATCTCTCCGGGTAAAGGTGAAAAGGTAAAAACTCCTTTATTGCAAGAGATTTCTCCTTTTTTAAAATTAATAGATACTTCCTCCCCAGAAGTGATATTATCTACCGCTTCCCTGCACTCAATTGCCGGAAGAGCTTGATTTATAGCGTTCCTAAAAAATATCCTGGAAAACGATTTTGCAATAACTGCTCCTACCCCGATATATTTAAGACAAGTAGCAGCTTGCTCTCTCGAACTACCACAACCAAAGTTTTCTCCGGCGACAAGAACATCATTTCTTTTCACGTTTTCGGCAAATTTAAGGTCAAGATCTTCAAGGGCATGTTTTGCCATTTCATTCGGATCGGTTATAGTATAGGTGTACTTACCCGGAAATATAACATCGGTATTAACATCATTCCCATATTTCCATACTCTTCCTTTGATACCTATCATAGATATTCCCTCACATCAACAATTTTGCCATGAAGGGCGGAAGCTGCTACTGTGGCTGGACTGGCAAGATAAATTTCCGCTTCTTTGCAACCCATCCTACCCTTGAAGTTTCTATTAGCAGTACTCAAGCAAACTTCTTTGGGTGCTAAAACGCCTTCATGGGCACCTAAACACGGCCCGCATCCTGGGTTTATTATTACTGCTCCACTTTCAACAAATTTTTGAAGAATTCCTAATCGCATTGCCTCAAGATAAATTTCCATAGATGCCGGAACAATAAGCAATCTTACTTTATCGGAAATTCTCTTACCTTTGAGAACCTCACTGGCAATTTTCAAATCTTCAATTCTGCCATTGGTGCAGGTCCCAATTAAAGCTTGGTCAATTTTAACTCCGGCTACTTCAGATATGGGTTTTACATTATCTACCGTATGGGGGCAAGCAATTTGGGGTTCTAATTTACTTATATCGTAAGTAATAATCTTCTCAAATTTAGCATCTGAATCTGATTTTATTACTTCATATTTCTTATCAGTTCTCAAATTAAGCCATTCTATAGTCTTTTTATCTGGTTGCAGGTAGCCATTCTTAGCTCCCATCTCTACCGCCATATTGCACAAAGTCATCCTACCGCTAATACTCATTTCTCTAATCGCTTTGCCTCCAAATTCAACTGCCTTATATAAAGCACCATCAGCGCCTAAATTACCAATAATATGGAGAATAATATCTTTAGGATAAACTCCCGGAGGAACTGTTCCCTCAATATTTATTTTAATGGTCTCAGGTACCCTGAGCCATATCTCATTTGTAGCCCAGATAGAAGCCACTTCACTTCTACCAATGCCAGCTGAAAAAGCACCAAATGCACCATAGGTAGTAGTGTGAGAGTCAGCTCCTAAAATTAACATTCCCGGAAGAGTATGGCCTTTTTCGGGTAAAATCTGGTGGCAAACTCCAATGTTAATATCGTAAAAATTCTTAATTTTTTGCTCTCTAATAAATTCTCTAATTTCTTTATGATTAGTAGCATATTTCTCTGTAGCAGCTGGAACACAGTGATCTAAAGGAATCACTACTTTCTCCGGATGTTTTATTTCCTTAATTCCCATCTGCTTAAACTTCTTTGATATAGCAGCCGTATTATCGTGCGACATAACTAAATCCGGAGACACAGTTACAATCTCACCAGCCGTCACACTTTCCTTGCCTGATTTGAGAGCTAATACCTTTTCCGAAAAGGTCTTTCCCATCTTTAAACCTCCTTCAAAAAGATAATTACTTAAATTATCTTTAGTTGTCTGAGCAATCGTACTTCCAAAATCTGCGCATACTATTTAAACTGTTCGAAATTGATAAAGTCTGCGTGATGAACAATAACTGACTCAGGAGTTCTTTTAGAGTGGTCTCCCTCCCAAGAATGCGAAGCAATAATGTGTATTACTTCTTCCGGTATGCCTTGATTATAACAAATACCAACTCCAGAAATAGGATGGCGAATTAAAGTTCCTAATTTGCTCTTGCTAAATTCTCCATTCTCTTCTTTATATTCCACCAACTTACCTATATCGTGTAGCAACGCCCCGGAAATCAAATAATCCATATCAATTTTTACTTTATCTTTATATACAACTTTCAATGTTTTCGCCGAAGCTGCTGCAACATTTACTACTCCTCGGATATGTTCAACCATATTACAAGGACAAGGGTCAATTAATAAAGTAAAGGGCATTCTATAAAGATCGGACATATTCCAGCCTCCGGCCTTTAAAGCAATATCCCAAACCCTTAAAGTCTTTTCCCTCAAATCTATATTTTCAATTAAATCAAATTCCGGAATAACCTTTAATGTATCTACTTTCATTTTTCTCTACTTCTCCTTTCATCTTCTCACTTTCATTTTTTAAGTCTAATAATACCTTTTTTATTTGTATTTTTTATTTTTAAATGCAAAAGAAAACCTGTTATCACATTCGTCAAATCTAAAATCCTAATATCATTTAATATTCTATACTTGGTTGTTGCCTTCCAAGTCCATCAGTGTTTGAATATGTAGAGCGTTTGACTTTACAAATTCTATATATTCGATTTTAAATCTCTTTTTAAATCTATCCAAGGGTCCAGAAACTGATAAAGAACCAATAATATTATTTTTCATAATATCGAATAGAGGAACAGAGAAAGCAGCCACATAAGGATCTCTTTCTCCATACGAGACATAGAATTTCTTTTTTTTTGTTTCTTTAAGTTGTTTTAATAGTTCAAGTTCAGCTACTTTATCTAATTTAAGCTCCTTGAGATATTCATCGAGTTCTTCTTTTTCAAAAAATGCCAAAATTACTTTTCCTCCGGCACCTTTGTTAAGAGGCAATCTTCCACCAATTTTAATTGAATATCTTAGTTTTTCGTCTGCCTCAGAACGATAGATACATTTTCGTTCAAAATACTGCCTTTTGAATATCGTTGCAGTCTCACCTATTTTGCTTGAAATAACATGTAATATATTCTCCACTTCAGTGTGTACATCTAAGTGATCTTTAAAAGCAAATATCCACTCTAAAAATTTAGGACCCAACTTGTATATTTTTGTCACATTATCTTTATATAAAATACCGTTTTTAGACAGTATGCTACATAATCTATACGTTGTTGTTTTACTAATATCAGTTAAATCTGATATATATTGCAAAGATAATCCGTTTTTATTCGATTTTAAACTATCAATGATAATTATAGCTTTCGAAATATTACCTGTAGAATCCATCAATAATATCCAACTCCTTCATTTTTTATAAATTAGTGAATTTTAACCACCGGAGGATTTATCAAATAATTTTTGAGTAACCTCTGATATATCCACCGGTTTTTCTATAGATATGTTTTTGAATAGTCCAAAGATTTCAGCATAAAACATAAATCTTCTGTTGGAAGATTGTCTGCGGCTCCAGCCATGAACGGACAACTATCTATTTTCTTCAACAACCAATACACTATTCATAATCCCATTATACGGAATAAAATTCCATTTGTCAAACTTTCAAATTACCTTGTACACGCAAAGTTAAGATATCCTAAATTGAAGCTCGATTATCATACAATTTCCTCCATTGTTTATCTGCTTCTGGTTTATAATTACTCTTTTTATTTAAATCTATAAAACCAGCTCACATTTTGTCCCATTTATCGGCTTGAGAAAGTATCTGTTTCCTATAGCGTAGCTATTTTTTCGAAACTATCTTCTATTTTTAGATGTTAGATAAATTTACATCTTCTTACCCATATCTATCAATATTTATTGTTCTTCATTCGTCCTTCATCATCAGTTACCATTAAATCCTTGCTTTGAATTCATACTCTTTTTGCAGTTTCATCTGCTTATGAGCCAATAACTTTAGCCCATCTTCGTCAAAAATAATCTCAAATATACCTTTTTTGATAACTTTTGGGATACAAATTTGTTAATATATAAGAATACTTGTTTTCTTATCCTGATTTCTAAAATGTTCATATCTTTAAGTTTTACCCATAACATACAAAATATTTGATTTAGTCAATGAGATATTCTTTTTCTTCAAAACCAATCCCGTATTCCTCCAATTCCTGCAAGATGGGCTCATACATATCTCTTTCAATGGGGCGATGAATACCTGTCTTTTTGATCTGACCAGTGACCAGCAGTTTGGTTGCAATACCGAGGGGAAGGCCCACAGTTTTAGCCATGGCTGTTTCTTCCTGGTTTTTACCGATACAGACCATCGTCGACACAATCATTTTAGTTTCTCCATGCAGTCGGTATTTAAATTCATGTTGCATAGCCAGCATGTCTTTATCATCAGGCTCAAGTGCCCACTTATTTTCCAGTAACTTTTGAAGTATTTGAGCAGGTGTGGCATTTTTTAAACCAATTTTCCTTTTATCAAAAATTCCTAACCATTTTAGTTTTTCAAAAACTACCGGATCAGAAGCATTGGTACAATAGCTTTGCAATTTTATTTCCACGGGCATATTAGGTTCATATTCCATAAAGGAATTAATAAATTCACGGTAGGTCATATTTTCAGAATTTTCGATGGTGTAGGAATCATTAGTAATCCCAAGCTGGACGAAAACATTCCAAGCTTTGGCATAACCAGGTCGCCTAAGAGTTGCACGAAGCATAGAAGGAATGTTTGTGAGACCATAAATTTCTCTGTAAGAAAGAGAATCACGGTTTGGGTAAGCTTCAAACTCACCATAGTTCAAAATTTTGCGGGTCAAAATACGATTAAATAAACAAAAATAGGGAACGTATTTGTAATTTCCCTGTTGAATATATTTAGAAATTCCGTTACCAGCCCTCACCACATTTCTGGGGTTCCAAGTTAATTTGTAATTCCACGGATTATTGTCACTTTCAGGAGCCACTAGACCACCAGTGAATGAATAAAAGGAAATAATTTCACCCCCTTTTTGCTTTATTTTATTGATGATGCGCATAGCTGACATATGATCAATACCAGGATCAACGCCCAACTCCATCAAAATGGGAATGCCTGTCTTTTTGGCTGGTTCGTCATATTTTTTTAATTCTTCAGATACATAGGAAGCAGAAAGCAGAGGTTTTTGCAGATTAATACATTTCTCAACAACCAGCTGATGCATAAAAGCAGGCAGCATAAAAATCACAATATCGGCGTTGGCAATGGCTTTCAAACTTTCAACTTCATTGCGAATGTTCAAAGTAATGGCATTGCCGCGGGGATGGCCGTTTACTTTTTTCCGGGCATTGTTTGCATCAATATCTGCCACCGTAATATGCCAATCATATTGCTTGGCATTGTTCAATAAATAATGAATGAGGCTATTGGTTGACAAGCCGGCCCCCAATACTAAAATATTTTTCATTCTATTTCAAACCTCCTTTTAAATATACATAATGGGGAGTCAAAGCACCCTGATGTAAAATAAGGGCTTTTTTCAGTGGAGCAGTTATCTGTAAATCTTCAAATGGCACATCCATATCAGCAGTGACTAACAGAGGCAAAAGCCTAACTAATACATTACTGAAGGCTACGGAAGATTCCCGTGGTAACTCACTGGGCAAAATATCAACGGCCATTATTAAAATTCCCTCGCCCTGAAAGCCCATAACAGGCTGACGTGTAAGCGGATTATATACAAAAACAGGATCTTCAATAGTCGTTTCTTTATGAGTAATTTCTACCGAACCATCCAGATCGCAGCTAATATCACCAATCACCTCCAACTGGAAGTTGTCTTGTTTCCATTCCTTTTCCAAGAACGCTTTGGTAACAATCCTAGGATAACGTTTGTCCCAGTATATACAATTCATAAGTACAGTGAGGTGAGGTAAATATTTTTCAAAAACACCTTTAAACTCTTCCGGATGTTGATAATATTCCTGCAAATCAAAGTCTTCTCCTTCTATCTTAGGGCGTGCAAGATCTTTTTCCTTAAAAACTACTTTATAGATGGCCTTAGAGGAGAGTCTTTTTTGTTTTTGTAACTGATTTAGTTCAGCAGGTGTAATTTCTATGGTAGGCAATAAGCCTAATATCTCCTGAGCACCTTTGGAAACGTTTCCATAACCGGTTATACCGATAACGAGTGGCTTGAGCGAATTAGGAAAACCTTTTTCAGTTATTTCCCATCCCACAGCGGAAACAACAGATTTAGCTTCTTCCAATGAATTATAATGATGGGCTTGCTGGAGATTCAAAAAAGGGGTTTCAATTCCCTTTATTTTCAGGCGTTGCCCCAGCGACCACAGCGAATTAATCATCCCGGCTAAGCCGGCAAATCTGCCAAAAAAGATGAGTCGTTTTCCTTGATCATTCGTAATACGTTCATAGTCAATCAGATTTATTTTACTTTCTATCATGTTTTTGAGCAGGGGCATATTATAAGACTGCCCTTTTACGGTATGACTAAAAAACAGATAGGTATTATACTTTTTAAAATAATTTAAGGGCATCTCCTTCACACCCAAAATAACTGAGGCATCCAGATCCTTTTTAAGCTGCGCGCCTGCCACCACATATTCTTCATCCTTGAAAATTCTTTTCTTAGAAGGCACTATCTGCACCTCGACACCGCTTTCCACCAATTTCTGAACATGCAGGGGGATCAACGGCACACGTTTCTCCATTAAATATTTATCTTCGTAACAAATTCCAATTTTACGCCTCAATTTTACGCCTCCTCATTAATAACCTACCAAGCGATAAGTCTAAAGATAGATTATTTCTTTTTTATAGATTACCTTACGTTGAGCCAGTCCAACCAGCATAAAGCCAACTATAACTTCCTGTTTGCCCAATTGTTCTGGAAAGAATAAACCCTTATCTTTATATAAGCCCCGATTTCACAACTCTTACAACAATAATGGAAGCTGCATAGGAAGTGGTTCGTGCATGTTGTGTGTACCAGTGGTAACGTCGTATTCATCATAAAGGTCAAAAGAGTAACGTATTTTTTCCTCTCTAAGTTTTCCATCCACTTCAATTCTCGTAATTGTGAGATCTTTTTCTTCTTTCTTTGGTTTCCACCGTTTAAAAAGAAATTTACTGGTCATTTCTATAGGGGAAATCCATTGCTCGTTTATCTTAACTTTTTTCAACTAAAAAAACCGCTTGTTGCCAGTAGATTTATTTTGTTGACATAACCAGGATAACGTAGGATTTTTTCATACATATTGTTAGCTTTTACCGTAAACAACAGTGAACGAAGTCCGTCGCTATTAAAAGCTTCTAATGTACTTGCTTTATCAAAATCAAATAATTCCAGATCTGTTAGAAGATCTTTAATCACCGCTTGTCCATTTTCAATCACACGGGCAAGACGTGTGCATATTTCAATGACGTCAAATAAGGAAAAAACAGCCTTGTATTCCCATAGCAGTTTGCGTACCTTGGAAAATCCTCCTACAAAAACAGCAACCCTGTGAACTTCGTCCAGTTGATTTGCAGCAAAACCTATTAATAGATTACCCATGCTTGGTTACCCCCATATCGGATATGATTCTGATACCTTTTTCTTTTGCCAAAGATGCCAGTTTAAAGGCATTTTTCGGGTAAAAGGAAATGTCTACGCAATCTTTTCCTGATTTAATAATTATTTTGAGGGTTTGAAAACTCATAAAGCCTGGAACGGCATTCCCAGTTATATCATATGAAGCAATCAGATGTTTTATTTTAGGTTTATCCAAAAGGTTAATTTGCTCTTTACTATAGTGTAGGCTAAAGGATATGTCAGCTAAGTTTTCCTGATTAATATCGGCTATGCTGACTGCCATATTTTTATCTTTGGCCAAATCAATGACAAAAGGTTTCCCGATGAGTCCGGCTCCCGGAGCTATCACTTTAGTTTTTTTCATGTTTCAAGTTCCTTATCCTTGCCAGCGTTTCTTTTCTGATGAGTTCTACCATCTAAGATAGAAATACTTAAGCGCTTTGCACCATATTTCAATGCTCTTTCAGGCCATCTGCTATTTATGACCAATCCCATAAATATGATATTAGGATATCCTATGAAATAATTGAACAAAGCATCTATATCGGATGCTCGTGGAACGTTATCAATGCTTTGTAAACCTTCTCTTAAACTTGCTGTTTCAACAACCAATACTCTATTCATAATCCCATTATATGGAATAAGATTCCATTTGTCAAGTCTTCGAATTGCCTTGTCAAGCCAATTTAGAAATGTCCTAATTGGTTAGTATTCATGGACTATACTTTTAGTGGTGGATTTATGACTTTGCCAACGTCTCCATGGGTGGTCTTTCGGAGGTACATAGAGTTTTCTTGGTTTAGATGATCTTTTGATCGCAGCCTCTTTTTCAGGCCTCTCCGTGATCTCCTTGTACTATAATGCCCCCGCAAATTAAGATAGATTTTAGAATATTTTTATTCTTAAATCGCAACTTCCGACAGATTTTCGCTAAAAAGTAGTAAAAGTTCAATACAGTAAAGGAGATTTACTGAAAACAGCCCAAAAGGTGTGGCTAAGAATATATAAA
>VAOW01006845.1_pt1 | contig 12755 bp, 11 predicted proteins | sample 3393921 | NCBI WGS metagenome assembly VAOW01 (sample SAMN08290428, study PRJNA428436) | hydrothermal vent metagenome | isolation source: Deep-sea hydrothermal vent chimney | place: Indian Ocean: Southwest Indian Ridge | depth 2742 m m
CGAGAGTTACAGAAGAAGGAGAAACAGGGTACAATGAACACTAATGAGGGTGGATCAAAAACTGTGGCCCTAATGGATCAAAAACCTCTTGACTTTATACAGGCCACAAATTGTGCCTTTCTCTGAAGTAGCCGAATATAAGCGCAGGAAAAAATGTTCCCAAAGCCCAGATAGGCGTATGACTGAAAAAGTGAGATTCTGAAAATAACACCGCAGTTAATATGTTGGCTGCACTTATATTAAAATAACGCCTATAAATAAACTTTCTTAAACTTCCAAGCAGCATCCTTTCCCCAAAGAGTAGTTTTTTAGTCATGGTAATATAAAAATCCGATTACAAAAAGATGAACAATATTACCTAATTTAGCTTTATAAATATGGAAAAAATTAGATAAAAGCACTAAGCTGTAGCAATGGCAAGATTAAGATTGAAGGTCTGATAGAAAGCCGAATCTGTTCGTTAACCCTGAAAACTTCACAACTTTAGGGTGCATCTTAATTTATGATCAAACATACCGTTTATTTCATAGGATGAACATCATATACTTAAGATGGATGATTCATAATTTAAGAAAATTACAGCAGGTTTATAGTCGAAACAGTGCTTCAATATTTTAGCCCATCATACATATTAGCAGCTCAGTCTATTTGTTCTATCCTGTTACCTTAACCTACCACACTACTGCGATTGGATTGGCGGTACTGTAATAGGCGGAACACCCATTCTAACGGTTATTGACTGAACAAGTTCTCTAAGGTACGGCCATGCGGTTATTAGTACTGTGGTCTCGGCAAGCGTCTTGAAGATATTTTCATCAATAGGGAGTTCCGATGAGAAATCGATTGTAAAGACCGACTTGATCGTAAGAAAGCTATTTTCTTTGTTATTTTTATCGGCTATAGATAGATCGAAATCTTGAAATACCCTGAAATTTGCATCATCAATCACCTGATAATAAGCCTTTTTATCAATATAAACCTGTTTTTCGATATCCGTCTGCTCTGCATCATTGTTTAACTTTGCCTCAACTTCGTTTAATGAGATTCTCAAAAGTCGGAGGTTCTCACTAAATGTGTTAAACGATTCAATATCCTTGTCTGCTTGCTCTGTTTCCTTTACTTCCATTCATATCTCCTAAAAATATTTATTTTTGTTAAACTGTTTTGCTACGAACCTTGATGCCTTAAAACTATGCATCATGCCTGCCATCATCCTTGTTTGGCTGGACAAGATATAAAGTTTCTTTTTTGCCCTTGTTATACCTACATAAAATAGTCTTCTTTCCTCCTGCATCTGATCCGGATCTATAAGAGCATTGCTGTGAGGAATAATTCCGTCATCTGCTCCAACAATTATTACAACCGGAAACTCAAGCCCTTTTGAAGCGTGCAAAGTCATTAGATTTACATTATCATCTGATATATCATTGCTGTCATCCGTTAGAGCTGCACCGTCAAGAAATGCTTCAAGTGAACTATCTTCATTTTTTGAATGTTCAATTATAGCATTCTTGAGCTCTTCAATATTAGCGAGTCTATTTTCAGCCACTGTATCACCTTTATTTTTAAGCATATCGATATAGCCTGACTTATTGATGATAAAATTAAACAAGCTGACAATATTGTCTATTTCCTTAGCCCTTACTATTAATTTCTCAAAAGACAGCAGACTCAATACTTTTTTCCGATTTAAAGATATTCCAATTGCATCAAATAAAGATGTATCGTTTTCATTTGCTGCAGATTTGAGCAATTCCATAGTTTTTTTACCTATCTGACGTGATGGAGTATTGATAACTCTTTCAAAACACAGATCATTATTGCTATTCTGCACAAGCTGCAAATACGACACAATATCCTTGATTTCTTTTCTGTCATAAAATTTGTGCCCTTTAACTATTCTATAAGGTATTTCCCCCGATAATTTAAGTTCTATAATGCGGGATTGTGAATTTGTCCTATAAAAAACAGCAATGTCGGAAAACCTAATCCCGTTACTGCGTTCACTGTTTATAATAGATAAAACTTTTTCAGCCTCATCTCTATCAGATGCAGTTCTGAAAAATTGCACAGGATCACCTTTATCATTATCTGTCCAGAGTTGTTTTTTGGATCTATGAAAATTCTTTTCTATCACATTTGATGCAAGCGATAAAATAGATTTTGTAGATCTGTAATTCTGTTCCAACTTAAAAACTTTTACATCACTAAAATCAGCCATAAATTGATCTATATTTCTAATATCGGCTCCTCTAAAACGATATATTGATTGATCATCATCACCCACAACACATATTGAACGGTATTTTTTTGAAAGCAGCGATAGAAGTTTATACTGTATTGCGTTTGTATCCTGAAATTCGTCAACAAATAGATGCCTGTAACGCTCCTGATACAGCTTAAGTATGTCCGGATTATTCATAAAAAGGACAACAACATTTGAAATAAGATCATCAAAATCCATACCGTCCGATTGCTTCTTTAAAGCTTTGTATTTTTTAAAAACTTTTATTATATTTCTCTGATGAAGTGTAAATTGATCTAAATCGTCTATCTTTATCATTTCTCTTGTGTATTTAGAAAAAGCTGAAATTAGTTTCGATGGGGTGTACATAGAGGTGGAAAGGTCCATCTCCTTAATTATTCGTTTTACCATAACTTTTTGATCGCCACTGTCGAATATTACAAAGTGATTGCTATATCCGATAACATCGGCATGTTCTCTTAATATTCGTGCACACAATGAGTGGAATGTTCCAACTACCGGACTTCCGTGCTGCACAAAGTTTGATACTCTGCTCCTCATCTCTTTGGCCGCTTTGTTTGTAAATGTGATTGCCAAAATAGACCAAGGCTCTACACCGGATTCTATGAAATGTTTCATTCTATATGCAATAACCCTTGTTTTTCCACTTCCTGCTCCGGCAAAGATAATCATCGGTTTATCATCATTTAGAACTGCCTTTTGCTGATTGTCATTTAACAATGGATAAGTTTGTGAAATATCAGTCATTTATTCCACCGTAACCGATTTTGCCAGATTTCTCGGCTGATCAATATCGTTGCCAAGAAGATTGGCTATGTAATATGATAAGAGTTGAAGTGGAAGTATATAAATAAACGGAGATAACCAGCCGTTAATCTTAGGCATTTTCAGATAATCACATCCATCTAACGGCTTATCCGATATTAGTAAAATTTGACCCATTCTGCTTTTTATTTCCTCAATATTTGAAAACAAGACAGCCCGCTGTTTGTTGTCGGGCGCAACTGCAATAGTTGAAAAATCGTTATCTATGAGTGATATAGGACCATGTTTCATCTCTCCGGCAGAATAACTTTCGGCATGAATATATGAGAGTTCTTTGAGTTTAAGAGCACCTTCAACGGCAATTGGATATCCTATGCCGCGTCCTATAAAGAAAAAGTTCTTTTTTTTGTAATATTTTTCAGCTATCGTCTTTACAGCATCAATATTCGATAGATAATGGGCGCAACTTGAAGGCACCGAGCTCAATTTATCCTTCCACATTTGGATTTCCTCTTTTGAAACTCCTATTTCTCCGGCAATTCGCAATGACAAAAGGTACAAAAGCATAACCTCGGCGCTGTATGCTTTTGTTGAAGCAACGCTTATTTCAGGTCCAATATTCATATAGATCTTATTATCGGCCATTCTTGCAATACTACTCTCCCAACTGTTTACAATGGCAAGCGTATTTGCGCCTGCCTTCTTTGCAATTGACAAAGCCTCTTTGGTATCAGATGTTTCGCCTGATTGGCTTAATACTATCACGAGACTGTCATCTGTAAGGTCAAACGGCTGATATCTAAATTCCGACGCGTTTTCCACTGTTATCGATTTGCCCGTAAGCATGTTAAAAAAATATTTAAAACATAACGCAGCGTTATACGATGTTCCACATGCAATACATAATATTCTACCTTTTGGCACGATATTACCCGGAAGTTCATCGGCAAAGAGATTAAGTCTCCCGGCCATTGCCCTATTTAGATTATCAGGCTGCTCCATTATCTCCTTTAACAGGTAATGTTTGTAACCGTCTTTTTTGGCTTCTTCAACATTCCATTTAATTTTCTTTGATTTTTTTTCTATCTTCTTCCCGTTAAAATTATAAAACTTTAAGCTGCCGCCGTTTGCAATAAAAAATTGGTTGTCTTCCATAAAATATGCCCTTTTTGTGAAAGGTAAAAGTGCTGTAATATCCGATGCCGCAAATACAGCATCAGCGTTCTCGCCTACAACCAAAGGATTGCCGGATTTTATACCTATTATCTCATCCGGCTTTTTTTCATCAATAAAAAGGAATGAATACTTGCCTTTTAGTTTTCTATGCAGCATTGTTACGGCACCTGTAATTCCGGTTTTCTTATATAAATCGTAAAAGCAGAGTAGGGCAACTTCGGTGTCGGTATCGCTTGTGAACTTATAACCTGATTTTAATAGTTCATCTTTCACCGATTGCCAATTTTCTATAATACCGTTATGAACTATTGAAAAATTTTTGTACTTAAATGGGTGGGCATTCTTAGCCGACGGCTTGCCATGAGTTGCCCATCTTGTATGGGCAATACCGCAATGTCCTATCAACGGATTACTTAGAAGCTTGTCTTCTAAATTTCTAACTTTACCCTTAAGTTTCACTATCTTCGTGCCTTTTTTGGTGCTAACTGCGATACCGGCTGAATCATATCCTCTATATTCGAGTCGTCTTAGTCCCTCAAGCAGTATGGGAACAGCATTTTTCTTACCGGTATATCCAACTATGCCGCACATTAGCCTTGCTTCTTTTCCCTAAAACGCTTTGCAGCATCTTTTATGTTCTTTTGCATTGTTCTTGATATAGCTAAGGCATCCTCAGGCACATTTTCTACAATAGTGCTGCCGGCAGCCACCAATGCACCGTCACCTATATGAACAGGAGCCACAAGCTGACTATCAGAGCCTATAAATACATTTTTTCCTATAACTGTCTTGAACTTGTTGAATCCGTCATAGTTGCAGGTAATTGTTCCACATCCAATATTTGTTCCTTCGCCAACATCGCAATCGCCAATATAAGATAGGTGCGATGCTTTGACATTGTGTCCAAATATTGTATTTTTTGTCTCAACAAAGTTGCCGACTTTACATTCATTTTTAATAACCGAACCCGGGCGCAAATGCGCCATAGGACCTATTAACGAACCTTTTCCGATTGAAGAATCCTCTATATAACTGCCTGATTTAATTACAACATTATCTCCAATAACCGAGTTCTTTATTGTAGAAAACGATTCAATACTGCAGCAGGTTCCGATTTCAGTATTTCCTTTTATGTTAACATACGGGTAAAGGATAGTGGAGGCGCCTATTTCTACATCTTCTTCGATATAGCTGTTATTTTTATCATATATTAAAACGCCTTTATCCATTAAAGCATCAATTTTTCTTTCTCTTAAAACGCCTGCTGCAAATTCTAATTCTTTGAGATTGTTAACACCTGACAAAACTTTCCAATCTTTGTACAACAAGGCTTTTTTATCTGCTTTCCTGTTAAAAAGATCTGTTATATACAACTCGTGCTTATTATTATTTGCCGATAGTTTGCTTAGATTATCTTCAAGAAACGTTCTCTTAAATAGATATACACCTGAGTTGACATATTTACTGCATTGATTATCAAACTCTGATGCTTCCACTATTTGAAAATCATCTTTTTTAAAGATAATACTTCCGAGAGTTCCTGCGTTTGCAACTTCAGTGTATATAAGAGTTTCATCAGCATGAGAATAATCAACAAGTTTTCTGATTACATCAGCCTTAATTAGCGGCATATCACCATTGATAACAGCAACATAGTCTGATTTAACAAACCGAATTCCCGTCATAACGGCATCAGCGGTTCCGAGCAGCTCTCCCTGTTTAACAAACTTTATCGATTTTTTAAAATCAACGAGTGCGTTTTCTACATCGTTATTACCGGCGTTTGTAACAACAATAACATTTAAGGGCTTTGCCGGCAGCGCTTCTTTCAATGTAAAATAGATTAGAGGTTTTCCGTTAATATTGATAATGAGCTTACTGTACGGAAGTTTCATTCTTGTTCCCATGCCTGCTGCAAGTATAATCAGATCAAATTTCATAATGCATCCATTTTTTTTAATTCCTCTGTGAATCGTTCAAGAATGTTATTTTCTTTTACATTGTCAATAATTTTTCCATTTCTTATTATGAGAGCGTAACCAACGCCGCCGGCAATAGCAATATCAGCGTCTTTTGCCTCTCCGAGCGCATTAACGGCACATCCCATAATGCTTACGGTAATAGGCTTCTTTATCTTTTTAATAATTATCTGGATCGAATCGGCAAGTTTGATCAGATCAATTTGTATTCTTCCGCATGTGGGGCAGCTCACGAGTTTCACTCCAAACCGGCGCACACCAACCGATCTTAAAATCTCATAGCAAACTGCTATCTCATCGGTTCTGTCGTTTCCTGTTAAAGAAACTCTTATAGTATCACCAATTCCCTCGAAAAGTAATGTTCCAAGTGCAATTGCCGAGCGTGCAGATCCGGTTGCAGTAGTTCCGGCCTCAGTTACACCGAGATGAAGAGGATAGTTGCAACGCTTTGAAAGCAGTCTATATGTGTCTATTGTCATCTTTGCGTCGGATGACTTTGCTGAAATTTTTATATTGCTGAACTTTAAATCTTCAAGTTGTTTTGCCCATCTCAATGCACTTTCGGATAGTGCCGCAGGTGACAATAGAGCCCCTTTCTCGAGAGAACCGCTATTTACGCCTATTCTTATAGGAATTTTTTTCTCCTTTGCCAGTTTAACAATTCTGCGAAGCTTATCGGACGGAAAGTTGCCCGGATTGATTCTTATCTCATCTGCGCCATTATCAATGGCGGCAATAGCAATACGATGGTCAAAATGAATATCTGCAACGATTGGCAGATGCACACGTTGCTTAAGTATCTTCAAATAGGACGCATCTTTCATGGTGGGAACGGCAACCCTTATAAGTTCACAACCGGATGACTCAATATCGTTTATTTCGCTTACCGTCTGTTCTAATTTAGACGGAGAGTTCACGGTCATTGATTGAACTACTACAGGGTTGTCGCCTCCAACGGCAACATTGCCTATATAAACGGTTTTTGTTTTCCTTCTCATCTTTTATTGTTCTATTTATCCTGCAAAGGTATGGATTCGACTTGAAAACGCATATTCCCTTTTCTTAATCTTTTGAAGTAAATTTAACTGCTTAATCTCTTCTATTCAAAATAAGCTTCTTCAATATTAGCGTATTAACGACTGATTCCACTCTTATATTTTATTCATTAAGTTTATACCTTAAAATATCGAATTTGCAAAATCTATAAGTTTTGGAAAAAAACGATTCAAATCATTAAAAGTCGCAAAAAGCATGAGCAGCAGAAGTAGCGACAGACCGACATATTGTGAGATAGATACGGTTTTTTCAGATAATCTTTTGCCCCTTACGGCTTCAACTGCAAAAAAGAAGAGATGACCTCCGTCTAAAATAGGTATCGGAAGGAGATTGAGAATACCAAGATTAATGCTTATCACAGCAAGGAAAAAAAGGAATACGCCAATTCCGGCGCTAGCCTCTTTGCCTGCAATTTTCACAATCATTATAGGACCTCCAAGCTGCTTTACCGATACCTTGCCGGTTATCAGTTTAACGAGAGATCCAATAGTAAGATAGGTAATCCTATAAGATTGATAAGCTCCATTAGCTATTCCCGAAAAAAACGAATGCCTCACCAAAACTCTTTTTCCCGACGGCGTAACTCCCATAAATCCGACCATCGTGCTTTCGCCAAAGATATTTTTAGATTTTCTAAGTTCAGGAGTAATATTCACATCTACCTTTTGATCATTTCTTATAATGATAAGCTTCACTGCTTTGTCCGGATTTTTTCTCGCTACAGAAGCCAGCTCTTCAAAAGTCTTTATAGGCTTGCCGTTTGCAGCAACAACTCTGTCTAATTTTTCGATTCCTGACTTATATGCAGGTGAATTTTTCATAACATTGCCTATCTGCGATGATAATGCAGCAATGCCAATCCAAGAGCTTACGATAAAAAACAGAACAGCCGTCACGAGGTTGGTGACCGGCCCAGCCAGAACTATTAGAGAGCGCTTCCATGTTGGCTTCTTATCAAACGACAGATGTTCTTTATCGGCATCAATGTCACTGTCTGGTGATTCACCGACAAGTTTAACATAGCCTCCAAGTGGAATCAGCGATATTCTGTACTCTGTTTCACCTATCTGCTTGTGAAGCAGCACCGGACCGAATCCAATAGAAAATGCTTCAACGCCCACACCAAGACTCTTGGCCACTACAAAATGGCCAAATTCATGGATAATAACTAAAATTGCAAGTGCAATTATACCCCAAATTATCATACTTTTTTCTTCCTCATTATTAGATTATAGATTATTCTTGCGTAGATCAATTATCCTCTGCTGAATTTTTCCTGCAGAGTCTGCGTGAGATCTATGACATCATCAATACTTTTTACGCTACCTGGCCTTTCACTATTTAATCTGTTTTCCACAAAATTAACAATATCTATAAATTTCAGCTTACCTTCCAAAAATAGATTCACGGCAATTTCATCTGCTGCGTTAATAACTATTCTTGATTCCGTACCCGCTTCCCATGCTTTCTTAACTAATTGCACAGATTTCTTTTCTATCTCGGTGGGAAGTTCAAACCTAATCTCTTTAATTTGCTCAAAAGTAAGCCCTTCGTCTCCATAGGGTGATTCCGGGAGCCTATCAGGATAGTTCATTGCGTAGCTTATGGGTATTCTCATATCGGGCTTGCCCATCTGAGCGATAATAGCACCATCTGTAAAACTAACCAAAGAATGAACTATTCCCTGTCTATGAATAAATACATCAATATCATTAAATTGCAAACCAAAAAGTTCACATGCTTCTATAATTTCAAATCCTTTATTCATAAGTGTTGCAGAGTCAACAGTTATCTTTTTTCCCATATTCCATACAGGATGGTTAAGAACATCTTCAACCGTTACATTGGAGAGATCGCCTGAAAAATTATGAAAAGGTCCTCCTGAAGCTGTCAAAATAACCTTTTTGATCGTTTTTCTATCTTTGCCAATCGCCTGAAATGCTGCACTATGTTCTGAATCTACAGGGATAATTAGTGCTCCGCTTTCTGCAGCTGCCTTTTTTAGAAATTCTCCGGCGGACACCCAACTTTCCTTGTTTGCAATAGCAACCTCTTTGCCGGTCAATATTGCCTCATAAGTAGGCTTTATTCCATTAGTTCCGGATATTGCCGAAAGAATTAAGTCTATCTTAGGAGAGTTCAGGAATTCGAAAAGGTCTGCTTCACTATTTGTGCAGAGGCTATTCCGGCAACGATCATATTTTCCTTTACATGTGTAAACAAATGATGGACTGTATTGATTAATCTGATTAACCATAATATCAGACATATGGGCTGCGGCAATTAATTCAACTTTGAAAAGATTCGGAAACTTTTCAATAACATCCATTGCCTGTATGCCTACGGAACCTGTTGATCCGAGAATGGCAATATGTTTCATGGAATTCCTGTAACCTCCATTTATTTAAATGTTCTTTCTAAAAGTTTGGAGCATTACATATTCTAATTTTTCCACGCAAGACTCGGATAACCCATTTAAATACCTCCTATCAGCGTAAGATAAAGATAGCTAAGCGACACGGAAATAACCAAACTGTCAAGTCTATCCAATACGCCGCCATGTCCCGGCAGAATCTTACCTGAATCTTTCCTGCCTGCATATCGCTTGAATGTAGATTCCATAAGGTCACCTGCCTGCCCGGCAATACCTATAATCAACCCTATAACTATTGAACCTGGTACGCTAAACACATTAAAAATAATACCGGCTGCAATTGCAGTTATTATGGCTGTAACAATGCCGGCAGCAAAGCCTTCTACGGTTTTATTCGGACTGATAATAGGTGCAAGTCTCCTTCTTCCTATCCATTTTCCAAACAACATTGCAGCACTATCTGTAATCCAGGTAACAAATAAAATAAATATAAGAATTGTTCTGCCTCTCGGCAGCCTCACCATAATATAGAAGAAGCTATATAAACTCACATAAGAAATAGCAAGCCAGCTTCCGGAAACATGTGTGAAATCATAGTTTATATCATTTTTTGTAAACAGTGGAATAGAAAGCAGCATAATAAAAGTTATGAGGATAGCAGGTCCAAAAAGATTAAATCGTTCTGCAGCAAGCCAAAACACGAGAGAAAAAGCGCTAAGAGAATAGATCCAGTAAACCTTATCGGTTTTTTTCAGCAAACCATGAAATTCATCAATGGCTATTAACCCGGCAATAAACGAAACAATTTTCAATATTAATATAGGCGCATACCCTATAATCACTATTACTATAGGAATGAGAAGTCCCGCAGTTATTAGACGTTTTTTCAATTCAGCTTTCCGAACCTCCGCCTTCTCCGTTCGAATCCATCTATGGCATTTTTGAAGTCTGCGCAGGTAAAATCCGGCCAATACTTATCTAAAAAATAAAGTTCGGTATATGCAAGGCTGTAAAGCATAAAATTGCTAATTCGTCTTTCTCCGCCTGTTCTTATTAAGAGGTCGGGATCAGGTAGAAAGGATGTCAGCAGATGATCTTTAAATTGTGATCCGTCATTTGACAATTTAAATTTTTCTGCAGCCAATTCAATCTCCTGTCGTCCTCCATATGATAAGGCTACAGTACAAATAGTATTGCAGCAACCCGAAGTCGCCTTTTTAACTTTATTAATTAATCTTAGAACCGAAGAGGACATGCCGGACATGTCTCCAATCACCTCAAGACGAATACCGTTTTCTTTAAGAATCATTGCTTTATTGTTTAATGTATTGGATAGAAGCTTTAATAAAAAATCTACTTCATACTCGGGCCTGTTCCAGTTTTCAATACTGAATACAAAAAGAGTAATATACTTTATCCCAAGTTTTTCAGCATATAGTACAGTATTAATAGCTACATCAGCCCCAGCCTTATGACCTTCCGTTCGTAGTTTATTCCTTTCTTTTGCCCATCTTCCGTTTCCATCCATAATTATAGCAACATGCCGAGGAAGCTGTTTACTGCATAACATCTATACCGTTTCTATCTCTTGTTCTTTTTTACTGAAGATGGAATCTATCTTTTTTATATATTTATCCGTCATCTTTTGTATATCATCTATCTCTTTTCTTGCTTCATCTTCAGGCAAACCTCCGTCCTCGTTCTTCTTAACATCGGAATTAGCTTCTCGCCTGACTTGCCTAATCCTAACTTTTGCAGATTCAGCCATCTCCCGTGCCAGCTTTGCAAGATCCGACCGCCGTTCCCTGGTTAATTTAGGGAGCCCGACCGTTAAAACGCCTCCGTTTACAGTTGGAGCCATTCGGAGATTTGAATCGCTTATAGCTTTTGCGATCTCTTTTATCAGTGATTTATCCCATGGTTGTATAACTATGGTAGAAGTATCCGGGGTTGAGATACCTGCCACAGATTTAAGAGGCATTTTGCTGCCGTATGATAAAACCTTGATATTTTCAACCATAACGCTGTTTGCCCTTCCGGTTCTTAAACCGCCAAGCTGCATATTAAACCAATCTATAACACCATCCATTCTATCTGAAATTTTTTCTATCATAACAATTTACCTCACTGGACAAGGGTTCCTTCGGATTTACCGGATATAACATTATGAAGGCTGCCATTCCTCGTGATATCAAGAACAATCATCGGCACTTTTCTCTCCATGCAAAGCGAAACAGCCGTATAATCCATAACATGCAGCTGTTTCTTTATGAGATCTATGTAACTTATAGTGGAATATTTCTTTGCATCACTATTTGTAGCAGGGTCTTTATCATATACTCCACCCACCTTTGTTGCCTTAAGAACAGCGTCAGCTTCAATCTCAGCCGCTCTTAAACTTGCTGCAGTATCAGTGGTAAAGTATGGACTTCCTATGCCCGCAACAAAGATAACAATACGTCCCTTTTCAAGATGCCTTATTGCGCGTCGTCTTATATACGGCTCTGCAATCTGGCGCATCTCTATAGCGCTCATAACACGCGTATCAATACCTTTTTTTTCTATTGCATCTGCAAGAGCTAATCCGTTTATGACGGTAGCGAGCATCCCCATATAGTCAGATGTTGCCCGGTTCATTCCGATGGATACGCCTTTAACTCCCCTGAAAATATTTCCTCCGCCTACAACTATAGCTATAGAAACTCCTAATTTGTAAACCTCAGCTATTTCAGAAGCAAGTCCTGATAACAGATCAGGATCGATACCGTAATCTAATTTACCTTTCAGGGCTTCACCGCTCAGCTTGAGCAAGATACGTTTATATTTAATAATTTTATCCATCTATAGCAAATCGTGTAAACCCGACAATTTTTATATTTTCTCCAAGTTTGGTAATAACAGAATTTATGAGATCCGAAATAGTTTCTTCATCATTTTTTATGAATGGTTGTTCTACCAAGCAATTTTGTTTGTAAAATTTCTCCAGTTTTCCTTTGAGAATTTTGTCTATGATTGATGCAGGTTTCCCGCTCGCAATCAGCATATCTTTCTGGATAGCAGATTCTTTGTCGATTGCTTCTTGGGGAACGCTATCTTTGTCAAGATACAATGGGTTTGCGGCAACTATGTGCATAGCCAC
>VAOW01036422.1_pt1 | contig 12709 bp, 16 predicted proteins | sample 3393921 | NCBI WGS metagenome assembly VAOW01 (sample SAMN08290428, study PRJNA428436) | hydrothermal vent metagenome | isolation source: Deep-sea hydrothermal vent chimney | place: Indian Ocean: Southwest Indian Ridge | depth 2742 m m
GGTAGTGTGAATATAGGGCTCGCTCAGGGTGAAAGCTTCATATCTGCGGGAGTCATTAACAGGGTGGTGACACACCCTTCGCTAATTAATGTAGCGTAGAAACCCACGACTTTAGTCGTGGGAGTATGTCAGTATTCACTTATCAACTAAAATTTTTTAAACCTTTACAACAACTCTGTTTTATGAATATAATAGAGATACTCAGAAGATTTAAAGAGGATAAGATAGGTATCCATGAGGCAGAGAAACAGATAAAGCTTTTTGAAATCTCAAGGATTGGTGATTTTGGAGTTGTGGACATTACAAGAGAGAACAGAGCAGGTATACCTGAGGTGGTATATGGAGAAAATAAAAGTAAAGAGCAGTTGAATCGTATAGTTGATGATATTCTCAAAAATAACGGAAGATGTATAATTACCAAACTGAATGAAGATAAAATTGATTTAATTGAATTAGGATTTGAAAAAAGGTATATTGTTGAAGTGTTCAGGGATGCAGGGGTTGTTGTGATTAAGGATAAAGATTTCAGGCTACTGTCTGGTGGAAAAATTGCTGTTATAAGTGCAGGTACCAGCGATGTCCCTGTTGCTAGAGAGGCTGAAGTGATGGCCAGGGAGATGGGGTGTGAGGTTTATTCCTACTTTGATATCGGAGTGGCAGGGATTCATAGGCTCTTCCCGGCTATTAGAGACATTATAGAAAACGATGTTGATTCTGTTGTTGTTGCTGCAGGAATGGAAGGTGCTCTGCCAAGTGTTGTTGCAGGTTTAATTGATATTCCAGTAATCGGTTTACCTGTTTCTTCAGGTTATGGCTTTCATGGGAAAGGTGAAACTGCTCTCTTTTCAATGCTGCAAAGTTGCAGTCCTGGTCTGAGTGTTGTGAATATAGATAATGGGTTTGGAGCAGGTGTTTTTGCTGCCTTGATAGCCAATAGAGTTGAAAAATTCAGAAAAGAATCTGGTCTGCAATAATCTTTATTTTTCTCTCCACACTTTTTAGGGGAATATTCAGCTTATTTGAAATCCTTGTGCAGTCGTCATATTCTGCCTTTAAAGAAATTATATTTCCAGAGTTATCCTTGGATATCTTTACCCTTACATTAAAATTTTTACCTTCGAGTTCCACTTTAATTTCTTTTATTTCTCTTTCAGCTACTACCCTCATCCTTTCTTTAGACATTCTAATTCCAAGAGTACCTGTTTCAGAGAATATTAATGAAAGAAACTTTTCCTTGTCTATGTCTTTACATATAACCGAAAGAATATAGGATGGTCTATTCTTCTTTGTTATTGCTGGAATCACCTGAACATCAAGTGCACCTTCCACCATGAGTTTATTGATAATGTAGCCGATAATTTCACCTGTGATATCATCGAGGTTAGTCTCGAGAAGAGTTATTCTGTCGTTGTTGTATTTATTCATATCTTCAGTTATAATTATTCTAAGTATATTTGGAGTCTCTTTGATGTCTAGCATGCCAGCCCCTTTTCCAGCTTTTAAAATCTTTACGGGCTCTTCAATTTCATATGTGAATTCAGGTGAAAGTGAACTCAGAATAGCTAGACCTGTTGGCGTTGCAAGTTCCCCAGAAAACCTTAATGTGATGGGGATTTTATAGGAGGTAACAATTTCCTGGGCTATGGGTAAAGGTATTGTGAACTCTCCATGGGAAATTTTAGTCTTTCCTGAGCCAAGATTTATAGGTGTTGATATAATTTTGTTCTGCAGGAATGAAATTTTCTGGGCAAGGACTGAGAAAGATAGAATGTCAAATAGGGTGTCTGTACTGCTAAGTTCATGTAGATGCAGTTCTTCTTTATTTTTACTGTGAACTTTCTCTTCAGCTTTTATGAGAATGGTAAGGATTTCAGCAGCTAGGGACGAATATTTCTCTTGAAGTTTCATTATTTCAAGACACTTGTTTAAATATTCTTCAAGTTTTGATGCCTGCAAACTTACAAAGTCATTTTTGCATGAAAAATTAATACTTCTAGCCCTAATTCCTCCCTTTTTTACTTCTTTTATTTCAACAGTGCATTTTTTTTCTGTAACTTCTTCAATTACTTCAATAATTTCATCGATTTCTTTTTCATGATTCCCAAGGTCAAGCATGGCTGCAACAAGCATATCACCACTTATGCCTGATGAACAGTCAATAAAAATCATTTGTAGTCCTCGGCTAATCTCACATAATTGAGGGCATTATTCTTTATTGATTCGATTTCCTCCTGAGTTACTGTTCTTTTAACCTTTGCTGGAAAACCAAGAATAAGTGAGTTTGGAGGAAACTTTTTATTTTCTGTTACAAGGGCACCTGCACCGACAATAGAATTCTCGCCTATCCTTGAACCATTCATTATGATTGCACCCATACCAATCAGAACATTATTTTTTATCTCGGCTCCATGTATAACACAGTTGTGTCCTATGGTTACATAATTTCCAATTATAACTGGGTGGGAGGGAGAAGTATGTAGAGTGGAATTATCCTGGATATTCGAGTACTTTCCAATAATAATCACATCTTTATCCCCTCTGATAACTGCATTGAACCACAGACTTGAATTATCTTCAATTTTTACCTTTCCAATTATTCTGGCTCCTCTGGCTATGAATGCAGAATTGGATATTTCAGGCTCTAAATCTCCGAACTTCATGGTAAACCTCCTGAGATAATATCAGGATTTTTTTTCACAACAATATCATCTTCAATTCTTATTCCAAAATTACCATACAGTCCTGGCTCAACAGTCACAACCATACCTTCCTTCAGTACTTCTTTTGAAGTTTTGCTTAATCCCGGTGCCTCATGCACCTCTAAGCCCAGACCATGTCCCGTACTATGAAGGAAATACTTTTCTACATTGTACTCTTTAAAAATCTCTCTAACAGCTATATCGACATTACTGGCTTTATTCCCAGGATAGCATTCTTTTATTCCAGCTTTCTGTGCCTCTTCAACTATCTCTCTCCACTCTATGTATTTTTTATTATCTGAAAGAGAAAAGCTTCTTGTGATGTCACTACAATAATGCTCAACCTTTGCTCCGGCATCAATTATTAAGGAATCTGTATCAATTTTGACCATTTCAGGTGGGTGGTGGGGTAGTGCGGAATTCTTGCCAGAAGCTAATATAGTTGGAAAGGCAACTCCAGCTTCCTTATTTAATCTATATTCTATTTCAGCAGCGACTTCTTTTTCAGTCTTAGAAACAAGGTTTTCTGCGATTTCATTGATTATTTTTTCAGTAATGATACAACCACGTTTTATAAGTTCAATCTCTCTTTTATCTTTAACTGTTCTCATATCTTCCAGAAACTCAAGACCCACAACAGCTTCTTTCTTGAGATACTTCTCAAAAAAACTGTATTTTATATAATCCTTTTCAATTCCTACTCTTTTTGATTTTATTCCTTTAAATATTTTTGAGAAATTATCTACGATTTTATAGTTTATTCTTATTTCTTCTTTTCTGGTAGAATCCATAGGAGATATTATCAACTCAGCCTCTCTCTGAATAATCAGTGCAGCGAAACTGGAAGGAAAAAAACCAGTGAAATAGTAGATATTTTCAGGTTTAAGAATAACTGCTACGCCTATACTTCTTCTCTTCATTTCTTCTATTATCTTCTCGAGCCTTTTCATCATAGTTTATTAATACTCAGTAAATAAATAAGTTTTGGGGTGTAGTTATTAAAATAGCTGTGGGTTCTAAAAATCCGGTTAAGATTGAAGCTACCAGAAGAGCTTTTTCCCGTTTTTTTAAAGTAAATGTAACAGGAACAGAAGTTGACTCGGGAGTATCTTCACAGCCTGTTGGATTTGAAGAGACAATGAAGGGAGCAGAAAACAGAGCCAGAAAAGCAAAAATCTGGGGTGATTTGGGCGTGGGCATAGAAGCAGGATTGATACCTATTGAAGGTTCAAAGAGATTATACTTTGACATTCAGATAACTGCCATCTATGATGGGAATTTTATGACTTATGGTATGGGGCCAGGTTTTGTGCACCCTCCTTCTGTTGTGAAGGCAGTTCAGGAAGGCAGGGATGTTGGAGAACTAATGGAGGATCTCTCTGGAGTTGAGTCCATTGGGGAAAAACTCGGTGCTATAGGGTTCTTAACAGATGGAAAGGTTACACGGGTTGAAATTTCAGAGATGAGTATACTTATGGCTCTTGTTCCAAGGATAAAATCTAACCTCTACCTCTAAATAATTAGATATATTTGTTGTTATTATATACATACCTTGGCATATTTGTTTCACTAATTTAGCCATATGCTAACTGTGAGATATTTTTAATAATTCTTCGAAGTTCGGATTTATAGATAATATCTTCATTGGCGATGGGATGAGAAGAATAGAATTCTTTTGTATAAGGAACTGTATGAATTGGAATGTTTGTGAAAATCTCCTGAAGAACTCTTATATTAATTTTCTCCTGGTTTCCTGTATCGTTGAACACAATAGCTGAAAATCCTCTTTTCAGATTTCTCGCTGACCATTCTTTAAATATATCATTTACCTGAAGAAGACTGCTTATAGCCTGTACATTATAGTTTGACGCCCCTATAAGAGAAGTATACTTCTGCCATGTCGTAATAGATGTTACAGTATAGCCAGGAAGGGTATCTATGAATACATAATCATAACTGTTCTTGAGTTCATCTATTTTTTCTAAAATCATATTGATAAATCTCTCTTCGTCATCCAGATAAATAGACATATGTTTTGGTTTTAGTATATAGATAGGGAGAACATCAAAATTTTCGAACTTATGAATAAAAGTTGTCTCTTCATTAACCCTTCCATTTATAATCTCCCAGATATTACACTCTCTCTCCAGCCCAAGCAAACCTGTTCCTCCAAGATTTAAAATATCTAAATCCACATATAGAACTCTGTTCGTATCTCCTATAATGTGTGCGAAATTTATAAATAAAGTTGTCAACCCTACCCCTGCCCTGGGTGCAACTCCTACAAAAACCCTAGCTGTCATAGATATATAGTATAAAAATAGTAACTTGTGCAAATCTAAGCACATCTGTTAACATATTTATGAATTGTGAACTGATATACTCCCACGGTAAATACCGTTTGGTTCTACGCTATGTAAGGTTGTGTAAAAGTTCACATTTGCATGGGAAATAAGTGATATATATCAATTAAATCAAAATATAGAGTAGGAAATTCACAAAATTAGTGGTCTTCACACAGTCTGACGTTAATAAGCGAAGGGCGTGTCACCACCCTGTTACTGGCTCCCGTAGATGTGAAGTTTTCACCCTGAACGAGCCTTATATTGACACTTCCCACAGCATCTTTATGTGCTTAATCTAAGCATTTGAATAACCTTTTCCTTTTCACCACATGTTTTTGGTGACAGCGAGGACAAACACCGGAAGTTCCGATATTTTAGGCAGAAAGCCCACGATTTTAGAGGCTGTCTGACAATTACTCTCAGTAATATCGAGACTACTTATTTTAGACAATAAAGGCTAAATTTAGCTTATTTCTTCTAGTATTTTTGATTACAGAATAGCCTCTTTAGTCGTGGGAGTATGTCAGAATTCTTTTACCTGTTATTCAAAAATATTAGTTGGATGAATGTTGTTTTATTTTCAGGTGGGACAGGTACTCCAAAGCTTCTTCAGGGTCTGGTGCAGCTTGTCAGGCAGGAGGATATTACTATTGTTGTAAATACTGCTGAAGATATGTGGCTTCCACATGGCTACTTTTCTCCAGATATTGATAGTGTACTTTATACTCTGGCAGGTTTAATAGATGAAAAAACCTGGTATGGTATTAAGGAAGATAGTTTCTTAACACATAATCAGCTTTTAAGTCTAGGTTCAGATGAATTTCTCAATATAGGGGATAGAGATAGGGCAACTCATATTTTAAGAGGGAAACTTTTAAAGGAGGGTAATACTCTTGAAGAGGCTACTGAATTGATAGCCTCCGGTTATGGTGTCGGAATCAATGTTTTGCCTATGAGCAATAATAAAGTTGAGACAGTTATAGTTACTCCTAGCGGTGAACTTAACCTTCATGAGTTCTTGGTTTTAAATAAAGCTATGCCAGAGGTAAAGACGGTTTATTACAGGAACATTGAAAGAGCATCAGCCTGTAAAGCAGCAGTTAAAGCTGTTAAGAAGGCTGACCTTCTTATTATTGGACCCAGCAATCCTATAACGAGTATAGGACCTATAATCTCCCTTCGGAATATTAAGGATGTTCTTAAGGATAGAAAAGAGAAGATAATAGCGATTTCTCCTCTTGTTGGAAGTAATCCTGTAAGTGGGCCTGCAGATAAATTCCTGAAGGCTTTAAATTTACCTTCCACTCCTGAAGGTGTGGCAAGATATTATAAGGATATAATCTCCAGATTTATAATACATATAAATGATAAACCTGTTGATATAGAAAAGATAGGTATTAAAACTTATAGAACAAATATAATTATGAGAAGCCTTGAGGATAAGAAGAGACTGGCTGATTTTATCCTTTCAACAGGTGAAAAAAATGCATGATATTGCTGCTAATGCTGTATTGGCATGTCTTCTTGAGGTTTCCTCACATAAACCTGGAAATGTAAACAGATATAGGGATTTTAAGGACACAAAATTTGAGCATTTTCTTGCTACTTCAGCATCTTTTTATAAACCAGCCTATGAAGCTGCTTTCAGAGGTAGCCTTTCTTCCAGGGGAAAAATAGATTATTCTCAGATAGGTATAGGTTATCTTATAAGAGAGGCTGTTGAAAGGGCAGATAAGTTTCATGGAGGAGGGAATACAAATCTTGGTATATCTATACTTCTAATACCTCTCTGTGCTGCTGCAGGAAGTATTATGTCCAGAGACAATAAAATTGAAATTGAAAGATTAAAAGATGAAGCTGGTAAAATAATAATAGAAACTACATATAAGGACACATATGAGTTATTTAGAGCGATTAATATTGCTAATGCAGGAGGTTTAAGGGTTGTTGAAGAGTATGACGTGAGAGATAAAAATTCAATTAATGATATAATCAGGAATAATATAAGTTTTTATGATATTATGGGAATAACTGAGGGAGATACTGTTGCAGCAGAAATTTCAAATAATTATAAAATTACCTTTGAAACAGGATATAATGGGCTCATGGAGGAGTATACTTCAACTAAAGACATAAATCTAGCAATTCTGAAAACATTTTTCATGATTCTATCTGAGTATCCCGATTCCCTTATAGTAAAGAAGACATCTAGGAAGGTGGGGGAAGAGATATCAAATATGGCTAAGGGGATTCTTAAAATGGGGTTGAAAAAGGAAGCAATTGGTGAATTAGATGACTATCTCAGAAGTAGAGGTAATCTGTATAACCCTGGTACGACCGCAGATATAACTGCAGCTTCAATTTTTGTATGTCTTCTAGGAGGTTTGAAGCTTTGATGGACAAGTTTGGATTAATTAAGGGAAGGATAGGGGAGACAATAGTAACAACATATAATGAAGATGGCTCACCGAATTCAGCACCTATGGGTGTGATGAGCGATGGAAAGGAGAGTGTAATTCTAAGAGTGTATAGAAGCACAGATACATTAAGGAATATTCTCAGAGATGGATGTTTTGTTGTGAATATCATATCCAAACCCATGCTATTTTTAAAGGCTGCTCTTCTTGGAATAAATAAGGCTGGTGATGAGATTGAGATAACTGAAGTTAGTAAGTCAGGGGTTGAGGCACCCTACCTCAGAGAGGCTTCCGTCTATGTTGAGGTGGAGCTTGTGAGTTATAGCTTCTATACAAAGGTGGATGAGATGGGAGAAGGAGAACTCTGCCTGATTGAGGGGAGAGTTAGACAGATTAAAATTCTAAGGAGTTTCCCAGAGGCTTTGAACCGTGGAACATGTGCGGTGATTGAGATGTCAATAGAATTATCAAGAAATAGATACGAAAATGTTGAAAGATATCTTAAAATAGTAAAAAAATGCCTTTCAGGAGATGAATATCGTGAGATATACTCCTTTGTGGAGCGTTATATCATAAACTCGGACTAGAACCTTTCTGTGGAAGTATATATTCCCTCTGAGCTCTTGTTCCCCGTCTATTAACCATTCCGCTGGAATAGAATCTTGCAAGGTAGGTTGATAGACTGCTGAGCTTGATACTTTCGCCATAGATTGTTTCATATTCTACTTTTATATCCTGAGACCTTATCCATTCTTCTGGATGATTGTGTTTAATAAGTAAGAAAACTTTCTCTCTCTGTGTCAAATTTGCGGGGTCATATCCCTGAAGCCATTCGGGATATGCATATGATTTCTCGTAATAACTTTCAAATTTCCTCTCTTCTTCGACTTCATCAACATCATAAATATACTTTAGAAACCCAAGAATGTTTGATAGGGCTGTGGTATAGTCACACCTTCTGAAGTTCCTATCAAGAGTTACGACATCATCTATCTTTGCTTCGATTTTAAATTCTGCATGTTCGTCGCTTTTAAATATATAGTCGACAAACTTCTTTATTCGCTCCTTCACTTCTTCGTAGTACTGACCCTCAAACTTTAGTTTGGATATGCCATTTCTATCCGATGCATTGACTTCAAGGTATATATAACTCATTCACATCCCCTTCTGTTTAGTTAACTTTATATTCACAAATTATGCATATATAAGACTTGTGCTTCAATACCACTTCAATACCAGATTTGCAAAATACAGTGGAAACTAACAGTAACAAACCGAAACTTTTATATGTCCTCTGTGAACAAGTTAATAAGTGAACATGCTAAGGGGGACAACTCATGAAGACATTGATAAGAAAAGCATTGGAAAATACCGATAGACCTGGAATGCTTTCCCGGGACAATGAGAGAGCAATAGGTGTGGCCAATATAGTTGTTGTTGGTAGTGGCGGAGCAGGTAATAATACAATTCACAGACTGAAGAATCTTGGAATTACCGGAGCTCAGTTAATAGCTGTGAATACAGATAAACAGCACCTTGCCCATATTAATGCTGACAAGAGGATTCTTGTCGGTAACGAGATTACCCGTGGTTTGGGTGCAGGTGGAGACCCAGAGATAGGAGAACAGGCAGCTCTTGAGGCAAAGCCTGGCTTCAAAGAGATTTTCAGTGAAGCGGATCTCGTTTTTGTCACCGGTGGTCTCGGTGGAGGAACAGGAACAGGCACTCTGCCTGTGATTGCTGAAGTTGCAAAATCCTGTGGTGCCCTTGTTATTGGTGCTGTTACGATGCCTTTCAAAAATGAAAGAGCAAGAGTGAACAAGGCAAAAATTGCCCTTACAAAGCTCAGAAGCAGTGCAGATAGCGTAGTGGTTATTGACAATAATAAACTCCTTGAGATAGCCTCAGACCTTCCAGTGAATGAAGCCTTTGGAGTGGCTGATGAAGTTCTTTCCAGAATGGTTAAGGGAATCACAGAGACAATATCCATAGCAAGTCTTATGAACCTGGATTTTGCTGATGTAAGAACCGTAATGGGTAGAAACAGTGGTGATGGAATAGCTGTCATAGGCCTTGGCGAAAGCGATACAAGTAATAGGGCTGAAGAATCTGTTACATATGCCATGGAAAACCCACTTCTTGATGTGAATTATAGAGATGCCACAGGCGCTTTAATTCATATTACAGGTGGGGAAGACCTGACTCTTGGAGAGGCTACTGGAATTGTTGATCTCGCGACAACATTTCTGACGAAGAATGCTGATGTAATATGGGGTGCAAGAATTGACCCTGAATACAATGGCAGGGTTCAGGTTATGGTGATTATGACAGGTGTGACTTCTCCAGACCTTGCTGCTAATATATCTGAACCAGAGATACATATTCCACCAAGGGTAAAAGTTGGTAACAGGACATATTTCAGCAGGCAAAGTGGTGGTGGAAAATTTAAATCAAGTGGACAGAGATTGGTTGCTAATAATGGAAAGGGGTCTCTAATGTCTGAGCTTGGGATAGATGAGGTTTTCTCATAAACCCCTTTTTTATTTTGAGAAAATGCTCAAAATAGATAATAAAAAGGAAGTCTGTACAGGAAGTTACTCCATCCTTTCATGTGGAGATAGTATTTTAAGCTATACTATATTACTTCTGGAAGGTGAGGGGTACTTTGTGATAGAGCAGAGGCTGGATAAGGAGGTATGGATATGATTGATTTTCTCTTAAATGAGGCTGGGTCTAATGTTGTAATAAGAGATAGTTCTGTTTTATTAAATATGGAGTTTATTAACAGGAAAGATCTTGATATTCTCCCAAAAGTTGTTGATAAACTTGTATCTACGGAGGATATTGATACAGCAATTGTGTATGGAATAAAGGATGAAGTTGTGTATATAGTGGGAAGAGGTGTTGTAAATGGAGAGCTGCGGGATATTATTAATACACATTTTTCTAATTTAGGGAAGGTTAAAGAAACAAATGGATTTACTCTGGCTATGGTGCCTCTAGGCATAGCGGTTATGCTTAGCAGGGAAAATCTACTTCGTCTGGTAGATGATATAATGATTAAAGTATTCTTCCCCGGAAAGACACCTGGTTTTTCCACTGCCTTTGATAGATTGAATGAGATAAAACAACTTGTCACAACTCAGGTTTAGATATAGGGGGTGAAGATTGTGAAAAAATTTGGAAATACTGCACATAAAATTAATGAGATATTAAGTGTCTTCAAACCAGGTGAAAAGTTAAAAGGTAGGGAGATATGTAGGAGATTGTGCGATAAAGGGTATAGAGTTACTGATGCACATTTAAGAATGTTCATATACTACAATATGCTTTACAAGCATCTTGAAAAGGAAGAGATTAAAGGTGTTAACCACTACTCTATTATAGGTAGATAACTTTAATAGTGGGAAAAGTTAAAGAAAATCTATGGGAGTTCAGCTGGGAGATATTGTAAGTTCAGAGATTATAGACTTTGACTTCTTAAAAGGCAGGGCTGTAGCAGTAGATGCCTTTAATACCCTATATCAATTTTTATCAATAATAAGACAGTCAGGCGGCGAACCTCTCAGTGACTCAGAGGGTAGAGTGACAAGCCATCTCTCAGGACTTCTTTACAGGAATGTTAATCTAATCGAGATGGGCATAAAGCCTGTGTATGTTTTTGATGGTAGACCTCCTCAATTAAAATTCTATACAGTGGAAGAAAGAAATAAAAAGAGAGAAGAGGCAAGAAAGAAATGGCATGACGCTCTCGTAGAAGAGAGGATGGAAGAAGCTAAAAGTTATGCTATTCAGTCAACAAAAATCTCTCATGATATTATTGAAGAATCGAAGAAGCTTCTTGATTTTCTCGGAATACCTGTTGTCCAGGCACCCAGTGAAGGAGAGGCTCAGGCAGCTTATATGGTAAAGTGTGGAGATGTTTCTTCTACAGCCAGTCAGGATTATGATGCTCTTCTGTTTGGCTCTACAAGACTTGTAAGAAATCTGACAATAACTGGAAAAAGAAAGCTGCCGAGAAAGAGGATATATGTTACTGTAAAGCCGGAAATTTTATACATTGATAAAATTCTTAAGCAGCTTGAAATTACGCTGGAACAGCTTATAGATATTGGAATCCTTATTGGTACAGATTATAATCCAGGGGGAGTTGAGGGCATAGGGCCGAAAAAAGCTTTGAAGTTAATTAAAAAATATGGTAGTGTTGAGAAAATTGTAGAAAAAGAGAGTCTCAGTTTAAATTTCCAGGTAGAACCTATAAGGGAAATCTTTCTTTCAATAGAAGTTACACATGATTATTCATTAGAATGGAAGGCACCAGAAAAAGAGGCTGTGATGGACTTTCTTTGTTATCATAGGGATTTCTCATCTGAAAGGGTTGAGAAAGCTCTTGAAAAACTTGAAAATGCTTATTATAAAATTAAAGGGCAGTCAGTCCTTGACACATGGTTCTAACGTCCCTTTATACTTCCTTTATATTCTTCTGTAGTCTTTAAAGGGGAAAACTCTTCCTGAACTCATGCCCAGTTTGTGCTGGTGTACAATATGTTCAAGTTTTGATTTACCAACAATTTTAAACCATCTCTGTGGGTAGGTAAAACTGTTATATCTACTGTAACCTTTAAATCGTGGGTATCTAGGCTTTTCATGGTTTTTAACACGTTTGAAAAAATTCCTAAAACTCTTATCAACCCGATGGCAAACATCTTGCAATACCTGACTATGAACAAGAGGTAAATACTCATTCGTTTCTTTCTGCCTGGGTAATGCATCTTGCTGGTTTTTATAAGTCAACCAGTGTTTTTCCACAGGTAACATATAAAACTCAGACTGGCTATTTCTCTCAGCAAGAGCATTGTTATATAAATGCCTGTAAGTATTCAAAGTTGCCTCTGATTTCTCTTTCTGCTTATTGTTTGGATATAGGCAATATTTGTAACTTTCAAGCATTATTCCTCCACTCTTTCTTATATTTTCATTTGTTTAAATGTATATAGACCTCTTGTTTGTTTTTCATTTTTCTTTCAGAAGGGATTTTTGTTATATAAATGTTTACAATAAATGATAGCAATTCATTCCCCAGCTTACGCAAGGGCCCTTCTTGCTATGATTGAGTTAAATTAATAAGGGTCAATCACCCACGACTGAAGTCGTGGGCTTGTCTCGTGAGAGACAGGGGAAACAGGTTGATTAGGAGGCATTGAAAAATGCAGAAGTTATTGGTAGAGTTCAAGAACACATCAGGGGA
>VAOW01006089.1_pt1 | contig 12686 bp, 12 predicted proteins | sample 3393921 | NCBI WGS metagenome assembly VAOW01 (sample SAMN08290428, study PRJNA428436) | hydrothermal vent metagenome | isolation source: Deep-sea hydrothermal vent chimney | place: Indian Ocean: Southwest Indian Ridge | depth 2742 m m
CCACCTTTGTGGTGAACACTGATGGACTGCCACTTGGCGTGTTGCGTGCCGATTGCAATGCCCCGCAGGCAAAAAGTGAGCGTTCATCTCCGCAAGACAAACGACGGGTGCTCAATGCCTATGCATTAAAAAAAAGTTCCCAGACCATGTCTGCTCGGTGATGCGGTTCGGTTGATTGTAGCAATGGGAGGACATCTTGGTCGAAAACACGATCATGAACCCGGACATCAAGTGATGTGGCAAGGCTACGCTTGCCTTCAATTGATGTGCGAAGGCTTCAAACTTGCAGAAAATCCCTATGGGCGAAATACTTGTGGATAAAGGGCAGGACTAGCCCGGATTGTTCATGCATAATCCGGACTGGAAATCAGAATGGCGAACAAGACTCTTAACCTCGACGCGGAACTCTATGCCTATGTGCTGGATGTAGGGCTACGTGAGCCGGAAGTGTTGCGTCATCTGCGTGAAGCGACCGAAAGGGAAGATATGTCCGTCATGCGCTCCGCGCCGGAGCAAGGGCAGTTCATGGCGATGTTGCTCAAACTGACGGGAGCAAAACGCGTGCTGGAGATCGGTACATATACAGGCTACGGCACGCTATGGATGGCGCTGTCGCTACCGCATGATGGCGAAATCATCACCTGCGATGTCTCCGAACGCTGGACCGCGGTCGCTCACAAATTCTGGGAAAAGGCCGGGGTGTCGGACAAGGTGCATCTCAAACTTCGGCCAGCGCTGAAAACGTTGGATGCGATGCTGGCCGCAGGCAAACAAGGCAGCTTCGATTTTGCCTTCATTGATGCGGACAAAATAAATTATAATGAGTACTACGAAGCTTGCCTGAAACTCATCCGTTCCGGCGGATTGATCTGCGTGGACAACACGCTCTGGGGTGGAAGCGTAATCAACCCGGCCAAACACGATGCCGATACCGTGGCGATTCGTGTCTTCAATGCCGCACTGAAAGAAGATGACCGTATTGAGCTTTCAATGCTGCCCATCGCAGATGGATTAACGCTGGTCAGAAAAAGAAAAATGGTACAATAACAGACCGCAATAGTTGAGAGAGGAAGGGCCTGCCGTTTGTCGCCTCCTGTTCAGAAACGATTTGGACGGACGATAGCGTCCGGTGGTTCAAGCAGCAGATGCCTCCCCCATGGCCAGCGCGCTCCCCTGGCGGATGCGGTGGCGATCAACTTCCAGCGAGCGGTTTAGGAGCTGTAAACAAATAACATAGCCGTTATTTGTTTACAGCTCCTTAATCGCCCTTACCGATCCTCAACAGGGACATAATGCGCGCCATGTTCTCCCACATAAATCTGAATGGGCCGATAGATGCGGTTATGAGGCAACATCTCCCGCCAGTGCGCCAGCCAACCGACCACACGGGCAATGGCAAAGATCGGCGTAAATAAATCCGTCTCAATACCCAGCTTGCGGTAAACAATACCGGAATAAAAATCTACGTTCGGACATATGCCCTTGGCGCCCAACGTGTTTTTGGATAATTCTTCAATACGGCGGGCGATGGCATACGTCGGATCCTCTCCATATTTCCTTATTAAATCACCGTACAGCTTTTGTAACAGTGTTGCCCGCGGATCCTTTGCTTTGTATACGCGGTGCCCGAGTCCCGCAATTTTTTCCTTATTTTTCAATTTTCCGTTCAAATAAGCTTCGGCATTTTCAACCGAACCAATTTCATCAAGCATTTCGAGTACTTCCTCGTTAGCCCCGCCGTGCAATGGCCCCGACAGCGTGCCGATGGCCGAACTAATCACCGTATAGGGATCAGCCAAAGTGGATCCGGTCACCATAGCGGAGAATGTACTGGCATTCAGGGTATGTTCGGCATGCACAATCAGCGCCATATCCATAATGCGCTCCAGCAAGGGTTCCGGCTCCTTACCTGTTAACATGTACAGAAAGTTGGCTGCATGCGTCAAATCATCCCGAGGTGAAATGGGATCATCTCCCCGGCGCATGCGTGCGTGGGCCGCAACCAGGGTCGGTATTTTTGCAATCAGCCGAATGCTGGAAAGATGCACCATATCTTCATCGACATGTTTCGTGTCAAGGTCCTGCTCAACAGGGTAGAACATCCCCAGGGCGGCCACGCTGGCCTGCAATGCATCCATCGGGTGAGCAGACTCCGGAAAACATTTGATCATATCACGGATGCTGTATTTGATGCGCCGGTGTTGCTGTAATTCATCCGTAAAAGATACCAATTGATCGGGTTTTGGCAGATACCCGTACAACAGCAAGAAGCATATTTCCTCAAAGTTGCTGCGTTCGGCAAGCTCCTCAATATCAATACCACGGTATTCCAGATATCCACGCTTGCCATCCACAAAGGAAATCGCTGATTCGGCAACGGGTATGCCTTCCAGTCCCGGCGCATAACGGGGAATGGAATCGGTTGTTTTTCCTGTTTGTTCAGACATCTGGTTCACTCCGTTAAAAATTGGATTAGTCTGGGCAGCCTATCAAATTCTTGTCACATTGGCTTGTTTATTTCGACAGGGTGATTGGCCGCTCGCGGGCTCTTCGCTTTGGGATACGAAATCTATCGGATGCTCAGGACGATTCCGGCAACTGAATCTTTCGCTTCACATGCCAGAGATAATCTTCATCAGGCCGCATCACCTGATGATGCGGCGGCTTGCGGCTGTGTTTCAGAATAGCCTGGACAATCCATGGCCGGCGCAAGGTGAAGGGCTCAAATTTCTTACGGTCCAGGCGCAGCAAGCGCACGGGCGTGGCAGTCGTAACCTGATAATGTGGGGCATAGCCGCGCAACAGCCCACCCAGATTAATGATGTCTCCGGGAAACATGCTGGTAATATAATGGCCTTCGGCATCATCTTTGCGGATCTGCGCCGGCATGTTGAGTAACAAACAACCGGACTGTATAAGATAGGCGCCATCATGCTCGACCTCCGGTTCAATTAAGATCTCTCCCGGCCCAAGCTCAAGATATTCAAAAGCCAGCGCCATCCTTCTGCGGTCCACGTCATTGACGCATTCAAAAATCGAGTGACGGGACAACACCCGCTCTACCAGGCGTTCCCTGAACATGCGTTCAATACCCATCGCCAGTCGCGCGTCCCCTGCGCACATCATACGAATATCCTTGACGGACACTTCGACCAGTTCGGCGCAGGATCTGGCCACCAGCGTCGCCGCCCGGCGCTGACCCGTGAAATAGCCCAACTCGCCCAGGATGTAAGGAGCGTTTTCATGTCCGGTCAGCATATCCGTATCCGCATAATCCGGCACATGCACTTCAATCTTGCCATCCGTCAGAAACCACACATAGCTGGATGGATCACCCTGTCGACACAAAGTTTCATCCACGTTTAAATGGCGTTTCTTCCCCACCCGCATGAGGTGCTTCGTCACTTCGAGATCATCGGGCGCATTTTCCAGGGTAATGGGATCGTCGCTGACGTCTTCTTCCGCACTTTCCTTTTGCTCCAGATGGAAACGAATCTGGCGAATAAGGCCGTTCACTACCTCGGCCGCGCCATCATCACCGTGAACCTTATATCCGGTCAGCGCGTCTTCGTAGGCGGATAAAGCCTCCGTATAATCCCCCGTGCGTTCGGCGCAGTAAGCAAAACGCAGGGTTACATCAACATCCTTCCTGAATTGCGGCATTTCGCGCAGATTGCGATAGACCTGCTCAGCGGTATCATAATCCCCACTGTGTGCGGCCTTCCTCGCCCGGCGCAGCATCTTCGCGGTTTTCATGCCTGACCACCCAACGGATGCACCCGATTCACCACATCATGCAAACGCGCCCGGGATACATGGGTATAAATTTCGGTAGTGCTGATATTGGCATGTCCAAGAAGCATCTGCACGGCACGCAGGTCCGCGCCATGATTCAATAAATGCGTTGCAAACGCATGCCTCAGCGTGTGCGGTGATGGCCATTGCCGTAACCCGGCACGGGCAGTATGCTGCTTCAATCGTAACCAGAAGTTTTGCCGCGTCATCGCTTTCCCGCCACGTCCCGGGAATAGAAATGGACTGGCCGCCGCCTCCGGGATCTTTCGCCTCTCACGCATCCATTGCACAAGCCATTCCGCGGCCACCTCACCAAACGGGACCAGGCGCTCCTTATCCCCTTTGCCGATCACCCGGACAAGCATGGCCGGGTGATCCACCTGCGAAAATTTCAATGATACCAGTTCGCTCACCCTGAGGCCCGTTGCATATAGCAACTCCAGCATGCACTTGTCCCGCAAACCGGTTGGCGTTGAAATTTCAGGCGCATCCAGCAAACGCTCGACATCATCCTCACCGAGCATTTTTGGCAATGGCCGGCGGCGGCGTTGTGGCGGCAACTGGCGCACTGGATTATCCGATCTCATGCCCTCGGACAGCAGGAATCCGAACCATGTGGACAGGGCGCTACGACGGCGGAACAGGGTTGTATCCTTAAGCCTTCTGCGTCGCAGAGAAACCAGATATTCCATCAGCATGGCTTCAGTGGCATCAAACAGGTTGCATCCCTTCCCCGACAGGAATCGTTGCGCATCCGCGAGATCGGCATGGTAAGATGCCGTGGTGCATGATGACCATCCCCGAAGCATAGCCATCCGCTGTAACAAACCTTCCGCGCGCTCGGTGATGGCGGCTTCCTGATGTGTGTCAGTCAACATGGTCTGAGTATAGTGATATCTGACGGGCTGGCGCAATCATCATGGCAATTTATGAATAATCCGGGTTAAGGGTCCGCCGCGCTCGCCTTAAAACGTTTCATCTGGGCATAGATGCGTGCAGGATATCCGGTGTTGCCCAGTGAACCATTATAGGCAGCCAAAGCCCTGGAGAGATTACCATATCTATCCTTATACACGCGCAGGATGGCGCAGCCATATCGGATGTTGGTCTCGATCTCGAACAGGTTGTCATCTTTTGAACCCAGCTTGTTTTTCCAGAAAGGCATGACCTGCATCAGGCCGCGCGCCCCAACACTGCTGATGGCGAAATGGTCGAACTGCGATTCCACGGCAATCACGGCAAGAATCAGCTCGGGGGAGAGAGAAAAGCGCTGGCTGTAAATATAGACCCAGCGGGCCAACGCCTCCGCCTCCACGGGATTATGCACCCAGGGCTTGATTAGCTGCTGGATATCCTTCTGCCAGACTGCCTGATCAAAGTGCTTCGCAGTATCTTTTTTCGGCGGCTTGAGCATTTGGCGAAGATGCACCTGCTCCTCCGGCTGCATATCGAGAATGCCCGCATTCTGCTCCACGACCTTCAGCGCCGTGGTAGCGTGCGCCATTCGCTGCTTCTGTTCAGGCGTTCCAATCAACCACAATGGCAAAGTCGCCAGAAAGCCTACGATGAGGATTCCGGCCAGAAGCGCCTTGGGAGGAATGCCCCGTAGACGCATTGAAAGTTCTCTGGCGTTCAGACGGGTCTCCTGTCAAATTCAGCATGCACAAAACCTGGAATATCTTCCAAGGGCACTTCTGTTTTTTCCCCACCGCGCACGGCAACTTCAGCTTTGCCGCCGGACAACCCACGATTGCCAAGTATCACCTGTATGGGAATCCCCATCAACTCCGCGTCACGAAATTTCACGCCCGGCCGCTCGTTACGATCATCCCACAGGGCTTCCAGAACGGAGGCATTCAGTTCCTCATATATGCGTCCGCACATCTTTATTACTTCTTCATTTCGGCCCAGCGATATAATGACCACATGAAATGGCGCCAGATGCATCGGCCAGATAATTCCCGCATCGTCATAACATTGTTCAACCACTGCTGCAACCAGACGAGAAATGCCGATGCCATAGCAACCCATCGTGGCCACCGCGCGCTTGCCATCCGCATTCTGAAAGGCAACGTCCATCGGTTCGGAATACTTGCGTCCCAGTTCAAACACATGCCCCACCTCGATGCCGCGACTGAAGTCGATGGCGCTGCCGCATTCCGGGCAGGAATCACCCCTTCCACACTCACGCACATCCGCATACGCGGCATCCGGAACATCGCGCGCCATGCTCAGACCGATCATATGCGCATCCCTTTCGTTGGCCCCTGCAGTCAATCCTACCGCAAACCTCAATGTTTCATCGGCGAACACTCCGGCTTTCAAACCCCGGGGCCCCACATAACCCGCCACTCCGCCTATAGCCTCAATATCCTCGTCCGCGGCCATCACCAGCTCATCCGCATCCAGCAAATGCGTGAGTTTGACCTCCTGCACCTGATCGTCGCCACGCACGCATACGGCAATAATTTCATCAGGCTTATCAACATATTTTACTCGGTAAACCAACGTTTTCACCAAAAGTGCCTTCTCCACATGGAGGAACTCAGCCACATCCCCCACCGCCGTCACTCCCGGCGTGCTGACGGTCTCCAAATCAGCGCTTTCGGCAGCAGGATTCGTACGGCATGACGCTGCCATTTCCACATTAGCGGCATAATCGCAGGATACGCAATGCGCAATCACATCCTCGCCCGAGTCCGCCAGAACATGAAATTCGTGGGAACGCCGCCCGCCAATCGAACCCGTATCCGCCTGCACCGCACGGAATTTCAAGCCAAGACGCGTAAAGATGCGCGTGTAGGCATCGAACATATTCTGATACTCGCATCTCAAATCATCTTCATCCGTATGAAAGGAATAGGCATCCTTCATGATAAATTCGCGCCCGCGCATCAATCCGAAACGAGGGCGCACCTCATCGCGGAACTTAGGTTGAATCTGATATAGATTCATCGGCAATTGTTTGTAGGAACGCAATTCCCGACGTACCAGATCGCACACGACTTCTTCATGCGTCGGCCCAAGACATGATTCGTGATTGTGACGATCAGTAATACGTAACAATTCGCGTCCGTATTTATCCCAGCGCCCGGACTGCCGCCATAGTTCAGCGGGTTGCACCATGGGCATCAGGATTTCCTGCGCCCCGGCGCGGTTCATCTCCTCCCGCACAACAGCCTCAATCTTGCGCAATACACGCAACCCCAAAGGCAGAAAATCATACACGCCGGATGTGACGCGCCGTATAAATCCGGCCCGCAGCAATAACTTGTGGGATATAACTTCGGCATCCGCCGGATCATCCCGCAACGTTGGTGAAAAAAATTTAGTCATGTGCATAGTGTGGAAGCATAGCGTTCCGCTGACATACGCGGTAGTCCGGGCTAATTTATTTCCTTCATATCCGGCGGTCTGCTTTATCGTGGACGAAAGGCGCTGATCACAAAGTGACGATTACCCGCGCACCAAGCTGAAACGCTTGATGGAGGGCAAGAAAAAAGCCCGCAAACACAGGGCTTGCGGGCTTCGATCCATTACTTTTTACTGCAACAACTATGGCAGGACGTTTTACATCATACCGCCCATACCGCCCATGCCACCCATATCGCCGCCGCCGGAAGCAGGCGCTGGCTCAGGTTTCGGCAGTTCAGCCACCATGGCCTCGGTGGTGATTAGCAGACCAGCGATGGAGGCCGCATTCTGCAATGCATAACGCACCACCTTGGTCGGGTCAATCACGCCCTGTTCTACGAGGTTGCCGTACTCCTCGGTCGCCGCGTTGTAACCAAAATCGGCTTCCTTGTTGTTTTCAACCTTGTTGACCACGACGGATGCTTCATCACCGCAGTTGACCACAATCTGACGCAACGGCTCTTCCACGGCACGGCACACGGCCATAATGCCCACTTCCTGGTCGTGGTTGTCGCTCTTCAGTCCGCGCAGCGCCTTGCGGGCCCGGATCAGAGCCACGCCGCCGCCCGCTACGATGCCTTCTTCCACAGCAGCGCGAGTCGCATGCAATGCATCGTCCACGCGATCCTTTTTCTCCTTCATGGCCACTTCCGTTGCCGCACCGACCTTGATAACCGCCACACCGCCAGCCAGCTTGGCCAGACGTTCCTGGAGTTTCTCCTTGTCGTAATCGGAGGTGGTCTCCTCGATCTGCCTGCGAATTTGCGACACCCGGCCTTCAATATCGGCCTTGGAGCCCGCACCATTCACAATGGTTGTGGTGTCCTTGGTGATCTTGACGTTAACCGCGGAACCCAGATCATCAATGGTAACGTTCTCCAGCTTCAGCCCCAGTTCCTCGGAAATCACCTTGCCGCCGGTCAGGATGGCCATGTCTTCGAGCATGGCCTTGCGGCGATCCCCGAAGCCCGGCGCCTTGACAGCAGCCACGTTCACTACGCCACGCACCTTGTTCACAACCAGCGTAGCCAGCGCTTCGCCTTCGATGTCCTCGGCAATAATCAGCAGCGGCTTGCCGGAACGCGCCACTGTCTCCAGCACAGGCAGAAGATCGCGCATAGAGGAAATTTTCTTCTCATGCAGAAGAATATAAGGATCCTGAACATTCGCTTCCATGCGCTCGGTATCGGTGACGAAGTACGGCGACAAATAGCCACGATCGAACTGCATGCCTTCAACCACATCCAGTTCCGTTTCCAGGCCCTTGGCCTCTTCCACGGTGATGACGCCTTCCTGGCCGACCTTATCCATCGCATCGGCAATAATCTGGCCGATTTCAGGATCGCCGTTGGCCGAAATGGTACCGACCTGAGCAATTTCTTCCTGATTCTTGACCTCTTTGGAAAGTTTCTCCAATTGCGCAACGACGGCATCCACAGCCTTGTCAACGCCGCGCTTGACATCCATTGGATTCATACCGGCCGCTACCGCCTTGACGCCTTCCCTGGCAATGGACTGAGCCAGCACCGTAGCGGTCGTCGTGCCATCGCCGGCGACATCGGCGGTCTTGGATGCGACTTCCTTGACCATTTGCGCGCCCATGTTCTCAAACTTGTTCTCCAGCTCGATTTCCTTGGCGACGGTTACGCCATCCTTGGTAATGGTCGGGGCGCCCCATGATTTGTCGAGCACTACATTGCGGCCCTTCGGACCCAATGTAACCTTTACAGCGTCGGCCAGTCTGTTGACGCCATGCATCATCTGCGAGCGTGCATCTTCACCGAAACGAATGTCTTTTGCTGCCATTCTACTTTCTCCTTGTTTTCCTTGGTTATTCTTTCTTTGATTATTCGATTACGCCGAGGATATCATCCTCGCGCATTATCAACACTTCTCCGCCGCCGAGCTTGATCTCGGTACCGGCATATTTGGAAAAAATGACCTTGTCGCCAGCCTTGACGTCCAGCGGGCGCACATCGCCATTCTCCAGAATTTTGCCTTTTCCAGCGGCTACAACTTCACCCTGAACCGGCTTTTCCTTGGCCGTATCCGGGATGATGATACCTCCGGTGGACTTCTCTTCCTCGTCCAGACGGCGGACGATCACACGATCATGTAAAGGACGAACCTTTGTTGCCATCGTTGCTACTCCTTATGCTTTTATTGTCGGAATAAGTTTATGGGGTCGGCTATTGTCTGATTCAACCCCTTTCGGAAAAGTTCTTAGCCTGACGTTTCAGCCGCCTGCGAGTTTAACCTTGTGCCCTTCCTGTTCGAGCAGGCATAACAGTTTATCTCGATGATCCCCCTGAATCTCAAGGGCGCCGTTTTTGATGGCGCCGCCAGTGCCAAGCACCCCCTTCAGATGCTTGAGAAGCAGCTTCAATGCGCTCTCGGGCAATATCAGCCCATCAATCACGCATACCGTTTTCCCTCCCCGGCCCTTCACTTCCCGACGGATGCGCACGCCCTGTTTAGCTGGACTCTTGGCGCTTGACGCCCGCGGCTTCGATTTCTTCTTACCCTTGCTACGCATCGGTTTGTCAAGTTGCCCATATTGGGTGGAGTAAACCAGCCTGTCACTGTCCGCCGCCATCTCTATCCTCCTCCATCGTTTGTAACTGGCCCCTGTTTTTTGCCCTACCTTCTCCGTGGCGTGATATCTATGGGAAACCTACTACGTGGCGGGGAAACAGTCCAAAGCACTCTGATTAATCTGGAGAGCCAATTGCAAAACTCATGAGCGGCGATCAGCTTCCCGGAGTTTTGCAATTGGCTCTGGATATTCGACATAAGGATCATTATATGCGGATGGCGCATTCATAGATCCGGGCAGTATGGAAGCGGCGCGCGAAAGAGTTCACCATGGCAAAACTTTCGCGCCCACCCGGCCACTGCTTTAAAGTATAATGACAAAGATGGGTTAACACCTGCCGGACAACAGGCGCGCCAGACGCGACCATGCGGCATAATCGAGTTGTTCCGGTCTGGCCTGGGGGTCAATGCCTGTGTTTCGCCAGTCGTCTTCAGTCAGGACCCCCCTGAAATTATTGGCGATTGTTTTACGGCGATGGGCGAATCCCTTGCGCACGCCCTGTTGCAATTCCGCATAAGCGCAGACGGGCTCCCTCCCGTGGGGCGTCAGCAGCAGCACCACGGAATGCACTTTCGGTGGCGGTGAGAAAGCGCCGGGCGGCAGTGTAAGAAGGCGCTTTACCTTATAGAAATGGCGGACCAGAACACTCAAGCCGCCGTAAGTCCGGCTGCCGGGATCCGCCATGATACGATTTCCTACTTCCCGCTGATACATCAGCGCCATGCCGCCGGGCAAATCATGCGCGAACAGGGCCGCCGAAAGCGGGCCGCTGATATTGTAAGGTAAATTCCCGGCAATCCATTGGGGCAGGCGCTCGCGAACCTGATCATCCAGCACGGCAAGCACATCCGCATGCACGCAGGTCAGGGCGGATTCATCCCTTGCGCGCTCGCTCCATACGGCGGCGAAACGATGATCCTTTTCAATCACCACAAGCCGCCCCGCCCGTTTGAGCAACGGTTCCGTAAGCGCCCCCTGACCGGGACCGATCTCCAGTACGGTTTTTCCTGGCGGAATAGCCTCCACGATGCGACGGATAGCTGTCCGGCTGATAAGAAAATGTTGGCCCAGCGACTTTCGTGCACCTATATTACGCATGCATGAACCCTACAGGAGCCGCCGGCGGACAGACATGATGACTTCTGCGAAGTCATCAAAGCGCCCATGAATGGACGCGTAAATCGAGCATGTTCCGGGGCGGTTTTTATGAACGGTGACGATTTTGCTTGCTTTGTCCGTATGCTTTTCTACAATTCCGGCCCCTTTAACCTGAACTGTTTCATGAATCGCCGGGATGAATGCGCAGGTTGGATGAATTTTCGTTTGATTCGCGTAGGAGGAAGCAACCGTGGAAAGATCCGCAAAATTTACCAGCCGCAAGCGTCATCTCATCGCGGGTAACTGGAAAATGAATGGCCTGCTTGAGGATGCGCAACAGTTTGTTGCTACGCTGGATGAGAATCCCGCCCAGGATCATGTTGAGGTGGCGCTGATGCCGCCATTCACCTTGTTGTATTGCATGGCCGAACCGCTGCGCCGGAAAGGCGTCCAGTTGGGTGCGCAAAGCGTGTATTTTGAAAAAAGCGGCGCCTTCACCGGCAGCATCAGCGCCATGATGCTACGTGATGTGGGATGCCACTATGTGATTCTCGGGCATTCCGAACGCCGTGACATTATTGGCGAATCCAACAAGATGGTTCATTCGAAACTTGATGCGGCCTGGAATGCGGGTCTGGAACCCATCCTGTGCATCGGTGAGCATCTGCGGGAACGCGAAAGCGGCAAGACGCATGCCGTATTGGGCGAGCAACTGTCCGTGCTGAAAGCCGCATCTGCCGATGCGCCTCTGACCGTCGCCTATGAACCGGTATGGGCCATTGGCACGGGACTGACCGCCACGCCGGAACAGGTGACCGAAACGCATGCGTTCATTCATAGCGAACTGGCGCGCATGGGCCATGATTGTCGCGTGCTTTACGGCGGCAGCGTCAAAGCGGATAATGCGGCCGCGTTGATGGCATGCCCGGGCGTCGAAGGCGCGCTGGTGGGCGGTGCCAGCCTCGGGGCTGCCTCGTTTAACCAAATCATTCAGGCGGCCGCCAGCGTTGCGGCGGGAGAATAAAACATGCACGTACTGGTAATCAGCATACATATTCTGGTGGCCATATCCCTGATCGGCGTTGTGTTGATTCAACGCGGCCAGGGTGCCGATATGGGCGCCTCCTTTGGCGGCGGCGGCGCACAGACACTGTTTGGCAGTCGCGGTTCCGGATCTTTTCTGGGTAAACTGACGGGCGGTCTGGCAGCTGTGTTCATGGTCACCAGCCTGACACTGGCCTTTTTCTCGCAACAGAAAGCCTCCTCCGTGGTGGAGAAGGCGGTCACCCGGACCATGCCGGTGAAACAGGAAACCTTGCCGAAGGCAAGCGGAAAAGGGGTGTTCAACCCTTCCAGATTAAAACAGAATCCAGGCAGGAAGGCTGGTGCCTTGCCTGGCGCCGGCGCGGATTAACCCGGCTGTTTGCGTACCGCATTGCCGAAGTGGTGGAATTGGTAGACACGCCATCTTGAGGGGGTGGTGGGCTACGCCCGTGCTGGTTCGACTCCAGTCTTCGGCACCAGTAAGGAATCCAACAGGATTCAATGAAGGCCCGTAAACCCAACGTTTGCGGGCTTTTTCTTTCTTACTCTGTCTCATGGTATTTTACTACGTCCAATAAGATACCAACAAATTGTTGGTATCTTATTGGTATCTGTTACGCTGAATTATTGGAATAGAAGTAACTACTCAGCACCCCCTGGATTTTGTTCTCTGGCAAGGCGCGAGAAGCGCAGAATCCGTAGCATATGGGTCATATGTGAGGATTTGAGCATCGCAGGA
>VAOW01043781.1_pt1 | contig 12669 bp, 12 predicted proteins | sample 3393921 | NCBI WGS metagenome assembly VAOW01 (sample SAMN08290428, study PRJNA428436) | hydrothermal vent metagenome | isolation source: Deep-sea hydrothermal vent chimney | place: Indian Ocean: Southwest Indian Ridge | depth 2742 m m
AATGCGATCCGTACGCTGACCACCTTGGTCCAGTCGGTAACCTTCTTGGCCGTAAGATACTGGTTGGCGGAGGCGACGCCGTTGATAGCGCCGTTGGTGACACCATATAATATCTGCATGCCATCCACGCCTTCCACCAGTTCTTGCGGTACATTAGCACCCTGAATCACATACAGGGAACTCGGGACCACCGGCACACGGGGAGGATTAGGAGGAGGATTAGGAGGAGGATTAGGATTACGCAAATAAAATGTTGTCGTACCGAAAACCACCACGGAAGCGGTCGTTCCATAAGCAAACGATAACTCGCGAGGGGCATTGTTTGGGGGCTTGTTTGGGGCATTGTTTGGGGGCTTTGGGGGAAGCTTTGCAGGACCAGTAACATGCGCCGCCGTTGCCGCACCTGCATTGGTCTTCTGAAAGATATCCGCATTCCCATTGCAGTCCGAAATCAGCAAAATGGAACCTGGGCCAAACGAGTTATTGCCTGAAAGAGTGATGGGCTCGTCCAATGTCGCCATCGGCGCCGTCACAACATCCGATGGCCCGGTTATACCACGTACGGTTATGATGTCCGTATTCTGGATATGCTTCTGGATAGTAAGACTAGGAGGAGGGCCAAGTGTCTGCGTGCCACTACCGACATTATCATAGCCAATAATGGGCGGGGCGAAATTCCATGCATAGTTATCCGCGTTATTCAAATTATTAGTGATGGTCACGCCGGCCCTGCAACCGCTATAACCCGCCCCCTGAATCACGCTCTGCATGAAACTCATGGCAAACCGTCCATTATCCAGCACTCCCGCCAGCCCTTCGAGCCTGCGGTTGCCATCACTGCTCTTGACGAAAATCTGAAAGACCCCGCCCAGCACAATCATGGCGATCAACAGGCTTACCATGAGTTCAATCAGGGTGAACCCGAAAGCGTTGCAAGAGGTCTTGCGAAATTTGATATTCATGGCCGGAACCTCACCTGATAGCAAATGAGGTCGGCGCGATTGGTCGGATTGCATCCCGTACCGCTCGCACCATTGTGCCTTCCATCCCACATCACCGTGATGGCGCACATCACTCCGACGCCCGGACAGACGACCGTACCCGTAGCCCGCGCCAGACCCCGTGTCTGAGTCAGCGAGGTCAACCATTGGAAGGCATCCAGCGTAGCCATGTCAGCTGCTATTGTGCAAGCCGCTGTTATACAATCGAACCCGGGATCTGCGGGGATAACCGGCCCGATCGCCGCATAATTGCCGGCATTAACCCCTGCAATATTGGCGCGCATGCGATCCGCCATATCCGCCGCGGCAAGGGATGCCTGGGTGCGCATAAAAGAATTTCCGCCGGAGCGCAGGCTCACCATCTGCACCGCCCCCATCGCCATCAGGCCCACAGTGAGAATGAACACCGCGATCATCACCTCAATCAGGGTAAATCCCCGTTCGCCGGCCACTGCCTTTCCGGCGGAACCGCACACCGGCAAAATCCCTGTCTTCATGCTTCTCATGGACAAGACGGCGTCTCCGGCGTGGCAATTCTGGCACGTCCCGAGACATGGATGATGATGTCCCTCTCCGCCACGCCGACCTTACCGGGATAGCTGTTATCGCACAGCCGCATGGTTCCGGAAAACAGGGCGTTGTTAATTTGCCGCGTCCTTCCCGAAGCTACATAGGAAATATAGTTCGCCATTTGGCCATTGCCGCGCAGGGTATAGTGTGGCGGCATGGATGATTCAGACGTAATCAACGGCTCCGTTGCCGGCGTGCGCGTACCGCTGTTATCGGCATCCACAAACATGATCCAGCCAGTCTCCCAACCCGCGGCGCCGGGATTGCAAGTGATCCCGTCGGTGCTCTTGCACATCGTCACCCGCACCGCCCGTTTGACCGCTTCGCTGCGGGCCATCGCGAGAACGCCCTTAAAACTGTTCGCCCGGGACACCAGACGACTGCCCTGAATGCCCTGATACAGGCTCGGCATGGCAATGGTGGCCACAATGGTAATGATAGCCAGGGTGGCCATGAGTTCAATCAGCGTGAACCCCTCCTGATCCCGCAAGGCAATCCCCCGCTCTTGCGGCGCGAAACCATAAGCACGTAGGATTGGCGGCATGCGCAACATTTCCCTCATCCTCAAATTAGGCCTCACATTCGCCATCATTTCTGTGATTGGCATCACAGGCGCCTATCTCTATTTTTCAAGCGGCCTTCCCGAACTTAACAGCCTGTCGGACTATCGGCCACCGCTGACATCCCGCGTTTACAACACAAAGGGAGAATTATTGGCCGAATATGCGGATGAACACCGTATTCTTACGCCATTCAATGAAATTCCGCAACGTGTCAGGAATGCTTTCCTGGCCGCGGAAGACGAGCATTTTTATCAGCATCCGGGCATCAATCCGGCCCGCATCATTTCCGCCGCCATCGCCAACCTTCGCGCCGGACACACCGTCCAGGGCGGATCCACCATTACCCAGCAGGTCGCCAAAAATTTCCTGCTGACTTCGGCGAGAACCTATACCCGAAAGATACGGGAAATTATTCTCGCCCATCGTATCGAGGAGAATTTTAGCAAAAATGAGATTCTCTATCTTTATCTGAACCAGATTTACCTGGGGCGCGGCGCCTACGGCGTAGCCAGTGCGGCATGGCGCTATTTCCACAAACGTCTGGATGAACTGTCGCTGGCTGAATCCGCCATGCTGGCCGGACTCCCCAAAGCGCCCTCCCGCTATGCCCCGCATCTGCATCCCGAACGAGCGCTGAGCAGGCGCAACACCGTACTTCGCATGATGCGGGACAGTGGTTTTGCTTCGGCAGCCGGAGTGCAACAGGCGCTGGATGAACCCTTGCGGATCGCCCCCTTGCCCGAACCGAAGCTTGTCAACGCCTATGCCAACCTGGTCTATCAGGAACTCATCGCCCGTTTCGGCGTGGAAACCTTGCGCCGTCAGGGGCTGACCATTATTACCCCCTACGAACCGGATGCCGAACAGGCCGCCATTCGCGCCGTACGCACAGGCGTGCTGGCCATTGAGCAGCGCCAGTTTTATCGCTTTCCCGTGCATCACGCGGAAGAAACATGGCCGGGCATTCTCGCCGCATGGGCCACGAAACGCGAAGTAAAAATGAAAACAGAACCGATTCTGCCCGAGGACCGGATCATTCCCGCGCTGGTCGAGAAAATCCTGCCGGATGGCGGTCTCTCACTGAACGACGGCGTTCATCGCTGGCAACTCTCCAAACCCAAATGGCAATGGGAGGATTACCCCAGGCCTGCCGCTGAGAAGACACCGCCGGATACCACCGCAACGATAGATCCGGAGACGCCTCAGCGGCCGCGGACATGGCTTCCCGGCGACGAGGTATGGCTACAGGGCAACGGGAAGGGCGGCGTACGTTTAACGCAACAGCCTTCCGTGGAAAGTGCGCTTGACGCCATCGATTTAAAGCGTGGAACCGTGCTGGCGCAGGTCGGCGGCTTTAACTATAAAATGGGAGATTTTAACCGTGTTACCCGCGCCAGACGTCAGCCGGGTTCCGCCTTCAAGCCGTTTCTGTATGCCACAGCGATGGAAGCGGGATGGACACCGGCCAGTATTATCATGGATTCCCCCGTGGTATTCGAGAACCAGAAGCAGGATGAATTCTGGCGGCCGGAAAATTACGAAAACCACTTCGCCGGTCCCGTCACCTTGCGCAATGCGCTGATACACTCACGCAACCTGGCTTCCATCAAGCTTTTGCAGGATGTAGGTATCAAGCGGTTCATCCGTGCGCTCGGCGACTATCAGTTCTCGCGCGGTTTCCCACCCCAACTGGCTCTGGCGCTTGGCGTGACGGAGGTCACGCTCAAGGGGCTGACCGAATCGTACGCCGTGATTGCTTCCGGCGGCAAACGCTGGCGACCGGTGAGCGTGCAACAGGTCCAGGATCGAACCGGGCAGACGCTGTATCGTTCCGTGGCCGGGCATCGTTGCCAGGTTTGTCATGCCGATCCGGTCCTGGCGGTCAACCCTGTCATGCGTCCGGCTGAACAAACGGTGGATCCGGTCAGCGCTTTCCTCGTCACCAATATGATGGAGGGCGTCATTCAGCACGGGACGGGACGCCGGGCGCGGGCGCTCGGCCGCGTGGCCGCCGGTAAAACAGGAACCACCAATAAACAGGTGGATGCGTGGTTCATGGGCTACACGCCGCAAATCCTGACCGGTGTCTGGGCCGGACGCGACATCCCCTCCAGCATGGGCAGGCATGAAACCGGTGCGCATGCGGCGCTGCCAATATGGCTCTCGGCCATGAAAGTGTTTCAACGCGGCAGGCCAGTGGAAAATTTCACGCCGCCGAACGGCGTGGTATGGGTCGTCATTGATCCCAAAACAGGGAAACTTCCGGGCCCTGACACCCGCAAAACGCTCCTGGAAGCCTTCCGCGCGGGTACCGCACCGAAAACCGCCGACCAGCCATCCGCGCCTTCTTCACCATCGTTCCGGAAAAAGAAATTTCTGGATCTGAACCTGTGATCTGAACCCGTGATCTGAACCTGTAATCTGAACCTGTGATCAGCCCGCTGGCACAATGCGTCCGCGGCGGATCCGAAACAAGCCAAAATCCGTATACCCGACCCCTTCCTGATTAAAACGGACATGTCCGGTCAGGCCTGAAAATCCGGCGGCGTCATGCAGCCCCGTCAGCACATCGAGGCCCGAAAGTCCAAGGCGGCTGGTCAGCATTGCCGCGATCAGGGTCGTATCATAAGCCAGGCCAGCATGAAACGATGCAGACCGGCGGATATCCCGTCCGGAAACGCCACATTGGAAAACCGGGCGCGGCCAAGATAGCGGCCCCTGTCCGACAGCAGTTTGCCATCCCGCCAGCGACCGCTGCCATAGAGCTGAATCCCGTTCACACCCACGTAGGCCAGTTGCCCCGCCAGCAAGGCAACCTGTTTACCCGGCAATGCCAGATATGCGGCGTCGAAATTAACCGGCATGCGTATTTCCATTTTATTCTCCGGCTGGGCGGACAAGGCCAGATCCTCATCCAGTTCGGCCAATAATTCTTCATCATCGGTGCGCAGGCGCATGGCTCGCAAGTCTGAACGAAAATCAATGCTCTGCTGCGGTAATTCAAAACGATCCACTATTTCGCCACCCAGATCTTCAAAGGCCTGGACGAACGCATCCGCCTCCCGGCCGGACGACGGGTTGTCCGCACCGATGACGACCATGCGGCGATCGCCCTGCCGCCATGCCCGCGCGGCCATGAAAGCAGCCTGCATGGGAAATGCCAGCGTATGCACAAACAGCATGGGAGACCTTTGCGCCAGATTCGTATGGCCGGTTAGGCTGATGACCGGGATATTGTCATGCAGATACGGCGCTATCGCCGCCGCGCAATCCCCGATCAAAGGCCCGAGAATGATAGTTACACCCTCATTCACCAACCGTTGATAGGCCCGGATGCACTGATCGGGATCACTCCTCGTATCAGCGATGTTCAGCGTGATTTTCCCATGATTCTGTGAGGAATCAAGCGCCAGCCGCATACCACGCAGCGCCTGACCGCCAAACCGCGCATATTCGCCCGTCAAAGGCAGCAAAAGGCCGATATTAACCTGATGCGTGGCTCCGGCCGCCCATGTAGCAACGCGAAATGCCACATCCGTATGCGGAAAATCTTCCTTCAACCATGCGGATAAGGTCTGCACGGCAGCCATATCGCCCATCATCAGGCGCGTCCGCGCCACATCCAGATAGAAGGCTTTGCCCACTTGACCGCGCAACCTGCCTTCATGGCGTAATCGGCCAATCATGACCATGGAAGCTCGCGCCGCGGCATCCCGCAGCCAGCCGTCACGCGCTTCCCCTGTCGCATAGGCGGAAGAATGGGCAGTCTCAAGAAACCACCGCACTGCATCCCGGTCCGGACTTCGCCGGGCGGCGGCAGCGCCCAGGCCCGCGGCGCGGTTGGCAATCTCTCGCGTCAATTCAGGATTTGCCAGCGACGCGGCGGTTTGCGCCAACACTCCGGCGTCATCCTGATGCGCTTCCGCCCACTGGGCCATCCATATGTGCAAATAAGGAACCAGTGCATCGTTCGGGTATGCAGCCAACAATTTCCTGGCCGCGACAAGGGCTTGCTCATCATTCACCAGCAGTAACAGTTGCACCCGGCGGAATCGCGCCTCTTCATTCAGGGGCGATGCCGCCTCATTCACCAGGCGGTCGAGGCCGGCCAAAGCCCTCTTCATGTCCCCTTGCTCAAGTGCAAGGTCCATCAGAAACTGGATAGATGCCGATATTTTCGGCGTCGGCGCCAACCGCGCCAGCGCCGCGGGATGCTTGCCATGCATCGTTGGCAGGAGCTTTTTAACGCCACAGCCCGCGGCCAGCAATAACACGAAGCAAAGCACGAGCGTTGCAGCCCTGCGGCAAGCGGGATAACGTGTCCTCAACATGAACTCGCAGCCTAATGACAAGCGCGGTCCCGGCCAACTGTTCGTTGTCGCCACACCCATCGGCAATCTGGCCGACATGACCTTCAGAGCCGTGGATGTGCTGAAAAACGTCGATCTGATTGCCGCCGAGGATACGCGCATCAGCCGCCGTCTATGCAAGCGCTATGCCATTAATGCGCCCATGATTTCCTGCCACGAGCATAATGAATCCGCCATCACGCAAAAGTTGTTGGCCTTACTGAAATCGGGAAAGGATGTCGCGTTAATCTCCGATGCGGGCACGCCGCTCATCAGCGACCCCGGCTTCAAACTGGTGCGCGAACTCCGCCGTCACAGTATTCGTATCACGCCCGTTCCGGGTCCATGCAGCCCCGTCGCCGCCCTCTCGGCCTGTGGCTTGCCCACGGATCACTTTACTTTTCTGGGCTTTCTTCCCCGTTCGGGAAAAACGCGCCGACAGCGTCTTGCCGATATTGCCCATGCCGGTATGACGCACGTTCTTCTTGAGTCGCCGAAACGCCTGACGCACACGCTGGATGACCTGATCGATCACTGCGGTTCCGAGCGACAGGCATGCGTGGCCCGTGAAATCACCAAGCTGTATGAAACCTTTATCTACGGCGCACTGGGTGAAGTGAAAAACAGGCTGGGTGCAACCGTACGCGGCGAGATTGTCGTGATCGTCGGTCCTCGCGAGGATCAACCCGTCATCAATGACGAAGAAATCGTCCTGGAGCTGGAGCAAGAGGACATCAAAAAACTGCCGCCTTCCGCCCGCGCAAGACAGGTGGCACGCATCCTGAATATCTCCCGTTCCAGGGTCTATGACCTGTTAACTCAGGGAAAGAAACCATGAGCACCCAAAAAGGCCGTGCCGCGGAGGAGAAAGCGGCCCGCCACCTGCGCTGGCACGGTTATGCCATCCTGGATCGCAATGCCCGCGCAGGTCGCGGCGAACTGGACATAGTGGCGCGGAAGGCTGATATGCTCGCTTTCGTTGAAGTCAAATACCGTTCAAACCGGGAAGACGGATTGCTGGCGGTGCATGCGGACAAACAAATGCGGCTACGCTCGGCAGCTCAGGCATGGCTTGCCCGGCATCCTGCGCTTGCGCAATTGCAATGCCGTTTCGATTTAATCATCCTCACGCCCGGAAAACTTACTCCGCGAATTGAACATTTGCGGGACGTGTTCCGCTAAGACAGGATACGGCCCATGCAAAACACGACCCGTCGGATCATTCGTCAGGCCATCGAGGATGGCATTCAGTTACGGCAGCAGTGCAATGATCTGCTCTCCGAACCTTTACACAGGGCTGCCGTACTGATGTTCGATTGTCTGCAACAGGGAGGGAAAATTCTGGCATGCGGCAACGGGGGGTCAGCCGCGGATGCGCAGCACTTTGCCGGGGAACTGGTCAACCGTTTTGAAACGGATCGCCCGGGGCTTGCGTCTATCGCCCTGACCCATGACGCCTCGGTCATCACCAGTATCGCCAATGATATATCCTTTGATCAGGTGTTTGCGCGTCAGGTTCGGGCGCTCGGAAACGAGGGGGACGTACTACTCGTCATATCCACCAGTGGCAATTCGGCCAATGTGGTTGCGGCAGCCGACGCCGCCGGAGAAAAAAACATGCCGGTCATTGCTCTGACCGGAAAGGATGGCGGAAATCTGGGCCGTCATCCGTGCGTATCCGTGCTTCTGAAGATACCGCATGACTCCACGCCGCGCATCCAGGAGATGCATATCACCTGCCTGCACGTTCTGTGCAGCCTGATCGATCATCAGTTAACCCGCGGAGAACTATCATGAGCCTGAAACCGCTCTCCTTCAGCAAACTGAAAACGGTTCCCCTGGCCAGACGCAGGACAGGTGCTGACGATGCGGATTTTGGCGCGCCATACCAGTCAAACGGCAGTTTTTCGGACTTTCTGTGCAGCCTTCCGGGCATTGGCGCGGCACATGACCTGATGGAATTACGCGATGCCATCGTATCCGCTCACCGCCATAAAAAAAGCATTATTCTGGGCTGCGGCGGACATGTGATGGATGCAGGGTTGAACCCTCTGATTGTCCGCTTGCTGGAGCAGCGAATCATTTCCGGTCTTGTCCTGACTGGCGACGCTCTGTTGCAGGACGTGGAGATTGCGTTATCCGGACATACGCTACGATCATACGACAGGGATATTGTAGACGGCGCTTACCGTGTCACCAAAGAAACCGGGCGATTGATTAATGAAGCTGTCAATTTTGGCGCCATTGAGGGATGGGGCATTGGCAAGAGCGTGGGGGAGAAACTCATTGATGCGGAACCTGGGCACCTCGATCACAGCGTCCTGGCCACGGCGTCGCGCTATGATATTCCAGTCAGCGTACACCCGGCCATTGGCGCCGATGCCTTTAATCTGCATCCGTCGGCGCATGGCGAATCGCTGGGCGCGGCAGGATTCATCGATTTCCGCCTGCTGGCGGCGATGATGGCCGAGGCCAGTGGCGGCGTTATTCTCAACATCGCATCCAGTGTAATTCTTCCACGGGTATTCGTGCAGGCTGTAGATGCCGCGCGAAATCTTGGCAAAAAAATCGGAAAACTGACATGCGTGATTATTGATCCGTCCGCCAGCACAACCGCCGTAGCGAATATGACGGGGCGTCTTGCCCGGCCGGGGGGGCACAGTATCTGGTTGCCGGGTCCTGATGAATTATTATTGCCGTTGTTATTCGCCGCGGTGCAGGATGTTCTTGGAGATGGTATTGCCTGATTCGGACGACTGCCGCTGGAATAGCCGGGAGAAAAAAGTCCCGGTTCTGCAATTTATTCTTCTGGCGCTGCTTTGCGCCGTTCTGGCATACCTGCTTAGCAGGACGGCGGGCTAATCCGGATGATAACCCTGAGAATCTCAAGGAGGACATCACGATGAACCGTTTTATTTTATATGGCATGCTTCTCATCAGCATCGGCACCCTGTCAGGCTGCTTCGCTACTGCTCTGGTCGGCGGCGCCGCGGCGACAGCCAGTGTTGTCAACGATGATCGTTCGCTCGGCAATCGCATTGATGACGCCACAATCTCCGCCAGAATTGATGCACGCCTGATCGCCGAAAAAGATTTACCTTCACGCTGGATCAGCGCCGAGGTCATCGACGGCCACGTTGTGCTTACCGGCTACCTGCCCCGTCAGGAACAGATTGATCGCGCTGTTTATATCTGTCGTCATATCACTGACGTACGCTCGGTGCGATCCGAGATCAAACTGGGAACCCCGCCGATTGGGCAACTGCTGTCGGACACATGGATTACCGCGCAGGTTAAACAGGCCCTGTTTAACAATAAGGAAGTCTCGGGATTCTCCGTACATGTGGAAACCGTGGACGGCAAAGTGTACCTGCAAGGCGTCGTCGGCAACGCCCTTCAACGCCAGCGCGCCGACACCCTCGCCAGGTCCGTCAATGGCGTCACCAGCGTCGTTAATCTGTTACACATCAAACCTTAATGACCAATGCCTGCACGCCAATGCCCGAGGCAAAAAAGAAAATCGAAGAATGGCGCATGCAGGGGAAACGTATCGTATTCACCAACGGTTGTTTCGATCTGCTGCACCCGGGCCACCTTGATTATCTCCAAAAAGCCGGGGCGCTGGGCGATGTGCTGATCGTTGGTCTGAATGACGATGATTCCATACGCCGCCTCAAGGGGTCCGCACGCCCCGTCAATCCCTTGCCCGACCGCGCCATCATGCTGGCTGCGCTCAGGGCCGTGGATATGGTGGTCTCTTTTACGGAAGACACGCCACTAAAACTCATCAAAACGCTGATGCCCGATGTGCTGGTCAAAGGTGGCGACTATCAGCCGGACGCGATTGCGGGCACCCGGGAGGTGCGCGAAAATGGGGGAACAGTCGTGGTTATACCGCTTGTGGACGGCCATTCCACTTCCTCACTGATTGAACGCATCAAGACCGCGCATTAACCTTGAAACCACTACTGCGTATTGTTGCGGATGCTCATATCTGGGGTGTCGAATCCGCCTTTGCGGCAATCAACGGATTTAATGTCTCGCTACGCATCCTGGAAAACAGAGAGATTACATCCGGAGCCGTGCGTGACGCGGACATCTTGCTTACCCGTTCCTCCACCCGGGTGGATCAATCGCTGCTTGAGGGCTCCGGGATCAGATTCGTCGCTACGGCCACTATCGGCGACGATCATTTCGATAAAACATATCTGGCTTCACGCGGTATCATTTTTGCCAATGCTGCGGGAAGCTCCACCGGTTCAGTGATTGAGTACGCAATCGCGGCTCTGCTGGAACTGCAAAACCGGGATCTGCTGGCCATTCCCGGCGCATCCATCGGCATTATCGGCGCCGGTCGTATCGGAGGAGCGCTGGCGAAGATATGCAACGCATTGGGAATGCGGGCGATCATCCATGACCCGCCCCGATCGCGCGCTGAAGGGAGTGCCGGATTCCTGACCCTGGATAACCTTTTGCAACAAGCCGATGTGCTGACGCTGCATACGCCGTTGATCCGGACAGGAAAGGATTGCACTGTTCATTTGCTGGATCAAGAGCATCTCTCCCGCTTCCAGGGCAAGGGCGTCATCAATACAGGTCGTGGAGCGTGTGTGGATAATGCCGCGCTGGCGGACTGGATGGATGACGATCCGGCACGATTTGCCGTGCTGGATTGCTGGGAACATGAGCCCTCGCCTTCACGCCAGTTGCGGACGCATCCGCAACTGGCCATCGGCACGCCCCACATCGCCGGACACTCGCTGGATGGCAAAGCGGCCAATACGCAATATGCCTACAACGCCCTGTGCCGCTGGCTGAAGGTTACGCCTGAATGGAATGCTCAGGATCACCTGCCGCCTCCCGATACTCCCGTTGAAATTATCTGTACGGGTAATCCATGGCGCGATCTGCCTGCTGCGATAACCCGGCTGTATCCCATCGCCGCTGATCATGAAGCGATGCGCGCCTGGGGAAACTTGTCCGAACCCGAACTCGCCGAGGCCTTTACCGCCTGGCGCCGCCATTATCCGGTACGGCGGGCATGGGAATATCTTCCGGTTCATTTTTTTCCCGCCAGTCACACGCTTCAGAAGCTGGCGCAAGCGCTGGGCATGAAAATCGTATAGCGTTTCCGCATGACTGTTTGCAATGATAATCTGGTCTGGATGGACTTGGAAATGACCGGACTCGATCCGGAAACCGACACCATCCTGGAAATCGCCACCATTGTTACGGATAAAAATCTCAATGTCCTCGCCGAAGGGCCGAGCATGGTCATCCACCACAACAAACCGATCCTCGATAGCATGAACGAATGGTGCCTGAAACAGCACGCTGCATCGGGGCTCTCCGGCAGGGTTCTGGCTTCAAATATTTCGATGGCGCGGGCCGAGAGCGAAACACTGGCCTTTGTCCGGCAACATGCCGACGAGAACGCCGTTCCCCTGTGCGGCAATTCCATCCATCAGGATCGGCGTTTTCTGGTTCGTTATATGCCACAACTGGAAGCGTACTTTCATTATCGCATGGTGGACGTCAGCACCATCAAGGAACTGGTAAGGCGATGGTATCCGGGAATCGAATCCTCATCCAGGGAGGGGATGCATCTGGCAAGGGATGACGTACGGAAATCCATCGCTGAACTACGATATTATCGCGAACGGGTATTCATAACAGAAGAGGCTCAGAATAGAGCCTCTTATTCACTGCCGGACAGCTAAGCCGGAGAATCCGCCGTTCACTGGATACCATGAAACAGGCGAGGCTCTTGCGACTATGGGATAAACGGAAGTGACCAACCTTCACCCCCCGGTGATCACCGGCAATCTCCACATGCTCAAGGCTCCAATCGAATTGCATGGCATCGCCAGGGTCAAAACAGAGGGGGATATACACCTTGGCGGTGGAAAACCATGGCCTTGCTCCTCCTTCCAACACTTTACGAAGCGCTGAACGCTATCGTAGGCACCAGCATCCCCTGTCCCTGAAGCTGCTCATGCATTCGTTTGACGGTGCGCCTGCGCTTACGACCAAGTTTGACATCCTCCTTCAACCATACCGTCAATTGATCACTGTAGAGCCTCTTGCAAAACTCTGAGTGGATGAACAGCAATCCCGCTTCGAGTCAATTTTCGGGAAGTAAACGGCGCTATCCCGCCGTGCGGTGTCAAACAGCGTCCAAAATTG
>VAOW01015470.1_pt1 | contig 12636 bp, 12 predicted proteins | sample 3393921 | NCBI WGS metagenome assembly VAOW01 (sample SAMN08290428, study PRJNA428436) | hydrothermal vent metagenome | isolation source: Deep-sea hydrothermal vent chimney | place: Indian Ocean: Southwest Indian Ridge | depth 2742 m m
AATAACAATCCGAGCTACCTATTCCCGATTTAAAGCAGGAGTTCGAACGGATCGATTACAAAGATTTTTAAATAATTTGTTTGATTAATTTTTAGACACAAAAACACAAACGGGATAGAGAAAATAGACAGAGAAACCCATTTGACAAATATATTTTAAAAATAACGTGTAAGCTCGATTAAAAATCCGCCTTTAAGCAAGAAGTTTAACTTACAAACACAGCATCCAGTTCAAAAAAAATCTATGCAGACTTTTAAATTTGAACAAATGCTTCAACTAACTTGGCAATAAAGAGTGGTCTAATTTTAAAATCTTAATGAGAGATTAAAAAACTGTTGCCTGATCGACCCTCTACACAACTTTCGTTGCGAGTGACCTAAGCTGTTGTGTACAACAACGTTTAATGGGAAGCTGAGGCTCATTTAATATGTTAATAACTATATCTCGCAAATAGCTAAAACTATAAAAAATACTCAGTCTCGTGTCCAGATCAATTTGAGAGTATCAATTCTCAAAAGCCTGCTGAAACAACTTCAATTACCTATTCCAATCTTGCAACACGAGCAAAGCCCTGATAAGGGGAAGATTGGAGTTCAGAGAAGTTGAGGAATTATTATGTTTTTAATTATAGTGTGGTTTTTTGGGATGTCAAGCAGGCGAATTGCCTCATTCAAAATCTATACGATACTGTTTCGTATAGATTTTTGATGAGGCAATTCGTGGTATTGACAGCGACTTAAGTATCTATACAATTATCATTTATGTATAAAATTATAGATAAAGAATCGTTTAATTTGAGTATTATAATAAAGATTTGATTAGATTTTGCTTATTATATAGGCTTATACAAGAAGCAAACTTATTGGGATATTTTTCTTTTGAAAGGAGGCTATGTAAAAGATATGCATTTATCTAAATCTTTACCCATACTAAGGATTCAAGGGCTGAGCAAAAGTTTTGTTGGCTTGCGTGCTCTATCAGATATTAATTTCTATGTAAATACTCATGAAATTCTAGGAATAATTGGTCCTAATGGGGCCGGTAAGACTACTCTGCTTAATCTAATCACGGGTTTAATTCATCCAACAAACGGTCAAATCCTTTTTTTAGAATATGATGTTACTCATACAGAACCCGATGTTATAGCTTCAATGGGAGCTGGACGTACTTTTCAGAACATTAGATTATTTAAAATGATGACAGTGCTAGACAATGTACGTGTGGCCTTGCAGCTTCACAAATCTACAAATTTATTTAGTGTTTTATTCAGCTTACCAAATTTCCTAAATCATGAACGAGAGATTGAAGAGCAAGCGATGGCGTTACTAAAGTTTTTTGGGTTAGATAATTATTATAACTTACCAGCTGATAGCTTGCCGTATGGGTTTCAGCGGATACTAGAGATAGCCCGTGCCATAGCTCTTCATCCGCAGCTGTTATTACTGGATGAACCCACGGCAGGAATGAATCCGAGTGAGAGGCAAGAGGTGCTTAAACTTATACAGAAAATACATAATCAATATCAGCTAACAATTATATTAATAGCGCATGATATGCAGTTAGTAATGAATTTATGCCACCGGGTACAGGTACTTAACGAGGGTAAAATAATCGCTGTTGGTTTACCTAACGAAATTCGTGTTATGCCTCAAGTAATTGAAGCTTACTTAGGAAGTGAATAATATGCTTGAGCTTGAGAATATCCATGTCTCTTATGGTAATATCCACGCTCTTAGAGGAATATCATTACATGTCAAAGAAGGCGAATTGGTGACATTAATTGGATCCAATGGAGCTGGAAAGACAACCTGTCTTCATACCATTTCAGGTTTGCTCCATCCAAAACAAGGCAAGATCATTTATCAAGGTAAGGATATTACTCAGTTGTCACCATATGAGATTGTAAGGCGTGGTATTTCTCAAGCGCCCGAGGGCAGACATATTTTTGCTGGATTGACTGTAAAAGAAAATCTTATAATTGGTGCTATTCAGCGCCGGGATAAAAGCGGAATCAAAGCCGACTTAAGATACATATACTTATTATTTCGAAACTTAGAACAGCGTCTTTATCAAAAGGCAGGTACATTAAGTGGTGGAGAACAACAAATGTTAGCCATTAGTAGAGCATTACTTGGCAAGCCAAAATTTCTGTTATTAGATGAACCTTCACTTGGATTGTCACCTATCCTAGTTCAGGAAATTTTTGCCGTGATTCAAAAGGTGCGTAATGAGGGGTGTACGGTGCTATTAGTAGAACAAAATGCTCGTAAAGCACTAGAAATTGCAGACCGCGGTTATGTAATAGAAAACGGTTTGATTACTTTAGAAGGTTCGGCTAAAGAGTTATGCAATAATAAAAACGTTGAAAAAGCCTATTTAGGGAGGTAAACTGATGGGAACATTAGGTTATATAGCTATCCAAACGATAAATGCTTTAAGCTTGGGGAGTATCTACGCTTTAGTGGCAATAGGTTTAGTAATGGTTTTTGGTGTTTTACGTTTAATAAACTTTGCCCATGGTGATTTAATGATGGTAGCGTGCTATACCGCCTATTTTCTTGTAGCAACTGGTCTTCATTTTGGTTTCTTTGAGGTAATGGTTATTGCTATACTTATAGCAACGCTTACCGGCATATTAATGGAGAGAATAGCATATCGACCAGTTAGAAAGGCTCCTGAAATAGTTACACTGCTTACTTCATTAGCGGTGTCAATTTTTATCGAAAATATATTTATAATGTTTGCGTCTCCGGTACCACGTAGCTTCAGGGGTGTAACACCAGCATTTCTAAATATTGTACATCATTGGGGAACAATAGTTATATCAAATGTCAGCCTTGTTACTTTTGGAGTAACAATTTTATTGCTTGCATCCTTACTATTATTTATTACTCGCACTAGGTTAGGTATTGCAATGAGAGCGACATCAGAAGACTTGACGGCAGCGCAACTTGTCGGTATAAACATAGATCGTGTAATCATAATTGCTTTTGCCATTGGATCGGCAATAGCAGGAATAGCTGGCCTTTTGTGGGCAGCGCGTATAGGTAAGATTGACCCTTTAATGGGATTTATGCCTTTGTTAAAAGCTTTTGTTGCAGCAGTAATAGGTGGGTTTGGTAGTTTGGCCGGGGCGGTACTTGGGGCTTATTTGCTTGGTTTTGCTGAAATCTTCATTATTGGATTTTTACCTCCTTCACTTTCCAGTTATCGTGATGCTTTTGTTTTTCTATTACTGATCATTGTACTATTAGTTAGGCCCAATGGTATCTTGGGTTCAAATAAAAAGGAAAAAGTATGAGAAGTATAAAAGAATTTATCTCTTTATTTGAATTGTTAGGTTTTGCATCTATAATAATGTTAATACTTGCTGCGCTTGGATTTAAGAATCCTTACATGATGCGTGTAGCTATTTTGGTGGGAATTAATATTATTGTGATAATTGCCCTGAACCTTTCCAACGGATTTGCGGGTGTATTTTCTTTGGGGCATGTTGGTTTCATGGCTATTGGTGCTTATACTTCTTCTATACTAACTTTGCCAGTTGCAACCAAAGCTTTTCTTTTACCTAACCTTCCTATTTGGTTAGAGCACATTCAATTGGGTTTTATCCCTGCACTATTGATTGCTGGGTTTTTAGCAGCACTTGTTGCTTTATTTGTCGGTTTCCCTCTAATGCGCCTTACTGGAAATTATGTTGCAGTAGCCACATTGGGCTTTTTAGTAATTATACACGTTATACTAATTAATTGGGAACAATTTACTCGCGGTGCTCGTACTTTTTCAGGTGTAATTCAATATACTACGCTATGGTGGGTCTACATCTGGATTTTAATTACAATTTACGTAACATGGAGGATTGTACATTCCCATTATGGGAGGGCATTCTTGGCGGTTCGCGATGATCCTCTCGCCGCTCAAACGATGGGAGTCAATGTCCTTAGATCGCGTTTACTATCATTTATAGTTAGTGCCTTTCTAACATCGGTGAGTGGTGTATTAATGGCTCATTTTCTAACTTCTTTCTCACCAACAACTTTTTACTTTACTGCTACTTTTAATTACATTATTGTTCTTATTATCGGTGGTCTGGGGAGCATCAGTGGTTCAATAATAGGTGCAACATTCTTGGTGCTAATTAGTGAGTTTTTGCGTAATCTTGAAGAATTCGTTCACCTTTATGGTTTAAGCCAAGTTATTTTTGCTGTAATACTTTTGCTAATAATAATATTCTATCCGAATGGGGTGATGGGATACCGTGAAATTAACTGGTTTCGATTATTGAAATCAGGTATTACAGGGGGAAAGGATCATCATACCAAAAAGGAGGTGCGGTAACATATTCGGCTCAACAGGTATATTTTAACGTATAAGTTTTAAAATCTAATTTGAGGAGGTTAGAGATGAAGAGGCTAAATTTATTTTTTGTTTTCTCGCTCGTGTTGGTAATTGCGTTGTTATTTGGGTACACTAAAAAATCAGTAGCAGCAAATGTTATTAAGATTGGGGGTACTTACAATTTAACTGGAGCTATGGCATCACTAGACGTTCCAGCATCTAGAGGCTCTCTACTGGCGGTAAAGCAAATCAATGCTGCTGGGGGTATTCTTGGTAGAAAGATCGATTACATTTTGTATAATGGTGAGACTAATGCTGCTACAAACGGTAGTATTGCTACGCAGTTGATTTACTCAGATAAAGTGGTGGCAATTGTGGGTAATACCGACTCTGATTCAGCATTAGCTATTGGTCCTATTGCTCAAAAGGCGGGTATTCCTTACTTAACCACTGGGGCAACTTCACCTAGATTGCCTAGCGAAATTGGTAATGATATGTTTTTGACTGCATTTGGTGATAACGTTCAAGCAGCTGCCGGTGCTGAGTTCATGTATAACAAATTACATTGCAAGACAGCTTGGTTGTTATGGGACAAAGGAACTGAATACACAACACGGCTTGCTAAATATTGGAAAGAGAGCTATAAACAGTTGGGAGGCAAGATATTGTTACCTGAAACTTATTCTCAAGGTGATACTGATTTCTCGGCACAAATTACTCGCCTTAGAAGCCTTAAGACGCAGCCTGATTGTCTGTATATAGCAGCACTTCAGGCTTCAGATGGTGGGGCTATTGCCAAACAACTTCGCGATGTTGGTGTTATGCAGCCCATAATGGGCGGAGATGGCTGGGATGGTCCGGAACTTGTTGGAGTCGCTGGTAAAGCTGCCAATAATGTTTATTTTACAACACATGCTATGATCAGTGCTACAAAAGGCACTCCCAAGATGAAAGCTTTTATAAAGGCTTACAAAAAAGCGTACGGCATCGCACCTGAAAGTGCTTTTGCTGCACTTGGCTATGATGCAATTTATTTAATGGCAAATGCTATAAAACGGGCTGGTTCTGTCAATCCAAAGGCAATTCGTAAAGCGCTATCCGAGACTAAGGACTTTAAGGGTCTTACTGGTACAATTAGTTACCTTCATGGGCAACGTGTTCCTAAAAAAAGCGTTACTATAATTCACATTAAAAATAAACAATATACATTGGCTGCCGTGGTAATACCAAAAAAGATACCTGCACCATAAAATAGTTATTTTTTTTCTTAATCTATAGTACATCTCGACTCTTAATTAATCATTGAGTCGAGATGTACAGAAGTTATTAAAATAGAAGGAATATAGAACATGGAAAGTAAAGATCGTACGTTATTTGAATTATATGAATATTTAAAATCCAAAAGATGGGTAGATTTAACGCATTCTTTCAGACCAGGCATTCCCCATTGGCCTGGTTTTCCCGACGAGCAGCGCGAAACTTTATATTATTACGACAAAGGGGTGGGAACACGTGGTACAGGTATTTATGTACATTTGTATTCTCATGTGGGCCAGTGGGGTACGCATGTTGACCCTCCGGCACATTTTGCTAAAGGTATGCGTACGTTAGATCAAATAAATATTAAGGAAATGATACTTAAGTTGGTAGTTCTGGATATTCATAAGACCGTGGCGATAAATCCAGATTACACAGTTACTATGGATGATGTGAGGTTGTGGGAAGCAAAGTATGGACAGGTTCCGGAAGAAAGCTTTGTCGCATTACGTACCGATTGGTCTAAACGTTGGCCTAATGATCGCGCTATGCAAAATGAGGATGAAAAAGGAGTAAAACACTTTCCTGGTTGGAGTCACGAGGTGTTACACTACTTACTTGAGAAACGCAAAATTACTGCTATAGGGCATGAGACAACAGATACTAATCCGGGGTTAGATTGTTCTAATGGTGACTATTCAATGGAAGCTTATGTTTTAGGGACTAATCATTATCAGATAGAATTACTTACTAATTTAGATCAGGTATCAGAATTTGGTGCGGTAATTGTAGCAACATTTCCTAAACCTGAGCGCGGTTCTGGTTTCCCAGCACGTATATTCGTTATTCTACCTGAAAAAGACTATTGATGTTCTTTGCTGGTTCGGAGCATGGAATAGGAATTGATCTAAATGAGAAGGAATATATAAAAGTAAGCAAAAGAATTTGGAATTTAGAAAGACTATTTGACATAAGGAATGCAGGAATTTTAACTTAAGAGAAAATTGACGAAATAGATTTAAACAAAATTTAGAAGGTGAAGATCGATGAAATGGAAGATGGTCATAATAGGTTTTGGGAATGTATCACAGGGACTTATAAGAATATTGGACAGTAAAAAAGAGATGTTGAGAGGCAGATACGGATTTGATTTTCAACTTATGGCAATTTCGGATCCTGAGAAAGGCTCAGTTTATGATAGAAATGGTATAGATTTGGCAAAAATTATCAAACTCTTGGACAGGATGGGCAATATAAAAGAATATCCAACTGGCATAAAGAATCTCGATAGTATAAAAATGATCAAAGAAACTGATACGAATCTTGTTGTCGAAACTACCCCAACAAATCTAAAAACTGGAGAGCCTGGATTAACACATATAAAAACGGCACTAAATAGCCATAAATCTGTGGTTACAACAAACAAGGGCCCTATTGCACTTGCATATCCAGAGTTAAAAAAGCTTGCTGATGAAAATAAAGTTTATATAAGATTTGAAGGAACTGTTCTTAGCGGGACTCCTTCGTTGGGTTTGGCGTTGGAGACATTGGCAGGATGTGATATTTATAAAGTCCAGGGGATTGTAAATGGCACCACCAATTTTATTCTAACACAGATGGAGAAAGGGGAAAGCTACAAAGATGCTCTAGAGAAAGCACAAGGATTAGGATATGCTGAAGCAGATCCAACTGCGGATGTCGAAGGTTGGGATGCTGCAGTGAAAACTGTTATAATGGCTAATGTCGTTATGGGGGGAAATGTAACGATAAGAGACGTTCAAAGAAAAGGGATTGCAGAGATAACTATGAAAGATGTAAAAAGAGCAAAAGAGAATAACCAGAGGATAAAACTTATTGCAGAAGTTATAAGAGAAAAAAGCGGTATAAAGGTAGCTGTATCCCCCAAGGAAGTGCCTACTACGCATCCTTTAGCAAATGTTTCAGGTGCAATTAATGCCCTTACATTTACAACCGACCATTTAGGGGATATTACAATAATTGGTCCTGGTGCAGGAAGACTAGAAACTGGTCAGGCTTTGTTAACTGATATACTTGCTCTTAACAGATTATTTAATCTAAAGATGGTCTAATTCCCAGACCCTTGAGTCGAAATATGGACTTGCAACCCTTTTGTCCACTGGCGTTCACTCAGGCAGGCAACGCAGGCAGATCTCTTATGGCTCATATCACACTTCCTGGTTTATCCTTTCATTGCAACATTTGGGATGAAATTCTATTTTCGTTGTAGGGATTTGTGGTGGGTATTATACTTGATGCAAAAGCAAAGATCGGGAAAGAATATGAACGATTAAATTCTACTCTACTGAAAAAGAAGAATAGCTAAAATTCAGAGGAGACTGTAAAAATCAATACAATGACAAGAAAAAGCGAATATACTGCTGTAAAACCGAAAAATTTCGTATATAATCTGGACGAGGCAATTCGAATATTTGATAATATCTCAAATATAATTATTATTGAACTATGTGCAGGGAAATTAGAGTGAAAATTAAGACCAAATTCTGGATAGATTATTTGAATTCACAGATTTTATATTTTTTATAGTAGCTATATTATATTTATGGAGTAGGTATAATGAAAATGTTTATAGCAGGAAAATGGATAGATAAGAAAGATAAGATTGATGTTTGCGATTCTTATGATAATAGCGTCATAGATACAGTACCTCATGGTACCAAAGAAGACCTTGAACAAGCAATCACCAGTGCAGTAAGAGGTTATGAGATATGTCGACGGTTACCTGTCCATAAACGAATGAAAATACTTGAAAATACTGCACAATATGTTCAAAACCACTTTAAGGACTTTGCAATAACAATAGCTAGAGAAGGTTCAAAGACAATAAAGGAGGCTAGAAAAGAAGTATCACGCTGTATAAACACGCTTAAAGTTTCCGCAGAAGAAGCCAGAAGAATTTTAGGTGAAACAATTCCATTTGATTCTTTTCCCGGAGGTGAAAATAAAGTTGGCTACTATTATCGGTTTCCAATTGGAGTAATAGCTTGTATTACGCCTTTTAACGATCCATTAAACTTGGTGGCGCATAAACTGGGTCCAGCAATTGCTGGAGGAAACAGTGTGGTACTAAAACCGGCTACACTTACACCACTATCAGGGTTAAAGCTCGTAGAAGCATTCATATATGCAGGTATGCCAAGGGAGATTATTAATGCAATCACAGGATTTGGGGTTGAAATTGGTGATGTTCTGGTGGCTGACCCCCGCATACGAATGATTTCATTTACTGGTAGTGTGGAAGTAGGAGAGAGAATTGCCCAAAAAGCCAGCCTGAAAAAAATTGGAATGGAGCTTGGCAGCAATTCCCCGGCCATTGTATGGCACGATGCCAAATTAGATATTGCTGTTGAAAATTGTGTTTCTGGTGCATTCTCGGCAGCTGGCCAGAATTGTATTAAAGTCCAACGTATTCTCATTCATGAGTCTGTTTACAATTCCTTTAAAGAAAAATTTATTACCAGAACTAAACAATACAAGATTGGCAACAAATTGAAAGAAGACACCGATATGGGACCAATGATCACCGAAAAAGAAGCAATTCGAATTGAAAACTGGGTAGATGAATCTATAAAGAGTGGAGCGAAACTTTTAACTGGAGGAAAACGGGTTGGATCGCTGTTTGAGCCTACAGTTTTGGAACAGGTCTCAAATGGTATGAAAGTTGGTTGTGATGAAGTTTTTGCCCCTGTTGTTAGCCTTTATAAGATTAATTCTCTTGAACAGGCCATTAAAGAAGCTAACAAAGTCAAATATGGATTGTTAGCTGCAATTTTTACGCAGGATATTGATATCGCCTTTAAAGCAATCCATCAAATAGACTGTGGCGGTATTATTGTTAATGATTCAACTGATTATCGCTTAGATTCAATGCCCTTTGGAGGTATTAAGAAATCAGGTCTTGGAAGAGAAGGCATTAAATTTGCATTACAAGAAATGACAGAACCAAAGGTTGTGTGCATTTCCTTGGAAAGCAACCCAATGGAAAATTAATCTATCTGTTCTTCTGTAATATTTCCCATATGGCGTCTCCTCCTTTCTATACATATTTTATTGGTGGAAGAATGATACGCTACCTTTTCCCGACTTCGACACTTTTTTCGAATAAACTCTTATTCCACGGGCTTTCTTTTTTTTAAGTCAAGCACTACAAATTCACCTTAAACCGCAACCCTTGTATCTACGACACTTTTATTTGAAATTGTGTAGTGTTTGGGCGAAGTCAAGAGAAGATGGATGAGAAAGGATTCTTTAAATACTACACACTACAGGGGCTCCTGGATGAACTTGATATCATAGAGTGTTTTACGTAGCCTGGCAAACAGCAGCCCATTGTCAGCAAGGTGACTCAGAAACAGCGAGAGCTATTCGAAGCAACGAATGTTGAAGGAATTTCATAGGTATAAATTGGCTGGAATGGAGGTTTCAAGGTGTTACATCGTCAGGATCAAGGGAATATCCAATTATTTAATCCATACAGGTGTTAAATTATCAGATTTGCTATTACCTGCGGTCGAATACTTGTTTAGTAAAGATCTCTGAAACCATACTTTGAGGTTATGTTCGTAAAACTGTTTTTGATCGGTTGATATTTTATGCCTGAGGACTCCTGACCTCTATGTTGAAGCGCATGGAGTCCTAAGCAGGTAAGATTTGTTGCATCTTCACTGCCGAATATCCCGAAAACGGCACATTTATCACTAACGCTCACCTATTTAAGGAGATCTGCCGTTGAGTATAATCCGGCTTTCTGGCTGTACAAAAAACGGGCTGCTGCAAGCGCGCCCAATGCAAAGGTATCTCTGCTTGTTGCCCTGTGACTTATTTCAAGAATCTCTCCGTCTCCCGCGTAGATTATCCTATGCTCTCCTACGATATCTCCGCCTCTTATGCTATGGATACCTATCTCGTTGGAGGTTCGTTTGCCGATAACACCATATCTGCCGTATTTTCCGGCATTTGATAACGAAATTCCAAGATGTTCTGCGACAATATGGGCAATTTTGTTTGCAGTTCCGCTTGGAGCATCTACTTTATTTTTATGATGTGCTTCAACTATCTCAATATCAAAACCTTTGTCCAATAGTAGATCCGTCAGCAGCCCTGTCAGCTTAAAAAGTATATTTACTCCAATACTCATATTTGGAGATATGAGTATTGGAGATTTTTTGGAGGCTGCTTTGACAGCTTCCATATCCTTATCGCTTAATGCTGTTGTGCCTATCACCATTTTTTTTGAGAGCCTTGTGATGATATTGAGATGTTCTACGGTTGCTTTAGGATTTGAAAACTCAATCAGAATATCAGAATCTTTCACTGCTTCATACGTATCATCGGTTACCATTATTCCGTTTCCTGCATCTTTGCCGATTGATTCGGATCGGGACTTCTCTATTGCACCGGTCAGTTTAAGGTCATCTGTCTGATCTATTAAAGCTGTAATTCTTTTTCCCATTCTTCCTGATGCACCGGATACCGCAATCTTAATCATTTAAGAAGTCCATAGTTTATTAGAACAGATCTAAGTTTTTGGGTGTGTTGATCGCTCAGTCCGCACAATGGCAACCGCATCTCTTCCGATATCAATCCAAGCATTGAGCAGGCGGTTTTGGCAGGAATCGGGTTTGTTTCAATAAACATTACTTTATGAAGTAGGTAGAGATTTTCGTGTATTTTTTGCGCTTCCTCAAAATTGCCGGATAGCGCCGCATCGGTCAATGATACTACCGCTTCGGGCCAAACATTTGATGTAACCGATATCACTCCCTTTGCTCCAATAGACATAAGAGGGAGCGTCATAAAATCGTCTCCAGATAATATCGTAAACCCTTTTTTTGCTTTAAGCAAGATCTCCGTTGCTTGCTTAATTGATCCGGATGCTTCTTTGATTGCCGTAACATTGGGATTCTCAGACAGGCGAGCTACGGTATCGGGATCAATATTTGAGCTTGTTCTTGAAGGAACATTGTAAAGGATGATAGGTATTCCGCATTCTGCTATCTCTGAAAAATGACGGTACAATCCTTCCTGGGTAGGTTTGTTGTAGTATGGACAAACAGATAGAACGTAATCCGCTCCAGCCCGCTTGGCATATCTTGTAAGACTAATCGCCTCCGATGTGCTGTTTGCTCCCGCTCCCGCAACAACCGGAACAGTGCCATTTACCGTCTCGACAGCGATATCGATTACTTTCTTATGTTCTTCGAAATCCAAAGTTGCAGATTCTCCTGTTGTTCCGACCGGAATTATTCCGTTAATTCCTGCATCCAATTGTCTCCTTAAGAGCCTTTTATAACCTTCGATATCAAGCCGGTTTTCTTTAAACGGCGTCACAATCGCCGTCATAGTGCCTTGTAATCTTTTCATTTCGCCCTCCTTGTATAAAGCCTATTATAGTTCATTTTTATAATTTATACTATTCTTTATCACTACGTGTCGCCTCACCCAGTATACTACCCCAAGTTGTCAAAACAATTCTTTTTAAATTCTTATTCTCTTTTTGACTTATTATTTTATGCTGCATTTTGATCTTCTAACTCTACCTCCTTTATATTAGTGTGTATGCTATCATAATATACATCCATGGGTTTTTTATAATCAAGCGATTGATGAAATCTCTTGCAAGTTATAGAAGATGATATAATCTTTTACATCTTCTTTCAACTTTCCATTGAATTGTATTCTTTAAAGATAAATTCTTTCTTTACTTAGCGCTTCTCCAAAATCTTTCTATAGCTATGTTATCAGTTGTGAACCTGCTACACTTTGAGACCACTGCACAGTAACCTAACAAAAAACCTCAGTAATTTCATATAAACCTCAAAGATCTCATATATACCCTATACATAATCCATTTCCTGACCATACTATCTACTATAATACTTATAATAAGAGAGGTAGTATTTTGTCATTTAAAACGTGTAATCAATCATTCTCGGATATGGCGATAGCAGAAAGACTCAAAAGTGTCAGTTCTTTTCTATTGCAGATAGATACAATAATAGA
>VAOW01000177.1_pt1 | contig 12634 bp, 12 predicted proteins | sample 3393921 | NCBI WGS metagenome assembly VAOW01 (sample SAMN08290428, study PRJNA428436) | hydrothermal vent metagenome | isolation source: Deep-sea hydrothermal vent chimney | place: Indian Ocean: Southwest Indian Ridge | depth 2742 m m
CGGCCCCCAAGACAGCAAACAGACAAGCCAGCGCCGGAACCGACCGAAGCCGGCTCCAGTGCGACATGACCCCGTCCCGCATGGAAGGCATGAACAAATTCCGCATGGCTACAACCTCGCCCGGCACTTAAAAGAAATAGACCTGAAACAGCACCCAAAGGCCAAGCACGTTCACGAAGTTGACATACATACTCATGGCGCGCGTGTAGGAAAAGCTTAACCTGCCCCTAAAGGCGCTCGGCAAGCAGGCCAGCATTACCAGCAGACCAATTATCACATGGGCGAAATGGATACCCGTGAGGCCGTAAAGCGCGGTTGAGTAGGCATTCGTGCCGATGGTGAAGCCCTCACTCGCCAGATGGCTCCAGTCGGTAACGATCATCACCATGAAAGCCACCCAGATCACGCAGGATAGCACAACCAGCTTGGCAAAACCGGATGCGTCGCCCTCCATCTGCCGCTTGCGTGCAAAACCAATCGTGATACTGGAAGTAATCAGGATAAGGGTTGCAACGATCGGCAATGTCGGATCAATCTCCGGCGTTCCTTTCGGCGGCCATACGTCTGCACCCAAACGGGCGACCCAGTAGCCAGCCAGGACGGCACCAATCGTCATAATTTCAGTGCCAATAAACATTAGCATGGCCGACGGACTCCAGTTCTCATCGTCAAGTACGCCAATCGTCTCACTGGCCCAGCCGAGGCCTCCACCAATGGTCAGCGCGGCCCCGACAGCCAGGAAAACCAGCGCGGCGGTCGGCAGATCATAATTGAACTGCAGCATAAACGCCCAAGGCAGAAACAGGCCCGTGCCAAACCCCACCATCATGGGAAACGGACTGGTATGCCAGTGGGTAGTATAATGCTTTATTTCTAATCCTTCACTCATTGTCTCTTCGCTCATTTCAATACCCTCCTCTCGTAATTTTCAGTAATTATTTCAAGCCCTTCAGGAATGCAATAATCTTGTCGGCCTTGGCGCCTTTCACGTGCTGCGGCGGCATCTTGGTTCTCGCCTTCGGATTACCGGTCAATTCCTTGATCGCTTTCTTGCTGTTCAGTAGCCACTTGCGAAGATTCGCCTCATCCCAATGCCAATCCTTGCCCGGCTTGATGTACTTGGTAAACTTATATCTGTAGCCGGGATGCGTACCTGCCAAGCTGCCGAAGACTCCCTTCAACCCGGGACCAACCACGTTCTGATCTGAAAAACTGTGGCACGCCTTGCATCTTGATTCCGGACCCGCATAGGCGCTGGATGCCGGCAATACCGCGAGCACCAGGGCGACCGCACCCGCCATCAGCAATGTTTTCTTCATGTGATACCTCCACATATTTATTTGATTTATATAACATCCGGGTTGATAAAACACCAAACCGTGGCGCAAACACTAGCCCTCGCAAAAAAACATTTCAAGCACTTTGATTAAAACTTTATTAAAATCTTTTAACCCGGATTATCCATGAATCGTCGTGATGTTCACGCAGGGCCAAAGGAACATGCAAGGACGTAGCAAAATGATCCAGGCTGGATATGCGCAGCCGTGAACGCCATCCACAGCTTGCCTTCCCGCACTTCCGCGGCTAGGCTGGACTGTTCATGAATTACTGTAATGATCGCGTCGGGCCTTTGTTCGCAACGGGTTCCGAGGAGGAAGACCGTAACCGTGCCTACGGACGACCGACAAGGGATTCGGTACGGACAAAGGAACAAGCGAGGACGCGGCAGTATTTATGAATAGTCCAGGATAAGAAACCACGTCATGCGGAACCTTATAAACGCTGCCGTGAGCATTGCATGCCTTGTCATACTGATCTCCTGTATGGCGCAGGCTGCCGAATTTGAAATTTATCAGTCCAAATACCGGCCCCTGAAACTCGCATGGCTGGTAGACGCTCCATCTGAAGATGTCAAAACTGCAAATCTTGTCCACAATGTGGTACGGCATGATCTGGAATCCAGCCAGTCCTTTGAGGCGATCAACCCCTTGAGTTTTCTTGCGGACGCCAAACAGACGGAATCCGGTATTGATTATGCTGACTGGCGCATCATCGGTGCCGATATTCTGGCCATTGCGCGCCTTCACGGAACCACGAATGGATGGAAAGCCTATGTGGAAGTGTATGATCCATTCCGCAACAAGGCGCTGTCCCGGGTTACGATCGACTATTCCGGCAAGAACCTTCGCCCGTTGGCGCATCAGATTGCCAACCATATTTACCACGCGGCAACCGGCATCCCCGGTTACTTCAGCAGTCATATCCTGTATGTGCGCAAACATGGCGACAAGGCGGATTTGATTTACATGGATCAGGATGGCGCCAACAGGCAGGTCGTTGGGAGCAATTTCACATTATTACTTTCGCCGAACTGGTCGCCCGACAATCGACTGGTGGCGCTGAACACCTATGTCGGCAACCGCTCACGTCTGGAAATCTTCAACCTTTCCAACGGAAAACGTAGCGTGTTCGGTGCATTCCCGGGGCTGAACAGCACGCCCGCATGGTCGCCGGACGGCCGTTTCATCGCCGCAACCCTGTCCTACACCGGTAATGCGGAAATCCATATCTTTAACACCAGGACCCGAACATGGCGGCAATTGACGCATAATCCCGCCATTAACACCACGCCAACATGGTCCCCGGACGGAAAATGGATTGCCTTTACCAGCGACCGTAGCGGTTCACCCCAGATTTACCGTATTCGCGTCCGTGACGGGCACGTACAACGCATCAGTACGAATGGCTCGTACAACACTTCACCGGCATGGTCGCCCGCCGGAGACAGAATTGCCTTGATTACACGCAAGGGATGGGAATATGCTTTGGCGACCATGCGGCTGGATGGAAGCGATATCCGTTATCTGGCCACGGGGGGGCGCACCGAATCGCCCGCATGGTCGCCAAATGCACAAATGCTGCTATTCTCCAAAGAGGTGAAAGGTATGCGCAGGGTGTATAGAGTTCCCGGCTGGGGTGGGAAGGCGCAAGCCATTACACCTCCGGCTGAGGATGCATCGGATCCCGCCTGGTCGCATTAAGGCCAGGCGAGTTCCTACAATAAAAACAGATGGGAGGAACCCATATGAAATTAAAACAATACTCAAGTATCGGTCTGGCCTTTGTGGCCGCCGCGGGTTTGCTGTTCGCGGGCTGTGCAAAAAAAACGACCGTCGAAGGATCGTCCAAACCGGTCATGGCCGAAAAGGCGGCGATGGCGACACATGGCGGCGAGACGACGCATGCTGTTTCAACCATGCAGAAGCCTGTTTCAACCGTTCAGGAACCATCTTCACACAGTGTTTACTTTGTTTTTAACAGCTCAAGGCTGGATGAGCCGGCGCTCGGGATCATGGATGCCAACGCGGCATGGCTCAATGCTCATTCCGGCATCCTGATTACCGTTGAAGGTAATTGCGATCAACGCGGCACCCGGGAATACAATCTGGCGCTGGGGCAACGGCGCGCCGACTCCGTGAAGAATTATCTCGTCAAGCGCGGCGTTTCCGCAAGCCGGATTAAGACGGTTTCATTCGGTAAGGAGCGTCCGGTCTGCCGCGGTACGGGTGAATCTTGCTGGGCTCAGAACCGGCATGCGGATATTGTTGTCCGCTAACCTTAATCCATTGCGCCATGGAGTAAGAAGACAGCCACCGGGATTGCCGGTGGCTGTCTTTCTCACGGTGTTGATCGGACTTTCCGCCTGCGCGGAAAAACGACCGGGCGCATGGCAGAAGGATAAGCAGATTGTGATTGCATCCATCAAGCAATTTCAGAATGAGCAGCAATCCCTGAAGCAGGACCTTTCTGTTTTGAAAGGACGCATGGTTGAACTTGAACAGGCGCAAATGGTGCAGAATTCCGCAATGGATGCCCAGAATGCCAGCATCAGACAATTACAAACCAGCATAACCTATTTGGAAGCGATGGCCACCAAATCAAAAAAATCGAGCCGGATCACCAAGCAGAAACTGGTCAGAAAGCTTGATAAAATTGTCAAATCTATATCAAAGCCCATTGTAACTCCCCTTGCCCGCCCTCCTGTGGGAGAAGAAAAGAACCATTACACCGCGGCGTATCTGGCGCTTAAAAGCGGGCGCTATGAGGAAGCCACCAACAGTTTCCGATCCCTGTTAAAGAAGTTTCCCAAGGGGGAATATGCGGATCAGGCATGGTACTGGCTGGGTGAAAGCTATTATGCCCAACACAAGATCAAACAGGCCATTCATGCCTTTGAAACAGTGATCAAACGCTACCCGGGAAGCGCCAAACATGCCGCGGCCTTACTGAAACTCGGACTCGCTTATCAGGATACGGCGCGCATGAAAAACGCCAGAGCCATCTTGCAGCGTCTTATCCGGGAACATCCCGATAGTGCGGCGGCGGAACAGGCGCGCCGTCAATTGAAAGCCCTGCCGGAAAGGAACCCGTAATCCCGTATCGAATGCAATGCCCGGCCAGGATCTTCCAATAGTCCGTATTTATGAAATATACGATAGTATCCAGGGTGAAAGCACTCTGGCGGGCATGCCATGCACCCTGGTGAGGATGGCGGGGTGCCCTTTGCGCTGTCGTTATTGCGACACACCGCAGGCCTTGTCTTTCGGCAGCGGCGAGGCGTACGATATCAGGCAGATCACGGAGAAGGTGCGTCAACATGCCCGTCCCCTGACGCTGGTCAGCGGCGGCGAGCCCCTGGCGCAGAAATCATGTCTTCCCCTGCTGTCCGCGTTGGCGAAAATCAGTCCCGTACTCCAACTGGAAACATCGGGGGCCTTTGATATCAGCCGGGTCGACCCCGGAGTTCGGCGTATCCTTGATATAAAAACACCGGGGAGCGGCGAGGCCGGGCATAATCATTGGGAAAACTTGTGGCACCTGAAGGATGGCGATGAAATCAAGTTTGTCATCACCGATCATGAAGATTATACATGGGCCACTGATATTCTGAACGAATACAAACCCAATGTTCCCGTACTTTTTTCACCCGCGTGGGGCGATGTCGATCCATCGGAATTATCGCAATGGATGCTGGAGGATCATGTGGCGGCGCGCATACAGATGCAATTGCATAAATACATTTGGGGTTCGGAGGCTACAGGCGTATGACGAGTGCGGTCGTCTTGCTATCCGGCGGGCTGGATTCCAGCACCGCGCTTGCGTGGGCGATACGCGAACAGGGCTGGGAATGTCATAGCATCGCTTTCGATTACGGTCAGCGGCACCACGTCGAGCTGGAAGCATCAGCTCATGTGGCGGCATCCCTGAATGTCGTCGCACACCATGTTTTACAGGTCAACCTCGCAGCCATCGGCGGTTCCGCCCTGACCAGCGATATCGCCGTGCCCAAGGATCAGGGAAACCTTCATGATGTTCCCATAACCTACGTTCCCGCCCGCAATCTTATTTTTCTTTCCATCGCCACGGGGCTGGCCGAATGTATCGGCGCCTCCCGAATCGTGATCGGCGCGAATATTATTGATTATTCAGGTTACCCCGATTGTAGACCCGAATTCTTCAGCGCATTTCGCAAGGCTGCCGAACTGGGAACTAGGGCCGGGGTTGAAGGACAGGCATTCAGCATTGAAACGCCGCTAATCCATCTGAAGAAATCCGCGATTATTACCCTGGGCCTGAAACTTGGCGTCGACTATAGCCTCACCCACTCCTGTTATGATCCGGCAGCCGATGGTATGCCATGCGGTCATTGCGATTCCTGCCTGTTCCGGCGGCAGGGCTTTGCCGAGCTCGGCCAGGAAGATCCGATCACCTATCCCGACTGAAGCATCATTTCCCGCGGAACAAAAAGACCATAGTCGAGTTGGCCGTGAGTCACTTCTTCAATGAAGTGCATCTTCTTCGTACTCAAATCCCAGCACATAGTCGTCGGCGTAGCGAACAAAGGCCCGGTGCAATCATCACGGATGATTTGTGGGTAAAGGGCAGGGTTAGCTTGGCCCGATCCGGAGATCATGCATGCATATTGCATCTAGCAATTCAATATGGCAGGATAGATCAGGAGTGAAAATTACATGAAAATACTCGGCATAAGCGGAAGCTTGAGGCAAGGTTCTTACAATCTTGCACTTTTGGACGCAGTGAAGAATATCTTACAAAACAGTATTGAATTTGAAATAACGAGCCTGGGCAACATTCCATTGTACAATGAAGATTTAGATGGAGATCGAAAACCGGAACCAGTTCGAATGCTTATTGAAAACATTGCATCCGCTGATGCAATTCTGTTCTCCACTCCTGAATATAATCACAGCATCCCGGGCATTCTAAAGAATACTATTGATTGGGCATCAAGACCTGCATTTCAATCATCATTGCGATCCAAACCTTGCGGGATACTTACCGTATCAAGAAGTCCTGTTGGCGGCGCTCGAGTGCAAGCTGAAATGAAAATAGTATTATTGAGTACGTTAAGCCTTGTTTATCCTTCAATCGAATATTTATTACCGAACGCGCATGAAGTATTTAGTGAATCAGGAAACCTAATGGACAAACAAGCTCAACGCAGACTTAAAAGATATATAGATGGCTTCATCGAGTGGGTCGAAAAACAGGATTAAGCCTCGCATGCGACATTGGCATTTGCTGTATGGAAATAACCCCTGCTGTGACGGTAGCTCATTAAGGGACCAAACCGGATCACCAGCGGGGTGAAGGAATGTTGAACCGATCCGTACTTCCATTCAAGCTTGAGGCACCGACAGGAGAGGGAGAGACCGGGCAGCAACAGGTACGAGACCTGCCACTGTGCAGAGAACAGTCCGTCCGTGATGCTGCATCAGCAAAGCTTTGCCGGGTCATTCTCCACGATTGCATTCATGCGCCGGATAATCTCCGGCAACACGTTCATACGATGGCGGGCCAGCCGCATGCGCAGTCTCGGCAGGTGCTGGTATTCATTACCATCACTTTTGGGCCAGCGAAACACCTGTTCAATCCCTCCTTTATCGAGGACATCGGAGAACTCCGCATTGAGGCGGTCGAGTGCATCGGCTGAAAGCGGGCACGGAATTCGCAGCAAAACCCATTCGCCAACATAGCGGAAGCTATGATAGTTGGTGTAGAAATCGGTAATGTTCCGGACTGCTGATTCGGCGCTATCCGTGTGATAGAGAAAATTATAATCGTTGCTTCCGATGAGGTGGCTATCCACCAGCCGGCGCATCCAGGAATGCACCAGAGGCCCCCAGTAATCATCGCCCGGCGCTTCCAACAGAATGACCGGAACAGGCGGCGTTCTTCCCGTTTGCAGCAGTGTCAGCGTTTCAAAGGCCTCATCAAGCGTGCCAAAGCCGCCAGGCGCCAGAATGACGGCATCACTTTCCTTGAGAAAAAATAATTTACGGATAAAGAAATATTTGCAGTAGAAATGGCGTGGAGAGCCATCCACCACAGGATTGGGAAACTGTTCCATGGGCAAATTGATATTGATGCCAAAGGATTGCGCCTCGCCTGCGCCCTCATTGGCTGCCTGCATAATTCCACCGCCGCCGCCAGTGATCACCATCATACCGCTTTCACGAATGAGACCAGCGCATTTCCTGACCTGCTTATATTGCGGGTTCTCCGGCGGAGTGCGGGCTGAGCCGAAAACGCACACCTTGCGCACCGCTTTGTAAGGGGCGAATACATCCAGACCCTTGCGCACTTCCCTAACGATACTGGATATCATTTTCAAATCGGCCGTACTGGAATTTCCGTTGAACAACTGCATGATTTCCATGATGATGGCGCGTTTGTAAGGGTTATCATGCCGGAGTGCATCCAGTAGCCCGCGAACATGTTGCTGAATCAGGTCAGGCAGCTCCGGAGTGTTATGGCTTTTCGTCAATGCGGGGCCTGAATAATAATATCGATACGACGATTCATGGCCCGGCCACGCTCATAATCATTGCTGGCAATCGGATGCACCTCGCCATAGCCCAGCGCTTTAAGCCTGCCCCCGTCCATTCCTGCCGCGGTCAGAAAATCGCGCACGGCTTCCGCTCGCTTGAGCGATAGCTTCTGATTGGCTTTGGCGCCGCCCTTGTTGTCGGTATGCCCTTCAATCGCGATCTTGCGATCAGGGTATAAACTCAATCCCGATTTCAGACGGCTTAACAAATCGAAAAATTTTTGGGCGATGGTTGTCTTTCCCGGTGCGAATTTCAGGGCGGAAAGACGTATCAGCAGGGAACCATCGAGGTTGACCAGAATTTTCACTTCACCTTTTCTGAACAGCTTACGTAATTGTTGCTGGCGCCGTGTTTCAAATGTTTCCCGCTTCAGCTTGGCACGAAAGGCCTCCTTGAGCGCGCCGACCTGTTGGACCTGATTGCGCGTCATTTCATTTTGTAGCGCGGTAATCTTTGCCTGCATTTCGCGGGCATGCGCCTCTTTCAGGGCGGCAATTTTATTTTTATAGGCCTCGCGTTCCCGCAGAAGCGTATGTTTCATTTTATTGATGCGTTGCAGGAGAGCAGAGATATCCACATTCGTGGTTATGTCGTTTGTATCTACGTTCATTCCCAGCGCCCGGGCAATCCGGAGGCGATCCTGCCTCGCCTGCATGACCAGCTTTTCGTGACTGCCCGCATGTTTGCGCCATTGCTTGACCTGTAACGCCATTCTGCCTGCGGCGTGGGCCAGTTTCAGCCCCATGGCCGGGTGGCGCGGCCAGTGTTTGCTCAAACCATTGCTATAGGCGAGGGCGTTTGCCAGCCATTTCTGAGCCGCTTGATAGGTCTGGGGAGCATAACGCTTTGCACCCGCTCTGGATGCCATCAGAAGGGCCGCGTCCGTTTTGTCCAATAGCGGCGAAAGCTTACTGTCCAACACGGACTTGAACGCCTTTTTTGCATCAGCGGAAAGACTTGCGCTTTGATTCAGTTTCCCTCGCTCAAACGCCTGCACCAACGCCCGCAAACGATTTTTTGCGGCCCTCAGTCCGGGGTTTGGAATGTTGCCCGAGGCTTCCGTTGCCGCCCGCTCAAGTGCAAGTACATCCTTGTATTTTGTTTTGAAGGCCTCCGCCTGTTCGCGAGCGCTGGTTAACATGGACTCAGCCGTTTGCAGACTATCATAACGGGCCTTCGCATCATGGTTCCTGTCCGCCACCAGAGCCGCGCCAAGAACCGCTTGCGCGCGGACCGTTGTTTCCGGTGCAAAACGGCTGTCAGGGCTTCTGATAAATGTTTCGATCCCGTGCGTCACTGATTCCAGCGATGGCGCCGCCAAGAGATGGGACGGAAGCGCACATAACAGGCATGTCAGGAAAAAGGTGCGTTTAGCCAAGATTCAGCATCCGGTCGAGAGAGAACCTGGCCCAGTGCTTGTCCGCATTCGGAACCTTGATCTGATTGCTGGTATGGCCTTCGGCAATACCAAGCAATGCGACATAAAGATGTTGTGGGTCGGTGCGGAACATCGTGGAACACATGCACACCGTCGGTGAAAGAAAATAAATCGGTTTGTCAGGATGTATCAGGCGTAGCCGATTGACCAGATTCAGTTCCGTACCGATAGCGAAGGGCTGACCGGCCGCGGCTTTGCCAACATGCTGGATAATGGCTTCGGTGGATCCAACAAAGTCGGCTGTTTCGCAGACAGCCCGTGAGCATTCCGGATGAGCCAGTATTTCAATACCCGGATGCTGATCGCGCATCGCGCTGGCGTGTTCGGACTTGAATAGTTGATGTACGGAGCAGAATCCCCTCCACAGAATCAGGCGCGCCTCCTGAATCGCTTCCGGCGTATTGCCGCCCAGAGGTTTCGCGGGATCCCACAGTATCATTTCCGCATCCGGCACGCCCATGGCAACCGCCGTGTTCTCACCCAGGTGCTGATCAGGAAAAAAGAGGATTTTTTCACGGTTGCCCCATGCCCATTCCATGATACGGCGGGCATTACTGGATGTGCAGACAATACCGCCGTGTTCGCCACAGAAGGCTTTCAGTGAGGCTGTGGAATTGATGTAGGTCACGGGAGTGACATGCCGGTCCGGCCGAATGACCTCGGCCAGTTCATCCCAGCAGCGGCCCACCTGTTCCTCATCCGCCATATCGGCCATGGAGCAACCCGCTGCAAGATCAGGTAAAATAACCGTTTGATCGTCCGAAGTAAGAATGTCCGCAGTTTCCGCCATGAAATGCACGCCGCAGAAGATGATGTTCGACGCATCGGTTTTTGCGGCCTGTTGGGCCAGTTTGAGGGAGTCTCCCGTAATATCGGCAAACCCAATCACTTCCTCGCGCTGATAGTGATGTCCCAGAATCAATACCTGTTTGCCAATATCAGTGCGCAAGTGCGTGATCCGGTCCAGTAAATCCGGTTCGGGGATGTCGTAGAGCTTCTGCATGCTTGCCTGATCATTCATATGGGAAGTCTCAGAGGGCGCCCGCAGGATGTCAATGTCGCGTAACGATCCGAGACGGGCTATCCTGCCCGCAATCCATCCCGACGCTATTCATGAATCGTCCGGGATTATCCGGAGGATTCCAATGCCCGCATACCGTTCCCGCACGACCACCCATGGCCGCAATATGGCTGGTGCCCGCGCCCTGTGGCGCGCGACCGGCACGAAGGAAGGGGACTGGGACAAGCCGATTATCGCCATTGCCAATTCCTTCACTCAGTTCGTGCCGGGCCATGTGCACCTGAAGGACATGGGTCAGATGGTTGCACGCGAAATCGAGGCGGCAGCCGGTGTGGCCAAGGAATTCAATACCATCGCTATTGATGACGGCATCGCGATGGGCCATGGCGGTATGCTCTATTCGCTGCCCAGCCGTGATTTGATCGCCGATTCGGTTGAATACATGTGCAATGCGCACTGCGCTGATGCGCTGGTCTGCATCTCCAATTGCGACAAAATCACGCCGGGTATGCTGATGGCGGCGATGCGGCTGAATATTCCGGCGGTATTCGTTTCCGGCGGGCCGATGGAGGCCGGTAAAGTGACGCTGCATAACCGCGAACTGCATCTGGATCTCATTGATGCCATGGTGAAAGCTGCCGACCCGGAAGAAACAGATGAGGATGTAGCGGCGATTGAGCGTTCGGCCTGTCCGACATGCGGATCGTGTTCGGGCATGTTCACGGCAAATTCAATGAACTGTTTGGCCGAGGCGTTGGGCCTTGCGTTGCCCGGCAACGGCACGTTGGTCGCCACCCATGCGGCTCGCAAGGCGTTGTTCCTGCGGGCCGGGCGTTTGTCGGTGGAACTGGCGAAACGTTATTACGAACAGGATGATGCTTCGGTCTTGCCGCGCTCGATTGCCACGTTCGAGACCTTCGAGAATGCGATTGCGCTGGATATCGCCATGGGCGGTTCTACGAACACCGTGCTGCATCTATTGGCCATTGCGCAGGAGGCGGACGTGGATTTCACCATGGCCGATATTGACCGTATGTCGCATCGCATTCCAAACATTTGCAAGGTTTCTCCATCTTCTCAGTATCATCTTGAGGATGTGCACCGCGCTGGCGGTGTCATGGCCATTCTCGCCGAACTGAATCGTGCTGGCCTGTTGCATGCCGATGCCGGTTGCGTGCATGCGCCAAATTTGGGTGATGCGCTGGCCACATGGGACATCACGAACCCCGACAACAGGGAGGCGCGACAACTGTTTCTTACCGCACCCGGCGGCGTGCCTTCACTGGAAGCCTTTTCGCAGTCCGAACACTGGAAGCAACTGGATGATGACCGCGAGAAAGGCTGTATCCGCGATGTCGCGCATGCCTACTCGAAAGAGGGAGGGCTTGCGGTGCTCTACGGGAATATTGCGGAAAGGGGTTGTATCGTGAAAACCGCGGGTGTGGATGAGTCCGTCTGGAAGTTTAGCGGCCGCGCTCGTGTATTCGAGTCGCAGGAGGCTTCAGTATCGGCCATTCTCAACGATAAAATTGTGGCTGGCGATGTCGTGGTGATCCGCTACGAAGGGCCAAAGGGCGGGCCGGGCATGCAGGAAATGCTGTATCCGACCTCGTATCTTAAATCCAAAGGCATGGGCATGGATTGCGCTCTGCTGACCGACGGCCGTTTTTCCGGTGGTACCTCCGGTCTGTCTATTGGACATGCTTCACCCGAAGCAGCCGAAGGTGGCGCGATTGGCCTGATTGAAGAGGGGGATACCATCGAAATCGATATTCCAAATCGTTCTATACGCTTAGACGTTTCCGATGCGGTGCTTAGTGATCGCCGAAAAACGATGGAAGCCAAAGGTTCAACCGCTTGGGAACCTGTCAACCGGGATCGCGTTGTTTCCAAGTCTCTGCAAGCCTACGCTGCCCTGACTACCTCGGCAGATCGCGGCGCAGTGCGTGATTTGGAGCAGTTGAAATAACAGTAAAGAGGGAGGGGAAATGCGTGAAACAAGCCCTAACCCTTGATGGTGTTACAAAGCTTCGAGCCAGGGGGAATACCTTAGTCCGAACTTATTTCCATAAAATACATATAACCCAATGATTCTAATATCTTTTTTCAAGGATCACAGATGCATTTGCTGGGAACACATTATATTTTCACCTCCAATAGTTCAAACGCCTTTGCCTGTAGCGCAGTGGGCTCAGTATTTCGATAAAAGCTGTCGGAGCCGGGCATCTTGAACGCAATGGTATTGCGACACAGGCTCGACAG
>VAOW01005515.1_pt1 | contig 12634 bp, 15 predicted proteins | sample 3393921 | NCBI WGS metagenome assembly VAOW01 (sample SAMN08290428, study PRJNA428436) | hydrothermal vent metagenome | isolation source: Deep-sea hydrothermal vent chimney | place: Indian Ocean: Southwest Indian Ridge | depth 2742 m m
AAAAATCATGCTGTCACCTCGCTGGTGATGAGTGATTTTTTGGAATGCCAGACGAATCAAAGGGTTGCGGCATGCGCCGCATGTCAATGTCGGATCTTGGGCTACAGGTTGCCGCTGGCACGCGACTGCGGCATGATGCGCTCTCTTGAAATCCGGTTACGGAGGGGTCCATGTCTGCCAAGCAGGAGAGTGTCGGCAAATCCGGCCAGAGTCTCATTCATGAAGGCTGTGAGTACAGTGCTGAAACCCTGCATGCCATGCACGATTCGATGTTGTTTATTCGGCGCTTTGAGGAAAAAGCAGGCCAGATGTATGGCCTGAAAAAGATTGGTGGTTTCTGCCATTTGTGCAACGGGCAGGAGGCGATATGCGTCGGAGTGCAGCATGCGGCCAGATCCTCCGACTATTTCATGACCGGTTACCGCGATCACGGCCATGTACTGGCGCGTGGCGCGGACCCGACGGCCGTCATGGCGGAGCTTCTGGGCCGTGCCGGCGGCATCGTCAAAGGTAAGGGCGGATCGATGCATATGTTCGATGCCAGTCTCAACTTTGCCGGTGGCAACGGTATCGTCGGCGAACAGGTGCCTGTCGGCCTGGGATTTGGCTTCTCATCGTGGTACCGCAAGGATGGGCGCGTTACCTTGTGTTTTCTGGGCGATGGCGCCATCAATCAGGGTTCTGTGTACGAATCGATGAACATGGCGTCATTGTGGAAGCTGCCTGTCGTCTTCGTGGTGGAAAACAACCAGTATGCCATGGGCACGGCGCTGGATCGCGCCTCGGCGGAAACACACCTGTTCAAGCGCGGCATCAGTTTCAAGGTGCCGGGCATGCAACTGGACGGTATGGACGTACTTGAAGTGGAGCGCAAGATGGGCGAAGCCATCGCCCACGCCCGGACAGGAGAAGGCCCCATCATTATGGAAGCCATTACCTACCGTTACCGCGGGCATTCGATGTCCGATCCGGCCACCTACCGCACGCGTGAAGAAGTGGATGAATGGCGTACCGGCCGTGATCCGATTGCGCGTCTGCAAGGACAAATGATTGAAGCAGACCTTGCTACCGAGGAATCCTTCAAGGAAAAAGACAAGGCCATCAAGAAAGAAATCAATACCATCGCCAAAGCAGCCGAGGCTCAACCGCAACCCGAAGCCGCGGAACTGTGGACCGATGTGTACTCCGACCCGATTGAAGGCGCATACCCCTATCCGGGCGGGGCCTCTTTATGACCATGAATTCAATATAAAAAGGGCCTGACATGAGCAAAATTACCTACCGCGAAGCGTTGAACCAGGCAATGTGCGAAGAAATGGAACACGATGAATCCGTATTTCTGATGGGCGAGGAAGTCGCTGAATACAATGGCGCCTACAAGGTTTCCCAAGGCATGTTGGACAAATTCGGCTCCAGGCGCGTGATTGATACGCCGATCACCGAACTGGGTTTTGCCGGCCTCGGCGTGGGCGCCGCGATGGCGGGCCTCAGGCCCATCATTGAGTTTATGACGTGGAATTTTGCGATTCTGGCCCTGGATCAAATTGTCAATGCCGCGGCCAAAATGAAATATATGTCAGCCGGCCAATACAGCGTACCCATGGTCTTGCGCGGCGCAGGCGGAGCCGCGGCGCGCGTGGGTGCGCAGCATTCTCAATCATTGGAAAACTGGATGGCCAATGTGCCGGGATTAAAGGTGGTGATGCCATCCAGTCCGTCCGATGCCAAAGGGCTGCTCAAATCCGCAATTCGTGATAACGATCCCGTTATCTTCATCGAAAATGAGATGAATTACGGTGATATCTCCGAGGTGCCGGATGAGGAATATATCATCCCGTTGGGTCAAGCTGATATCAAACGTCAGGGTAACGATGTGACCCTGATCGCCCATTCACGCATGACAGGCTTCGCTCTGACCGCGGCGGAAGAACTGGGCAGGCAGGGTATTGACGCTGAAGTGGTTGATCCGCGCACGATTAAACCGCTGGATGAAAATACTATTCTGGCTTCGGTGGCGAAGACCAACAGGGCGGTTGTGATTGAGGAAGGGTGGCGTTTCTCCGGTATTGGTGCGGAAATCTCGGCGCGTATCATGGAGCGTGCATTTGACGATCTTGATGCGCCGGTTATGCGTGTCACCGGCAAGGATGTACCCATGCCGTATGCCGCCAATCTGGAAACCATGGCGCTACCCAGCGTGGCCGAGATTGTCGAAGCCGCTCGCGTAACCTGTAGCCGCGCATGATGCAGCTTAATAGTCCGGGATAAATGAGGTGAACCATGCCGATTGACGTATTGATGACCCAACTCTCGCCCACGATGACCGAAGGCAAGGTTGCCCGCTGGCTGAAAAAGGAAGGCGATGAGCTGGTTTCCGGCGAGGTGATGGTGGAAATCGAAACGGACAAGGCGACGATGGAGATGGAGGTCGTCGATGAGGGCGTCCTGCACAGGATCCTGTCGCCGGAAGGAACGGTGGTTCCTGTCGGTATGCCGATTGCCGTGATTGCTGAGGAGGGTGAGGAAGTGCCGACGGATTATGTGCCGGGTGGTGAAAGTAAAACAGATGAAGCTGCATCCGGGATGCCGGAAACCTTACCTGAGCCTGCTGCGTTGCCGCTGCCACAAGCCGCGCCTGCCGCGGATACCCGCCGCATCAAAGCCAGTCCGCTGGCTCGTCGGCTGGCGAAGCAACAAGGCATCAATCTGGCTGCGATGACCGGTACGGGCCCCAATAACCGAATTATCAAGGCTGATATAGAAAAGGCGGCCAGGCACGGTATTAACCTCGGTGGCGTCGGTACTGCTACCACGCCGCCTCCAGCCCGCCCGTTGCCGCGGGGACCATTGCCCTATCACGAGGATGAATTCGAACGCATTGAAAATTCAATGATGCGCAAGGCTATTGCGCGACGGTTAATCGAATCCAAACAGACGGTGCCTCATTTCTACCTGACCGTTGACGCGACAATGGACCGGCTGACGGATCTGCGCGCCCAGCTCAACGATGCGGCCGAAGGTGCGTTCAAATTGAGTGTAAACGATTTCATTATCAAGGCTGTTTCCAGGGCTCTGGTCGATGTTCCGGCAGCCAATGCAAGCTGGACGGACAGCCATACCCTGCGGCACAAACACACCCACATTTCCGTCGCGGTAGCCATTGAAGGTGGCTTGATTACACCGATTATCCGCTTCGCCGAGCAGAAGGGCATTATCGATATTTCGAACGAGGTCAGGGAATTGGCCGGACGCGCCCGTGAGGGCGGACTCAAGCCGGAAGAATACACCGGCGGCACCTTCTCGATCTCCAATCTCGGCATGTACGGCATCAAGCAGTTTTCCGCCATCATTAACCCGCCTGAAGGCGCGATTCTGGCCGTGGGCGCCACCGGGGATCAGGCGGTGGTCGAGAACAGCGAAATTAAGGTGAGAAACACGATGACGTTAACGTTGTCCTGCGATCACCGTGTGGTGGATGGCGCAACAGGCGCGGAATTCCTGGTGGCGTTGAAGAAGTATCTGGAAACGCCCGCCAGCGTTCTTATTTGATTGAACCTGGATGATTCATGAATCATCGAGTTAAATGAGGTGAAGCATGCCAATTGACGTATATATGACCCAGCTTTCTCCGACCATGACCGAGGGCAAGATTGTCCGCTGGCTGAAAAAGGAAGGTGATGAACTGACTTCCGGCGAGGTGATGGCGGAAATCGAAACGGATAAGGCGATCATGGAAATGGAGGTCGTCGATGAGGGGGTTCTGCACAAAATTATACAACCCGAAGGCGCGGTGGCGCAGGTCGGTTCACCCATTGCGGTGATCGCCGAGGAGGATGAGGAAATCTCCGATGATTACATGCCGGAAGGGGTGGAGGAAACCACTCCGGATCAGGAAGCCGTTTCACCTGAGACGGAGGCTCCCGCGGTAACGCGCGAACAGGTGGTTAAAACGATTTCCGCCAACGATCCCGTTGCCGCCAATGAAGAGGGTAACGAGCCTGAATTGAACCTGAAACCTTCCGGCGTGTTCAATGCCGGCGGCGAATACGACGTGGTGATCATCGGTGCGGGTCCGGGGGGTTATGTGGCGGCCATTCGCGCCACGCAATTGGGACTGAAAACAGCATGTATTGAAGCCAAAGACCTGGGCGGCATCTGTCTGAACTGGGGCTGCATCCCGACCAAGGCGCTGCTCAGAACCGCTGAAATCATCAATGTGATCAAACACAACGGCAAGGAGCTGGGCATTGGCTTGACCACGCCGAAGCCGGATCTGGCGCAGGCCGTAGCGCGTTCGCGCGGTATTTCTGAAAAATTGGCGGGCGGTATTGGCTTCCTGTTCAGAAAGAACAAGGTCGGGCATATTGAGGGCTATGCCCGTTTTGCTCCTGGCAATAAACTGATTGTGGAAGGTAAGGACGGCAAGCGTCCGATCACCGCCAAACATGTGATTGTGGCCACCGGCGCCCGGGCGCGCGCCTTTCCTGGCATGGAAGTCGATAACAAGGTGGTGATTACCTATATGCAGGCGCTGGCGCCGACCCGGCTGCCAAAAAAACTGACCGTGATCGGGTCCGGTGCGATTGGTATGGAGTTCGCCTATTTCTATAATGCCATGGGTTCCGAGGTCACGGTGATCGAGGCGGCTGATCAGGTTCTGCCACTGGAAGACCACGAGATTTCCAGGGTGGTTGAGCGCAGCTTCAGGAAGAACGGCATCAAAGTAATTACCGGCGCCATGGTATCATCAGCTAAAAATGTCGATGGCAAGGGCGTGGTCGAATACGAGCGCAAGGGTAAATCCGGGCGCATTGAAGGTGATCAGATACTGGTTGCGGTCGGCGTAATCGGCAACACGGATAACATCGGTAGTGAGAACACCGGCATGAAGATCGAGCGTAACACCATTGGGGTGGACGATTATTACCGCACCGATCATCCCGGCGTGTATGCCATTGGCGATGTGGTCGGCGCACCGGCGCTGGCGCATGTGGCCAGCCACGAGGGCATTGTTTGCGTCGAGGCGATTGCCGGTTTGAATCCGCATACCGTGGACTACGGCAATGTGCCTGGCTGTACTTATTGCATACCGCAGGTCGGATCATGCGGCATGACCGAGAAGCAGTGTCAGGAAGAGGGTCTTCCGGTGAAGATCGGGCGCATGGCCTACGCGCCGAACGGTAAGGCGCAGGGCCTGGCCGAAACCGAGGGTATGGCTAAAACCATCTTCCATGCCGAGACAGGTGAACTGCTGGGCGCACATATCGTGGGCGCTGAAGCCACCGAACTGATTGTCTCGCTACAACTGGCGCGTACGCTGGAAACCACCGAAGCGGAACTGATTCACCATATGTTCCCGCATCCGACGCTCTCCGAAATACTGCACGAGGCCGTGCTTGATTCGGAAGGCCGCGCGATTCATGAATGATGACTTCGCAAGAAGTCATCAAAGCGCCCGTGGGCGGGCGCGCAACTCACGGGTTTTCAAAACGTGTAAATCACATATACTCTCACCATGCAACTCATCATGCTGGATACCGAAACGACGGGGCTTTCACCCCTGCATGGCGATCGTATGGTGGAAATCGGCGCCATCAGGGTTTCCAGGCGTAAAATCCGGAAGGACAATGTCTTTCATTACCGTCTCAATCCCGGCCGCCCCATACCCGAAGAGGTCGTTCGCATCCATGGCATCAGTGATGCGGATGTAAAAGATGCGCCCCGCTTCGCGGAAGTCGCCGAGGCGTTTCTGTCCTTCATCGCGGGAGCAACCCTGGTCATCCATAATGCACCCTTCGATCTGGGGTTTCTGATGAATGAATTACGTCTTGCGAAGTTACCGGGTATGGCGCAGGCGCCAACCATTGATTCTCTGGGATTTGCCCGTAAGAAGCATCCCGGGCAACGTAACAGCCTTGATGCGCTTTGTGACCGCTACCATATCGATCGATCCCGGCGGACCTTGCATGGCGCGTTGCTGGATGCCGAATTGCTCGCCGAAGTCTACCTGGCCATGACCGGCGGAAGGCAATTTTCGCTGGGCATGAACGCCGTGGCGCAGGCGGCGGGAGCCTTTGTGCAGTTGCCGGAAAGCACGCGGGTTAGAATGGAGCAGACCGAAACCGCGAGCATGATGCGCCGCGACGCTCCGCCACTCGACGAAGCGGATGTGAAAGCCCATCAGGAAATGCTGGATCGTATCCATAAGGAAAGCGGGCAGGCTATCTGGCGATTGCCGCCCTGCCGGAACTAGCCTGGAGTTATTCATTGTGAACAAAGGAACAAGCGAGGGCGCGGCAGTATTGATGAATAGTCCAAACTAGCCCGGACTCGTGCCAAACATGCTGTTGCCCTCACCCGTGCTAACCATCTGCGCGGGTAATTTATGCCGCAGTCCTTTTGCTGAAGCCTATATGCGGCGGCAATTTGAGGCTGCGGGGGTGGAGGCAGAGGTATTCAGCCGCGGACTGATCGCGCTTCCCAATCAGCGTCCCCCCGGAAAAGCGCAACAGGTGGCTCCGGAATTCAATATTGATCTTGCTTCACATATTTCCCAGCCCCTGCTGGGCGCTGATCTGGATCGGGCTGGTTTGGTGCTGGTCATGGATGCGGGGCAGCGGCAGCATATTTCAAGAATTCGGCCTGCCTGTATCGGCAAGGTGTTTCTGTTGTCTCAACCGTCAGGTGGAAAACCCGTTGCCGATCCCATGGGACAGGATGAAGATACTTTTCGCCGGGTTTACACCGAGATTGCCGCATACGTTGATGCATGGATGCAACGTTTTGGTATCCTGCCATCCCTGTCATGAGGGTCCGAGAGGAGACATCTATGATGGCTTCGCAAGAAGTCATCATAGATAAATGAACGTATGGATTTTGAAGGGGGACGATGTGCCGGAATATGCTGTATTGCCATACAACGAAATACAAAGCGCTGCTGGATGCCGCTGAAATGTCTGTGGATATAGCGGCTTACCGTGATGCAAGGCTGGCGCTCGCCTCCGGTAATGAGGAGCTGCTTCCCTATGATAGGGGTTGACCGGTTGCTCAACGATCCGCCGTGGCGCGAGTATCGCGGGCTGACACAGGCCGTGCTGGCTAAAAAGGTTGCTTTATCGCAAGCGGCAATTGCAGACATCGAATTCGGCATGCTCGCGCGCGTATCCGCAGACAGCCAGTGTTGCATTTTACATGGCGAATTTCCGTTGACCCGGATGGTTCCAGCATGAAGACTATCGCCATTCACGCGGGCATCGTATAGTGGTTATTACTCGAGCTTCCCAAGCTCGTGACGCGGGTTCGATTCCCGCTGCCCGCTCCATTTAACCTGGATAGATGAGCGATCTAATCCGGTTTTCCTTCCCTTTGAGCCCGCGTATGCAAACATTTCTGCAATTGCGCGACGGTTTGTCCAGCCTCGCGGAAGCCGAACGGGAACAGCAAGCCTGTCAGTGGCTCCAGGCCTGTGCTGATGTACGCATCTCGCTTGCAGGGGATCAAGGTCGAAGACCCGCCTTACCGGAGGTCATCGGTCTGTTGATCGCCATGCAGGCACACCTGGAAAAGTTGGCGGAAAATTATCCGAAATTCCACGATAAAATCATGGATTCCTGTAAAGTTCTTGCTGAACATGTTCAAATCCTGCGTCACGGGCGGGACGAAGCGTTGCGCTGGCTTTCCTCGGATGCGCTAATCGAAACATGGCTGAATGCCTTGAAAAAACATGACTGGCTGGGACATAAACGCAATCTTCCGCAGGCGCTCTCTGCCCTCTGGCAAAATGTAGAGAGACGGGAACAGCTCCATGATCGCCTTCAGGGATTAGGTGAAGCAGTCATGAGTTTGCATGCCATGTTGCACGACTATGTCGGATGGGAACGGCGTCTGGCGCCGAAAGGATCCGATCAGATTCTACCCGACCGCGGCAGCAGTTTCGGTTTGATCATCGTCGGCCTGGCGCGCGATCAGGTCGAAGCGGGCATTATTCCGGACATTTCCGGCAACCGTCTGGCCATTCGGATACGTTTCCAGTCGTGGCTCCCCGGTCAGGCAGCCACCCGGATTCAAGTCGATGTGCCCTACCATGTCATGCTGGTACCCATGGCCTGAAACTTCACAATATCATGAACAACACGGGTTAAAAGGCTCTTTTCTCCGGCCACCGACATTCGTCATAGATTGGGCAAAGGTGGCATTTGGGTTTGCGCGCCGTGCAGATGTAACGGCCATGCAGTACCAGCCAGTGATGGGCATGTTGCATAAACTCCTCTGGAATTACTTCAAGTAAGCCTTTTTCGACCTCCAGCGGCGTTTTTCCCGGCGCAAGGCCAGTGCGGTTGCCGACGCGGAAAATATGCGTATCTACGGCGATGGTGGGCTTTCCAAACAGTACATTGAGCAGCACATTGGCGGTCTTGCGGCCGACGCCGGACAGTTCTTCCAACGCCTTGCGTGTGTCCGGCACCTGACCGCCGTACCCATGCACCAGCATTGCGCAAGTACGCATAATGTTCTTTGCCTTGCTGTTGTATAGCCCAATCGAGGAGATGTATCCCTTTAGATTTTCCTCACCCAAATCGAGGATCGCCCTCGGCGTATTGGCAACGGGAAACAGCTTTGCCGTAGCTTTGTTGACGCCCACGTCCGTAGTCTGCGCTGACAGAATGACGGCAACGAGCAACTCAAACGGATTATTGTAATGCAGTTCAGTCCCCGGATCAGGGTTTCCGGCCCGCAGGCGCTCGAATATGCGCCGGACGACCGCATCGGGCATACTCATATTGTCGAAATCAACTAGCCCTAATGATTGACTCCATTGAGGGTCAGGGTCACCTGCCGGTCTACAATATCGCCCGCCGGATTGATGATTTGTTCAACGAGATAAAGACCGTTATCAGTAATTTTCTCAATACGACCGTTATTTTTCCCCATATAATTGCCTCGTCGGACGATGTAGCCCATACCCCTTCCATCCTCAATCATTGCTACGCGATCTTCACCCATGTGCATGGTGGCCACCAGCTTGAGCGCTTCAAGATCAAACGTCTCCAGAATTTCGCGTTTACGACTGGCCAGGCGCAACTGGCGTTCCGCTAGAATTTTGCGTCCCCGGCTGGCCAGCAGCGCCAGATAGGAGGAGAAAGGATCGCGTACGGACTCAATATCCACATCGGGTCCTTTGACCATATGTTTCATGGCGTCGGGAATCTCATCGTCAGCTTTTTTTACCGGCATTTTGGATGTTTTGGCCGCTTCCGCCTGAGTATTGACCTGACCAAGGGCCACGCCTGTCCCCAGTAGCATACTGACCATTATCACCAAGATACGCATCGTGGCTTCCCCCCGAAACTTGACACAATCCAGATTATCACAACGCATTGAAATAGCCAGGGAAAAAAGGGTAACGTCCTCTTTTCCACTCCATTCAGATATTCTCCAGCACCTTTTTCAATTGTAACGGGTGAAACGGTTTGACGAAAACATGCCGGACCTGTCCTGCAAGCCCATATTGTTGCAAATGGCGTTCGGTGCATTGATTGGGATTGCCGGTCATTAACATGCAGCAGACGGCGGGGTACCGCTGCCGCACCTCCCTGAGCAACTGGAAGCCATTCATGCCGGGCATGTTAATATCCGAGAGTAATACTCCCGGCATATCAAAATCATTATGTTGCATCAATGCGAGATAGCTCTTGGCGGAGTCGAATGTTCGTGCCTGGAAACCGTAGCCGGAGAGCATTTGTAATATAATTTCACGTAGGGTCTCTTCATCCTCCACCACATGAATCACAGGGCGCATTTCATGTTTGTTCGTGCTGTGATCGCCACCTGCCCGTATTTATATCCATCCGCTATAGTCTCATATACAATGTATACCAGTCAATACCATGCGTGGGAGGCATTGCCTGGCGCGGCCAATGGCAAAAGAGTGCGGTGCATGGCCTTACAGATGAAAATCGGTAGCCGCATTCGCGCACTGCGAAAGTCGCAATATCCCATGCTCAGTATTCATCGGCTGGCGGTGATGGCGGAGGTTGATCCGGGGCAATTAAGCCGCGCCGAACGCGGGATGGCAGGCTTGTCCCTTGAGGCTCTGGAGCGTATCGCGGAAGCGTTGAACGTATCCCTTGGCACACTGGTGGATCCTGAAGGTCAATCCTCCCGTACCGGAGCCGCTGAACCGGAGGCCGTCCGGCCCTATAATGAATATTATCGGCTTATCCATGGCTTCACCCGGCTGGTCTGGGCCAGGCTGCCCGAAGACGAGCTGGTGCGATGCAGTGATGCCGAACAAGCCCTGATTCGGCATCATATCCACTCGGCCATTGAAGAAGGCGTAAAACGCGGACATCTTCTTGCCGAGCGCGAAATCAAGGCCCTTCGCAAATCGAAAAAAGGGAACGAGTCCGACCCGTCCTGACAAGCAGCGCCTGTTCCGGCTAGACTGTGGCGCATGAGTGGCCAGGCGATCATGAATACTTATGCCCGTTATCCTGTCAGGATGGTGAGGGGTAACGGTACGCGAATACGGGACGATGCGGGAAAGGAATATCTGGATTTTATATCCGGTATCGCCGTAAACACGCTTGGTCATGCCCATCCGGCGCTGGTTCGCGCGATCAGCGAGCAGGCGCAAACCATGTTGCATTGTTCCAACCTGTTTCATATCCCCGCCCAGGAAGCGCTGGCGGAGAAACTGGCCGATCTTGCCGGTCTGGAACGTGTGTTTTTCTGCAATTCCGGGGCGGAAGCGAATGAAGCCGCCATCAAGCTGGTACGAAAATACAGGTACGATCAGGGTAGTCCGCGGCGCACGATTATCACGGCCGCCCGATCGTTCCACGGACGCACCCTGAATACCCTGACGGCGACCGGACAGGATAAAGTGAAAACGGGTTTTGACCCGCTTCCTCCGGGTTTTATTCATGTGCCGCCGGGTGACATCAATGCACTGAAAAATTCCGTAAGCGGTGATACGGCCGGGATTCTGCTTGAACCCGTTCAGGGCGAAGGCGGCGTTCATGTCGCGGCGGATGACTATTTACGGGATGTACGTGAGCTGTGTAACGATACCGGCATCCTGATGATGCTGGACGAGGTGCAAACCGGCATGGGACGCACGGGTGACATGTTCGGTTTCGAACACGCCGACGCGCGGCCGGACATCCTGACGCTGGCCAAGGGCCTGGGCGGCGGCGTTCCCATCGGCGCCATGCTGGCGTGCGAATCCGTGGCGGCTTCTTTTGGTCCCGGAACGCATGGCTGCACCTTTGGCGGAAACCCGCTTTCCTGTACGGCTGCGTTGACCGTACTGGATGTTATTGAGCAGGAAGGTTTGCTGGCCAATGCTTGCACGCAGGGCACCAAATTGCGGCTCGGGTTGAAGGCGCTACAGCGCACCCGTCCGGTTATACGGGACATCCGGGGGCGGGGCTTGCTTATTGGCGCTGAACTGGGCTGTGATGTAACCGAAACGATAACCCGCTGCCGTGAGTCGGGCTTACTTTTGTTGTCCGCGGGCCCCGGGGTTCTGCGATTTTTGCCGCCATTGAATGTAACATCGGCGGAAATTGATGAGGCGCTGGCCATTCTGGGCGATTGTTTCACTACGGGTGAGGAATCGATGTGAAACACTTTCTGACATTGCTGGATATCATGCCGGAGGAGGCGCGCCATATCCTTGCACGCGCGGCGGAACTCAAGGCCATGCAGAAGACCGGCGCGCCACACAGAACGCTGGCCGGTAAAACACTGGCCATGCTGTTCGACAAGGCATCCACCCGTACGCGCGTGTCCTTCGAGACCGGCATGTACCAACTCGGCGGACATGCGTTGTTCCTGCATTCTGATTCTACTCAACTGGGGCGCGGCGAGCCTGTTGAGGATTCGGCCCGCGTGATCTCCAGCATGGTGGATGGCGTTATGATACGAACCTTTGCGCAGGAGGATATCCGGCATTTTGCCCAATACTCCTCGGTGCCGGTTATTAACGGGCTGACCGATTTCACACATCCGTGCCAGATTCTGACCGATGTGTTCACCTATCAGGAACATTGCGGTGACATTGCCGGAAAAACCGTGGCCTGGATTGGTGACGGCAACAATATGGCGCATTCGTGGATTAATGGCGCGGTATCATTCGGATACAGGCTTAATATCGCCTGTCCGGAAGGCTATTGCCCGGATGCCGGAATGTTGGCTGCGGCACGCACGCTGGGTGCCGGGATCATACTGACTGACGATCCGCTTACCGCGGCACGGGATGCTGATCTTGTCACCACCGATGTCTGGGCTTCAATGGGGCAGGAAGATGAGCAGATTATACGCGAAAAAGCCTTTGCCGGCTTCCAGGTGAATGCGGCCGTCATGGCAAGGGCGAAACCGGACGCGCTGTTCATGCATTGTCTGCCTGCGCATCGCGGTGAGGAAGTGACCGGCGAGGTCATGGATGGCCCGCAATCGGTCGTCTGGAATGAAGCGGAAAACCGCCTGCATGCCCAGAAGGCATTGCTGGAATTTTTATTGAAATAAAGGGTAACTACTCAGCACCCCCCGTCTTTTGCCCTCTGGCGGCGTTCCTGCGATGCTCAAATCCTCACATATGACCCATATGCTACGGATTCTGCGCTTCTCG
>VAOW01030075.1_pt1 | contig 12587 bp, 8 predicted proteins | sample 3393921 | NCBI WGS metagenome assembly VAOW01 (sample SAMN08290428, study PRJNA428436) | hydrothermal vent metagenome | isolation source: Deep-sea hydrothermal vent chimney | place: Indian Ocean: Southwest Indian Ridge | depth 2742 m m
CAAATCCGGTAACAGCAGCATCTCCAACACCTGACCGACATTAGCTACGAACTGGATTTCAAGCTCCCGGCGGATCTCCTCGGACACTTCTTCCAACTGCGCGCGGTTGTCCTCGGGTAAGATCACCTTGGAGAGCCCGGCCTGATGCGCAGCCAACAATTTCTCCTTCACGCCGCCGATAGCCAGAACTTTACCACGTAGGGTGATCTCCCCGGTCATAGCCGTATCCATGCGGACCGGGCGGCCGGTCAGGGCGGAGGCAATCGCGGTAGCCATAGTAATACCCGCGCTGGGACCATCCTTGGGAGTCGCTCCTTCAGGTACGTGGACATGAAGGTCCCATAGGGCATGAAAGTTCTCGGGAAGGCTCCAAGACTCGGCATGCTTACGAAGGTAGGTGAGTGCGGCCTGCGCCGACTCCTTCATAACCTCACCCAGGTTGCCGGTCAAACTGAGTTTACCGGTACCCGGCACCGCCATGGCCTCCACCGTCAACAGAACACCACCCACCGGCGTCCAAGCCAGGCCTTGTGCCACTCCCACCTGGGCTTCCTTCTCGGCGCGTTCCGGACGGAATTTAGGCACCCCCAAATAGGACGTCAGGTCGGCTACATCCACCTTGCGAATACCTTCCCAGGGCTTCTCCAGGTAATTCTTGGCCCCGCGCCGCGCGATCTTACCCAGCTCGCGCTCCAGATTACGCACTCCCGCCTCACGGGTGTATTTGGTGACCACCTCGGCAACGGCTGGCTTGGTGATGGAAAGGCGCTGCTGCATACCGCTTGACTCAAGCTGCCTGTCCCAGAGGAATAACTCAGCGATTTTCTCCCTCTCAGGCATGGTATACCCAGGAATATCAATTACTTCCATGCGGTCTTGAAGCGGCTCGGGAATAGTAGATAGTTGGTTCGCCGTGGTGATAAACATAACCTCACTAAGATCGTAAGGGATCTCCAGGTAGTGATCGGTAAAGGTGTTGTTCTGTTCCGGATCGAGCACCTCCAGCATGGCCGAGGAAGGATCGCCTCGCCAGTCGGCACCCAGCTTATCAATCTCATCCAGCAGGAAGACGGGATTCTTCACGCCAACCTGCTTCATTCCTTGGATGATCTTGCCGGGCATGGCACCGATATAGGTACGCCGGTGGCCGCGGACCTCAGCCTCATCGCGTATTCCTCCCAAGGAAATATGGTGGAACCTACGGCTCATGCTGCGGGCCACCGAACGACCCAACGAGGTCTTACCCACCCCCGGCGGACCGATCAGGCAAAGGATGGGGGCACGCTTCTTCACATCCAATCCCTCGACCATCTTACGCACCGCCAGGAATTCCAGAATACGCTCCTTGACTTCCTCAAGACCGTAGTGGTCTTGGTCCAGGATTTCACGGGTGTGCCTAAGATCCAGGTTTTCCTGATCGCAGCTACTCCAGGGTAACTCAATCATCCAGTCGAGGTAGGTGCGAATTATCGTGGCCTCAGGGCTGCCGGGCTGCATGCGCTCGAGCCGCTGCACTTCCTTCCCGGCCCTCTCTGACACCTCGGCAGGCATGCCAGCCTTCTCGATCCGTTCACGCATTTCGACTACTTCGGCCGCCAGCTCTTCGCCACCACCCAACTCCTTTTGAATAGCCTTCATCTGTTCGCGCAGGTAGTACTCGCGCTGATTCTGATCCATCTGCTCTTTGACCTGCTGTGCAATACGCTTGTCCAGGTCAAAGCGCTCGAGCTCCCTAAGAAGCAGGCTGAGCACCAGCTTAAGCCTCTCCTCAACCGAAACCTCCGCGAGAACCCGCATCTTCTCGGCCACATCCCATGTCGTGTACTGGGTAACAGTATCGGCCAATACTCCACCGTCGGTGGTACCTTGCACGGCTTCGAGTTGGTACCGATCGAGTCGGAGGTTCTTATTTCCATTTACGTAGCGCTCGAACGCCTCTACAATCTCCTGAATCAGCACCCTGGCGACCGCAGCATCTTGCGGTGCCTGCTCGGCCAATAGCTCCCCGTGAGCGCGGAGATAAGGCGTCTGCACGAACGACTGCAAACGCACACGGTCCTTGGCTTCCACCACCACCTGCAAGGTGCCGTCGGGAAGGCGCATCAACTGCTTAATCGAGGTGAGAACCGCGTGACCATATAGGTCCCCGCTCGAGGGGTCGTCCACCTCAGGGTCCCGCTGCGCCACCAAGAGCAATAATCGGTCGGCCGACATAGCTTCGTCCACAGCCCGCTTGGACTTCACCCGGCCAACGTCCACGGGCATAGTAGCGTGCGGCAATACAACCGTATTGCGCAAAGGGATCACCGGTAGTTCCAACAACATTCCTCCTCCTTGGCTGGATTGTACTCTCTGCACGGACCAATTGAGGGATCCTGGAGCACGTAACGATCTTCATGTTTTGCATATTATCCGCCCTCCCGGGAATACGCCAAGCCCACCGTGTACGAAGAGCATAACCAATCCCAGCCGGCCGGGCTGCTCATCGCGGATGACGGCTAAGGATAAATCGGGCCTTGGCCGCGATAGTTGGAGCGGAACCCGGTCGCTTTAAGGTAGAGGCTGGGCGGGCCTCTAAACTTGGCCAAACGAGGTGTTCTTGCCAAGGGACATTCCAGCTTTAGCACGTGAGCCATCGAATGGATCCAGATCCGAAAGAGACCCGCTAGGGTACGTTGCCGAACCGAGCCAGGCGCAGGCCCGGAGGACCCGTCCAAAAAAGTCAAATGAGCTCGAGCTGATCACCATCACGCCCTTCAAGTCCACCCCGTACTGCGAGCCGGTTCCTCGGGCACGGGACCGGCTCTCTCCCATCAGTGACCTTATCTACGTGGCACGGGAACACAGGATGCTTAATACTGAGGACATGCTCGAGCGGCTCGAAATACGGGCCTTGGCGGTCCTGGAGGAAGTCACCCTGGAGTTTAGCCCGGGTCTCACTGTGGTTAGCGGAGAAACCGGCGCGGGCAAGTCGATCTTGATCGACGCTTTGGGCCTGCTGCTGGGGGGCAAAGGCAATCCCAGTCTGATTCGGCCCGGTGCCGAAGCACTCTTGGTGACCGCCTGGTTCAACGGCCGTGCACATGCCCGGCGAATAAGCCCCGTGCGAAGTGTACCCAGGTTGGACGGGGAGGTCATCAGCTTAGCCGAGTTAGGCCAAGCTACTGCTGCGCACCTGGCCATTCACGCACAACACGCTGTATTCGCGCTCTCGGGGCAGCGCAGCTACCGAGCTCTACTCGATACCCGCCTCCCAGAAGGCCTGCTGGATACCTACCAGCAGGCCTTCATACGCCTACAGGCACAACTCGCGGAATACCAAGAGTTAGCCCGGAGTATGGAGGAACGCGAACAAACTCTGGATATCCTACGATACCAGTTAAGCGAGATTGAACATACTGCGCCGCAACCGGGGGAGGATACACACCTGGGACACGAGCGGGCACGGCTGGTTCATGCCGAACAATTACGTGAGCATGTAAGCTTGGCGCTCGAGTTGTTGGGCGGCGAAGCCGGCAACGCCGTGGGCCTGTTGGGGCGGGCAATACACGAATTACAAGACGCAACCAGAAACGACCCTGGCCTACAGGCCTTAACCGCCGAAACCGCCGGGGTTCAACAGGCGCTGGGGGTACTGATTCCAGAACTGGAGAACTACCTGGAGGCGCTCGAGGCTGATCCAAATCGCCTGGAGGAAGTTGAAGAGCGACTCACGTTGATTGAGCGAGTCAGCCAAAAATACGGCGGCAGTTTGGAAGAGGTCTTGACGACCTATGAACGTATAGCCGCACGTATAGCCGCGCTAGAAACAGTGGAGGATCGGCGTACCGCTCTGGAAACCGAAATCAAGATACGCCGCGCAGAGGTTCATGCACGTGGCCGGACGCTAAGTGCAGGCCGGCAACAAGCCGCTTACGAACTGGGTGAACGGGCCACACGGGAATTGGCCATGCTGGGTATGCCCACCGCCCGCTTCGAGGTGGAGCTGGCCCCCTTAGGTAAACCCAAGATCTCAGGTCTAGAGGAGGTGCGCTTCTTGCTCGCCGCCAACCCCGGCATAGGACTCGCGCCACTCGAGCTCACTGCCAGCGGCGGCGAGCTTAGCCGGATCATGTTGGCGCTCTCACTCCTGACCGGCAGCGAGGCCAATACGGTGATCTTCGACGAAATCGACGCCGGCGTAGGCGGCGAGGCAGCCCTCGCGGTGGGCGAGCGGTTAGCCCGCCTGGGAAGGGAGCGCCAAGTATTGGTAGTCACCCATCTGGCCCAAATCGCCGTACAGGCCAACCACCATTTCCGGGTCAGTAGAAATGGCAGTCGGGTTGTGGTGGAGCAGGTTGAGGGAGACGAACGGGTACGCGAACTGGCCAGGATGCTCTCGGGCTCGTACTCCGCTGCGGCGCTTTCGCATGCACGTGAGCTGCTGCACACCACCGGTATCCATAATCAGCCCTTGTAGATAAGCAAAAAAATCAAGCAGGTATTTTAGGGTCAACAAAGAGAGTCATCGAGACCAATGAGTGCCCTCGCTGGACATATAGTAGAGCGTAGCGAAGCGCAACAAAGCTTGGGCGTTTTCCAAACCGAGCTTGTACATTAGGTGTCGACGATGAGTATAAACCGTCTTTTCCTCAATACCCAACTTTTCGGCGATCTGCGCGTTGGTCAGGCCTTCACCCAGCAGGCTGATCACCTCGCGCTCGGTGGGTGAAAGCTTCTCCATCCTGGGTACTCCGCCCCCATCATCAGGACCTGATAGTTCAGCCAGCGCATGTATAAGGGCCTCGGACGAATCGTTCTTGGATAAAAACGCCGCGGCGCCCAGTTCCCTAGCCCTGACACGGAACGCGGTCTCATCGTGGGCGGTCAGGATAATGACCGGAAGGTCGGGAAACCGCTCGTTCACCTCAGAAAGCATACGAAGACCATGCGTATCGGGAAGCGACAAATCCAACAACAGACGTTCCGCCCAGCCCAGGTGCGGGTCAGCCTCTTTCGCAGTGGCAGCTACCCGCACCTCAGACCCGGGGAGCGCATCACGAAGCAGGCGCACTAATCCTTCACGCACCAGTTGGTGGTCCTCTACAACCAAAACATTCATATTCACCCCCGGAATATCTTTTCGCCGGCAACCTTGGCAGGCCACCGCGCGATTATAGCTATTCCACCATGCAAAGATGAGTCTATGAAAAGAGTACCGCCGCTCAAGCGCATCCACGCGCGCAACAACCGGATACCCTGACCCTCCTTGACTTTTCCCCCACTGCCATCGTCTTCCACTCTAACCTCCATCCAGGCAGCGCTGGCAACCCGAATCCATACCCGGCCGGCGGCTCCATGACGTACCGCATTACTCAAGGCATTCTGTATAATTCGATAGGCGGCCACTCGGTCATCCTCGTTCTGCGGCTCCTGAACCTCGATTTGCGCCTCGACCCGCAATCGCTGCGCCAGTTGTGCAAGTGCCAGATTCAGGCTTAAGTACTCGAGCTCCGGAGGATTTAGCTGTGTCAATACTCTTCTGAGGGTGGCCTCAGCCTCTCTCAGGTCGTGCTCGACCTCCTCCAGCCGACCCTGGGCCAGCGACCAGCGGCCGGCGATCAGCGTCTGTACCACCTCATCATGCAGCGACTGGGCCAACTGGTTCTTCTCCAATTCCAGGAGCTGGAAGTAATCCCTTTGCAGCTCGAGCAAGCGGTTGATCCGCTCCACCACGCGATCAGCGTGTGCTTCGCCCACCGGCGCGATTCGCATACGTCCACCAACCAAGGCAGACAGCTCTTCTTCCAAGCTCAGCCAGGGCCGCATCAACAATCGCAGCAGTAGAAAGATGGCCAAAGCCCCCACGCTCGCGGCCAGCAAGGCCACTCCTCCATCAAACCAGAGCTGATGGCCACGGTACAGCGGTGAGGTGGCGATAGCCGGGGTATCACGCAGCCACAGGTGCAAGCTAAACACCAGCACCGGACCTAAGTACGCCAGCATGGAAACCAGAAGAACTGTACGCCTCAGTCTCACCTACCCTAGACTACGCTAGGCTGGTACGCGTACTAAAGGCAAACAAGCAGCTCACGACACTCGAGTCCTCCGGTACAACACCCGGTACAAATCAACTTATCCAAAAATACGGACACTTGAACCCTGGTCGGCACACGCATCTGGGACGGGAGGCTATGATTCGCCGCAACCGCGCCGGGCCCCACCATGCAACCCGGTCCCACACAGCCTTGCAGGTGTCCGGGCATATTCATATATCCACCCCGTTAGACTAAGGTTGTGTACGCGCTCAGCCAGGCTATCCGCGCTCTTAGGCAGCACCCCGTAAGCACCTTGGCTACTTTTACCACTGCCACCGTCTCATTCATGCTGCTGTTTCTGATCGGCTTGGTACTTTGGAATTTGGAGCGAGTAGTTACCTCGATCCAGAACGAGTTGGAAATCGCCGCTTTCCTGGACCCCTCGGCCAACACGCAGTCGGTGGAGGAAGCGGTTCGTACCCTGCCAGGAGTGCGCTCGGTACGGCTTATCAGTAAGGAAGCAGCCCTAGCGCAGCTACAATTGGACTACCCCTATCTAGCGCAGGCCCAAAGCTTAGTAAAGAATCCCTTGCCGGATACCCTCAAGGTGCACCTTCTGCAAAGCAGCAAAGTGCGGAAGGTGGCCGGAGAAATCTCCGGGGTATATGGCGTGAGCAGCGTGGAGTACGGTGGCCAGGTAACCGAGAACCTGGTAGGTATCTTGGGCGGCATACGTGTGGGCACTAACGTCCTGATCTTCCTACTAGTGCTGGACACTTTTTTCAGCGTGATGGGCACCATCCGCCTCTCGATCGAAAACCGGCGAGAAGAGCTGCGGGTCATGATGCTGGTGGGTGCCACGCGTGGCTTTATTCGTGCGCCCTTTGTACTGGAGGGGATCATGATGACCTTACTGGCGGCACTCTTAGCACTCACCCTGGGCAACACGGCCTACCGCTATACCGCAGATCTGCTCCAGAGCCTTCTGCCCTTTATTCCGGTGCTTTCAGCAGATACCCTGCTACGCGCCTCTGAGGGTCTTTTAGTCTTAGCCGTATTCCTCGGCGGCTTCGGAGCCTGGCTTTCAAGCCGGGCTTACCTCAAGGATACCGACATAGTGCAATGAAGCGAATTTCCTTAGTCCTCCTGCTACTGCTGGTCGGCGTTGGCTATCCGCAGTCAACCGTTCAGAAATTGCAGCAAGCCGTAAAAAAGGCCGGTGCGCTCGAAATCCAAAAAACCCAGCAAGCGGCCAGACTCAAGACCGTCTTGACGCAGCTTGACACCAAGGGCAAGCAGCTGGTGCATCAGCTCACCAGCCTGGAGCAGCGGGTTACCGGGCTTGAGCGGGGGAAACACAATACCGAACAGCAGATTATCGGGCTCGAGCAACAAGTGGAGACTACACGAAAGCAGGTCACCGCTGAACAAACCAACCTAAAAGCCCTCTCGGTACGTATGCGAAGCTTGGAGCTCGACTTGTATACCGAACGTGCAGGGCGTTATCTACCACTCTTGCGCTCCGATTCGTTCATGAATTTCCTGATCAAGGGCAAGTGGATTGGCTACCTGGGGCGGAGCGACGTTCAGCTGGTGGAGCAAATCAACACCACCCTGACTCGCCTAAACAATGCTGAAACCCATCTACTGAGATTAGTTAAGTCGCTCAACCAAGCCCAGGCACAGCGAGAGCGGCAGATCCAGGCTCTGACCACTTCACGGAAACAACTAGATACCACCCTGGCCGAGATAAAACGGCAAAAGGCCTTCAGGCAGATCCTGCTCGAGCAGACCCTGGCGGCAGCCTCCCGGCTCGACCGGGAAGTAACGCAGCTTCAGCAAAAGCTGCTCACAGAACAGCGGCGCTTAGCAGCGGAGCGGCGCAGAACAAGAGAGGCTAAGAAACGAGTCACTTTCATTCACAAAAATGCACCCCTACCTAAGGCGCTGGTAGGACAGCTGATACTTCCGATACCGGGCGGGAAGGTCAGCGCCTCCTATGGCAGCTCGAGCAGTCTTGATTTTGAAGAGATCATTGCTCCAAAAGCTGCTTCGCCGGTGCTGGCAGCAGCCGGCGGCCGGGTATTCGCCACGTTGCCTTATAGCACTTTCGGCTGGATGGTCATGATCCAACACAGCAGCAGCCTGTTTACTCAGTACATCAATCTACAACAGCCCTTGGTCAAGCAAGGACAGACGGTCAAGCAAGGACAGGTCATCGGCTATTTAGGTGGCGGAGCTCTCTACCCGCCCGATATGCTTCCCTTCCGTGTGGCCATCTGGCAGAACTCCGCTTTTCACTACGTGGATCCAGCCTCGTACTACTGAGCAGGACCGGGTATTTGCCATTCACCTAGCTAAAGCGGACTCAAGGACCTACCCTAACAGCCTCACAGAATCCGGCCGTACATTTAGGAACCGGTTAGCTTATCTAGCGCAGCACGGTAGCCGTCGAGCATACCCCGGAACTGCCCGATGAATACCTCCCGCTCCCGCTTGAGCGCTTCAAGTTCCCGTTGTACCTTTCTGAGATGCTCCACGGCCTCGCGGAGCGTTCGTTCCTTAGCTGCTTCGGCCTCGGCACGGATAATTTCCGCTTCACGTTCCGCCTGGGAGCGCATCTCGCGCGAGATGCGCTCCGCCGCAACCACTGCTCTTTTCAACTCCTCATCGGAAGCGCGGAACCGGGCCACTTCAGCTTCCAATTCGGCCACCCGAGTACGAATGGCCTCAAACGACTGTCCCACCCCGTCCGTATGTTCGGCCAGACGCGCTAGGTAGTCCCGCACTTCGGCCGGCGCATACCCGCGCATACTACGCTTGAACTCCTGATAGCGAATATCCAGCGGACTAAACTCCATCCCTACTCCTCGAACAAGGCCCGGCCCACCCGAACTAGGGTGGCCCCCTCCTCCACCGCGACCGTGTAATCGTTCGACATACCCATCGACCGTTCGACCAAATTATAGCGGTCAACCAAGTGAGACAGGCCCGCAAACACTGGGCGGACTTCTTCGGGGCCGCGCAGGGGGGCCATAGTCATTAGTCCCAGCAACTCAATACCCGGCAAGGGACCGAGCTCGGGGATCAGCTCGTCCAGTACCTCCGAGCTTACGCCGTGCTTGCCGGCCTCGCCGGATACATTGACCTCCAGCAACACTTTGGCCGACCAGCCCTCGCGCGAGGCGCGCTTGGAAAGCGCTACCGCGGTCTTCATGCCATCCAGCGAATGAACCAGGTCGAAGTGACGCATAAAGCGTATCTTGTTGCGCTGCAAGGGCCCGATGAAATGCCAGGCCTGCCCGGGCAGCGCCACTTGTTTCGGCAGGGCTTCCTGTACTCGGGACTCACCCAGTACAAAGTCTCCGAAAGCCAGTACGGATCGGCGGATCTCCTCTGGATCACGGCCCTTGGTCACTGCCACCAGCCGAACCGAGGCAGGGTTACGGCCTGCCCTTACAGCCGCTTGCCCGATCTGCTCTAGAACTCTCTCCAGGCTCATGGCCCGACGTCCGGAAGGATGCCGTCAATCAGTCGTTCAAGTTTCACACCGGTGCGCTCGGCGGTGGCCAGCACTTCATCTTCGCTGGCGTGGTGTTCGCGGTCACCGACAGCCATATCAGTGATCATGGAAAGTCCTAATACCCTCGCGCCGGCGTGCCTGAGCGCCAATACCTCGGGTACCGTGGACATGCCGATCACATCCGCACCGAAGTTCCTGAACATACGCAACTCCGCCCGCGAGCCGAAGCTGGGTCCGGAGATCGCCAGGTACACCCCTTCCCTAAGAATAAGATCCTGCACACGTGCGGTCCTGCGCGCCAGATCAAGCAGGCCCGAATCATAGGCGTCGAACATTACCGGGAAACGCGGCCCCAGCTCGGCTATGTTGGGACCCGAAAGGGGGTTCATGCCCATCATATTGATGTAGTCGAGGTGTAGCATCACCTCTCCGGCCTGCCAGTTGGGGTTCAGGCCGCCCGCCGCCGAGGTAAGAATGAAGGTACTTGCCCCCAGACCAAAACCGAGCCGCACCGGGAAGGCCACCTGGGCCGGGCCGTAGCCCTCGTAGAAGTGTACCCGTCCCTTATAGGCCACCACTCTCCGCCCGGCCAGCACGCCAAGGATCAGCCGCCCGGCGTGCCCCGGCGCAGTGGACGGGGGGAAACCGGGAATCTGCCGGTAGGGCAGCTCGAGCTCCACCTCGATACGGTCCGCCAGCGCCCCCAATCCACTGCCAAGCATCAGGCCGATCTCAGGTACAAATCCACTCTTGGCCCGCACGCTCAAAACCGCTTGCTGAATCGCCTCGTAGTTCACAAGTGCACTTTAGCACTCCTCTCACATCCGCTTCACCGCCTGCCACTAACATGAACCCATGCAAAAACGGCTCCTACCCGTGCTGCTACTCGTTCTGTTCATGGCCATGGCCGCACCTATTCAGAAGGTCGAGGTGACCGGCGCAGGACCCGTCCTAATTGCACTAGCTAGAATCGCCCTGCCTTTCTCGGTCGGTGATCCTACCGATACCGTGAACCCAAAAACAGCCAGGCAGGCTGTGCTGGATACCGGATTCTTCAAGAACGCCACCGTTAGCCTATCCGGCGAGAGCGTGGTGGTGAAGCTCATTCCCAATCCCACCATCATCTCGGTGAACTTCAAAGATCAGGTGGTGCCCGCCGCTCAACTGACCCGGCTGCTGGAGGATAAGTTAGTCCTGGGTCCCGGTGCTACCTACAACCCCAAGCGAGTCGCGCAAGCTGAGACAGTCATCGCTTCGTTTTATAGAAGCTCGGGCTATCCCTTCGTACCCAAGGTTGGCTCGAGCATCAATAACGAACCAACCGGTGTAACGCTTACCTTCCAGGTGGACGAATCGGCAGTAGTCAAGAAGGTGGTGATCAAAGGCGCCACCTATATCAACAAGCAAAAGCTCGAGCGGGTCTTTGAGCCGCTGGCGAAAAGCGGTAGCTTCGACTGGAACACCTTCTTGGGAGAAATCCGGCAGGTACGGCAAATGTATCAGGACCAGGGCTACCGCGGCAGCGGTGTAGACCCGAAACGCACCCAGCTGAAAGACGGGATCCTGACCGTGAGTATCCTTGAGCTGAGAATCGGCCGGATTAACGCCTCCGAATTGGGTTCCTCGGTTGATCTGGGCCTCAAAAGCGGTGCTCCCTTCAACTACGATCACATCCTCCGTCAACTCAACCAAGCCTCCAAGGCCCTGGGCCGCGAGGTGGAGCTGCATACTCAGGCCACCACCAGGGGCACTGTCGACCTGAGCTTCACGCTGGGACCCAAGCGGTACGGGCCGATCAAGCAAGTCGAGCTAAAAGGCGTGACCGCAGTGCCCGAGATCAAAGTTAGAAAGGCGCTGCAGCTACAGCCGGGTGATATCTTCTCACCCCAGTTGGCACAGGAGGACTTCGTCAATATCGTGCGTCTTTACGATCAGGCCGGCTATCGTATCGTTGGTCAACCCGATTTTAGCTTCCAGAATGGCATCTACACACAGAAGGTAAGTGAGGTCAAGATCCAGGGATACCGATTGGACTGGCAAGGCGCCCATCAAACCGGGAATTTCGTGATTCTCAGGCAGTTGCCCCAGCCGGGCGCGCTATTTTCGGTCGGGGGGCTGCGGAAGGGCCTCACCCAGCTCATGGGCGCGCAGCTTCTGGCCGGACCGCCCCAGGTGCAGCTCGAGCCAGGCAAACAAGCCGACCAAGTAGTGGTGAAACTCTCGCTGAAGGAGGGTAAGCCGGTGTTGTTCGCGCCCTCGATCGGCTGGACCAGCACCAGCGGTTGGAGCGGACAGGCCACCATCTCCGACAAGAACCTCTGGGGGCGTGGACACGTGGTCGGGATGGACCTAGCGTTCGTACAGAACAGCGCCCATGACAATATTTCCCTCCACACCTATTACCGGATTCCTTGGTTGTGGTTGCCCTACGGAGATCTAGAGCAGGTACCCACCAACCTCTCTTTCAATTTCTACACCAAACCTAAGAGCAATATCCCCCTACTGGACGCTTCGGGTCAGCCTACCGGCTGGGGATACACCGAACGTCGGACCGGCTTTAGCCTAAGTGCCGGCCGGCCGCTGTTGAGCAATCTACCGAACTTGGTGGTGAACATCAACCTCGCCGTCAATTGGATACAACCCAAGCTACAGATCTACGCCGCCAACCTGCCTACCAGCCCCGACCAGGCCACCGCCTATAACCTGCTGCCTAGCTCATATAGAAGCTTTACCCTCGGCCTGTCGGGCAGGTATTCGCAGGTCGATAACAGCGTCTTTCCCACCCTCGGTTGGGCAGCGCAGGCCTCGGCCGCCTATGGACTTAGCTTTCCCGATACCGGAGGATTCAGCCAATTCGCGCCGCTTTCCGCCACCGTAAAAGCTTACTATCCGCTGAGCCCCTCTGGAAAACAGGTCTTCGCGGCGCGGCTATCTATGGGCACCATCCTGGGCACGGCGCCCAGCAGCAGTGACTTTAACCTGGGGGGTAACCAGAGCAATCTCAGCACCCTCCGTGGCTACGATACCTACGAATTCAGCGGTACTCG
>VAOW01037687.1_pt1 | contig 12568 bp, 13 predicted proteins | sample 3393921 | NCBI WGS metagenome assembly VAOW01 (sample SAMN08290428, study PRJNA428436) | hydrothermal vent metagenome | isolation source: Deep-sea hydrothermal vent chimney | place: Indian Ocean: Southwest Indian Ridge | depth 2742 m m
ATGACAACCGGAGGCGGAGCTTGGGATAATGCAAAAAAGGTAATTGAAGCCGGTGCTTACGGCGGAAAAGGATCTGAAGCTCATAAAGCTGCAATTACCGGAGATACTGTTGGTGATCCATTAAAGGATACCGCAGGTCCGGCAATCAATCCTATGATCAAGGTTACTAACATTATCGCTATATTAATAATACTTACGGGGCTATAAAAATGGACTCTATTAAAAAGGGAAATCTTATCTATCAAGGAAAAGCAAAAGATGTTTTCGCAACGAATGACCCTGATAGGGTTATCATGTACTTCAAGGATGATGCTACCGCATTTAACGGTAAAAAGCATGCAATTATAGAAGGAAAGGGTGAGCTTAATCTTAGATTATGCAAGAGGATTTTTGAATTTTTGGAAGATAAAATTCCAATGGCATATGAAAAAACTATTAGCAAGCGGGAGATGCTGCAGAAGAAGGTTCAGATTATTCCGCTTGAGGTTGTTGTGAGAAATAAGATTGCCGGCAGTCTTGCAAAACGGTTTGGAAAAGAGGAAGGAAGTGATTTGCCATTTCCAATGGTAGAATATTTTTATAAAGATGATGCTCTCAATGACCCCGAGATAATAAAAAATCAGATTGCGGCATTCAACATAGCAAGCAAAAGAGAGATGCGCCAAATTAACGATATGGCGTTAAAGATTAACACGCTTCTAAAGTATTATTTGTATGTCAGAGGGATAATATTGGTGGATTTCAAGGTTGAATTCGGAAGATATTATGATGATATTTTACTTGCAGATGATATAACGCCTGACGGCGCAAGGCTTTGGGACATCAAAACAGAAGCAATTCTCGATAAAGATTGTTTCAGACGTAATCTCGGCGATCTAATAGAAGGCTATAATATAATCGCAGATCGACTTGGAGCATAATGAGAGTACGAGTAAACATTATACTTAAACCTGATATTCTTGATGCTGAGGGCAAGGCAATAGAAGGCGTGATCCATAGAGCCGGATACGATAAAATAACAGGTGTCAGGGTTAGCAAAACAATTGATATGGATATCAACGCAGATGAGAAATCTGCGTTTGATATAGCCGGAGATGTTGCTGATAAGCTTCTTATCAATCCGGTAATACACAATGTGAAGATTATTAAGTGTTAAACTAAAATAAAGAAAGAGATAAGCCGGTGATTAGCCACACTGAAGCCGGAAAAAGCTTTTTTTACTTAACACTTAAAACTTTTTGGAGGTTTGTTACCGGTAATGAAAAAACGATTTGGAGTAATCAGCTTTCCCGGCTCTAATTGCGACAGGGACTGCGAATATGCAATTAAAATGGCAGGATCAGATCCTGTTACAATATGGCATGAAGACAACAAACTGTATGATAGCGACTGCATTATAATACCGGGCGGGTTTTCATACGGTGATTATTTAAGAAGCGGAGCGCTTGCTTCCGTTTCTCCGATTATGAATCAAGTAGCGCAGTTTGCCGCTAACGGCGGTTTGGTGCTTGGGATATGCAACGGATTTCAGATATTGGTCGAGGCAAAGCTGCTTCCGGGGGCTTTACTGATGAACGAATCACTCAGATTTGTTCATAAAACTGTTTATGCAAAGATTGTGATGAAAACACCGTTTACATATCTGTTTGATAACGGTTCTGTTTTAAACATGCCTATTGCGCATAAAGAAGGGCGTTACTATTCAAACGAAGATTATAAAGCCGTTCTCCGGTATTGCGGGCAAGACGGAACGGTGTCCGATATATATAATCCCAATGGGTCAATCGGTGCAGCAGCCGGCATTATCAACGAAAACGGTAACGTATGCGGCATCATGCCTCACCCGGAAAGAGCATCGGAGGAAATTCTCGGAAGCGATGATGGAATTGCTATTTTTCGATCTATGGCTGCATGGCTATTGAGATGACAAATGCTGTATAAACTTTTCGCTTTATTGGGTTTATTATTTTTAACAAGCTGCGGCTATAAGGCGAATCCCTTGCCCCCTCAGACAACTATAAAAACAATCCAAGTTATAAACACAAGCAGAGTTGCTTCAATAGGCTCTTCCGGCAAATATACGGAAAAGCAGAATGTTAAATCGTGATTCGTGAATAGTTGACACAAGAAAAGAGAGACTGCCGCGGCTTTTCTTCTTCCGTCACTGCTATGTTCCTTCTATCCGTCACTCGCGAGGCTCCTCTCTTCCAGTCACTGCGAGGAACGAAGTGACGTGGCAGTCTCAACTTCTCCCATTTTGCAGAAAGAGTTTATTTATAACCGACCTTAGCGCGCCTGATTTCACGCCCGCAGCCGCTCATAACCAATATCAACAAAAACAAAAAAGAACGGATAATATTTTTATAAAACGCCGTCTATGCTGTAGATAATAGATAAGTTAGATCTATTATTATCATAAGCTATATCGCCCCCTATCATATTAAGATATGCATGGAAATTTCCTTGGATGATATATCAGCATAAAATTACTATCAACTCAATTCGGGAAAGAGCCAAAAGAAAAAATGAGATAGACAAATATACATAGCTTATATAGGATATGGTGATACCCTTAAGGAGATAATAGATTATTTGGAAATTCATCATTCAACCGCAGGCAAACTATTGAAGAATTTTTTAGAAAAGGAAGATAAGGAATGGATAAATTCACAATCCACCAAAACCTGACCCTCTATTATGTTATGATGTATTTGATGGCTTTTATCGTATCATTGGTAGTTGGCATCGTAGCTATATACCTGGCCAAAAAAACCGGGCTTTTTGTTGATAGCGCTGACTCTAATAAACCGCAAATGTTTCATAAAAATGATACGGCAAGGATTGGAGGGCTTGGTATCATAGCCGGCTTTTCCGTGCTTTTTTTTATGTATAATGAGATAGGTTCTATGCTGTTTCTTTCTGTGATACCTGCTTTTCTAACTGGATTTTATGATGATTTTAAAAGAGATAATCCGCCTCTTTTGAGGCTTGCCATTATGTCAATATCTGCTGTGCTTGGCATAATATTTTTGCATACTATCGTTGATAATCTGGGCTTTATGCATATTCCGCATCTTATCGCTTTGCCATTTACTTTATTAGTTATAGTTGGCGTAACAAATGCTATCAATATCATAGACGGATTTAACGGTTTAGCATCCGGATTTAGCATATTGGCACTTATCTTTTTTGCCATGGCTATGTATCAAGCCGGCGATACCATTTTATTTCAAGTAATTATGGTTACGCTTTTAGCTGCACTGGGCTTTTTTGTCTTAAACTTTCCAAAAGGCAAGATATTTCTTGGAGATGGCGGAGCATATTTCCTTGGTTTTATTATAGTGGAAATCGGCATTTTGATTTTTATACGCCATCCTCATATATCACCGTTTTTTTCTTTTAACATTTTGCTCTATCCTATATGGAAAGTGGTGTTCTCTATCTATCGCAGAAAGTTTATAACAGGAACAGGGGCAACAAATCCCGATGGGCTTCACTTGCATCATTTGATAAAAAGGCGAATCACAAGATCGAATCCCTTGACTTCAGTGCTTATCCTATCATGCATAGTACCGTTTGATATATTAACTTTTATTGTAAGAGATAAGACATCTCTTTCCATAATAATTACCTTACTATTTCTTTTCTCCTATATGTTATTTTATAATATAATTGTAAGGTTTAAGTTATAAGAATTACGGAGGCCAACATTGGGTTGTGTTTTCGCACAACTTGTTGAAAAACTTCCTTTCTCCATTTTTCGCATCCCAATCGGGGATATTGGTGTGCAGACGGCAAACTCATTTATATTCGGCTTTTTGAAGGAACTTGTCATCGCGAGCGGAGCTCTTCGTCATTGCGAGGAACGAAGTGACGAAGCAATCTCAGTTTCTTTAGTGTATCATAGGCATCCTGCCTGTGTTCTCTGATTTATAGAATTAATGGTGACGAATTCGAGATCAAAGAAATGGTTTGTTGAGCTCTTAATATACATCTCTTCTATGACCTATTTTTAAGATATATATCTCTTTTTTATTCCAATTAACATCAAATAAGACTCTATAATTTCCAACCCTTAATCTATAATCTGAAATAAGGTGATTTTTAAGATGTTTAATCTGCGATATATTTGGAAAGTTTTTTAATTCCTCAATCTCTTTTTTTATCCCGGACAAGCTATAAGAGGCTATCTTTTTTAAATCTTTTGAAACGCTCTTGGCATATATTATTTCGAACGTTTTAAACGACAATCTTTTTCCAGATATCCTCGTGAGTTAGCGTTTCTCCTTTTTCAATTTCATTCCTTCTCATAGAGATCTCTTTCTTTAGTTTTCGGTATTTTGATTGGTCGAGTAAGATATCTATAAAATAGGAGAGCTTGTCTTTATCATCTTTATCCAATCTTTCTAAGATATCTATGCCTGAATCAGCCATTTTTTACCTCCAATATCTTGGTCTATCTGATATTACACAACTACACAGAACATTAAAACTATACTTCCGGTAACTATGAAAATCAAGTAAAAACGGGAGGTCGCACGGCGGCCGTGTCTCAAGAGACTATTAAACCATGTTCTTCTCTCTGTTTTAGCCCGCGTCGGGAAATCTGCGTTAAGAATATTCAAGAAGCAGGAAAGACAAGAGAGACTGCCGCGTCACTTCGTTCCTCGCAGTGACAGACAGGAAAGGAAAGCCTCGGCAAGAATTCTTCATTGCGAAGAGGTCTTACCGACGTGGCAATCTCATTGCAGCGACCATGGGCGTCATTGCGAGCGAAGCGTGGCAATCTCGGGTTTGAAATGAGACTGCTTTGTCGCTTTGCTCCTCGCAGTGACTGGAGGAGAGAAGCCTCGAGGGTGACGGAATAGAAGAAACATAGCAGTGACGTAAGAAGGAAAACCATGGCAAAAATTCGTCATTGATAGGAGGCTTCCGACGAAGCAATCTCTCTTCCTTTTTTATTATTTTTAGTATATTAAGGAGCTGTTAAGAAATAACATAGACTTTCTTGCATGCTGTTTTACGCCATCTTACCGCAATACTCTATTATAAAAGATTCGATGCGGGACAGTCGCTGCCATCTTTTATACTACAACATACTATTTAATATTGATAACTACCTTATAGATGATAAGTATAAAGTTATAGTAGGTGTAAGGGCAGACATATCGGGCTCAAAGGGTAAAATTTTATCTGCCCAATCTATGATTAAAGAATCTATTTTTAAATCTCGCCGGCTCTTTGGCTTCTGTGAAGGCGTTTATTGTGCAGCGGTCTTATAATTGTTTAGCGGGCTACTTTTAAATGGTAGTAAGCTAATACTTTACAATAACTTAAGACTTAATATATAGTTTGCAAAGCGTTTAAATTATGTTATAGTTTAGAAGGTGAGGGGGAAATCGGAAAAATATTTACAGATGAAGGAGGTATCATGTTGAGTAAATTTTGGGGATTAATTATGTTGTTTGCCATAAGCATATTTCTGACTCTTGGGTTTAGCACCCAGGCAGTTGCCGGTAAAAATGTATCGCAGAATTACCATTTTCAGTGGCGACTCTCTCAGGTTATGCCGGTAGGCGGACCTACTGATATTATGGCAAAGGCTTTTGCGAAAGAGGTTAGGAAGGCAACCGATAATCGTGTGGATATTAAAGTATATTCCGGAGGTGTATTGGGAGATTGGGTTGATATATATTCTTATGTGATGCAAGGCAGCGTAGATATGGCTCTTCAGCCAATAGCACCGACATATGATCCGAGATTAAATGTTGCTTACTATGTACCTTATATGTTTACTGATACGAAAGAAGCTAAAAAAGGGTATGCGATTGGTGGATGGATTTATCGTTTAGTCAGCCCTATGCTAAAGGAAGAAAACATTAAATTGATTTCATTCTATCCATCAGGTTGGGCAGGTATGACAATATCGAAAATTCCTAAGGGTTGGCAGGACATGAAGCCAAACGGAATGAAACTTAGAGTTATGCCTCTTAAAGCTACTGAACTAACATGGAAAGCATTAGGTTATGTTCCAACTACTATTCCTTATAATGAGGCTTATAGTGCGATCAGTAAGGGAGTTGTGCAAGGTGAAAGCGGAGGGCCTCCGCATCAGGGATATCAGTTCAGAGATGTACAAAAGGTATGGATACAATATAACGATTTTATGGAGCCCTACGGTCTATTTATAAATTCGAAAGATTGGGCAAAACTTTCTAAACATGATCAAGAAGCTATTACTGATGCCGCTAGAAATATGGATCAAAAACGTTGGACGGATTTTCAGAAATCGGCAAAGGTATTCTTGAAAAAAATGAAAGATTACGGCATGACGATTATTATTCCTTCCGAGAAACAGCTTCAGAGTTTTGCAAAAAAAGTTAGAGCTGTTGTGTGGCCTCAAATGGATAAGATGGTCGGTAAAACGGTAATGAATGCGGTAAGAAAACATGCCGGTCCGTTAAATTTATTAGGAGCAAAATAGTCTAACGGAATTCCAGGTCTTATATGAAATATTCTAAAAAGGTTTAACGCAAGGGGTGGGGGGATATTTCACAATTCACGCAAGTTTGCAGCCACCCCCTCTACCTTATATAGGATGGAAGGAGTATAATGTTTGAAATAATTTGGTGTGGGATAATTAAATTTTTTAGATTCTTGATGGTCGTAGGAGCGTATGCATGCGCTGGGCTGATCTTTATTGAGGTCTTTTTTCGCTATGTATTAAATACGCCTATTTTTGGGATCAACGAATTAGTTCTTTTAATTGGAATATGGCTGTATTTTATTGCTTCAGCTTATGGAGCATTCGAAAAATCCCATATTCAGGTGAGTATTATGCATCTTGTCCTAAGAAATAATAAGTCGCTTGCAATATCAAAATCACTGGCGTCTGCAATAACGACCTTCCTATCGATTACTATGATTCAATGGAGCTACACTTATTTAGCATGGAATGTTGCAAAACATGGAGTAACTCCAGCCTTAAGAATACCGCTTATACTTTATCAGAGTGCCATTCTTTTCGGTGCTATATTTATGTCGATATACTTTTTTGCAGAATTTATCGATAATTTTCTTAAAATTTTCGGTAAGCGTGCTTTTTTTGCTCAATTATCTAATAGATGCCGCTAAATGCACATTGTAATTGATTTTATAATTCTACTGGTTACGCTTCTTTTGGGTGTACCTGTCCCTTTTGCTTTTATGGCAGCCACTTTTTATATGATGACAGTGGACAATATCAGTGCATCATTTCTGATAGCTAACGGATTTCATGGGATCAATAATACCGCTATATTAGCCGTACTTTTTTTTATTTTAATGGGGAGTATAGCCAGCGACAGCGGAATTGCCGATCGTATAATAAGTCTTTTTGATCCATTTCTGGGTAGAAAAAAAAGCGGACTGGGAACACTTGCTATTTTCGGTTCGGCTTTCTTCGGGGCCATAGCAGGAACAAGCAGTGCTGCTGTTGCCGCTATAGGCAGCATAATGATTCCCAAAATGGTTAAAAGAGGTTATCCAAGAGGCTATGCCACATCTCTAATTTCTGCTGCTTCCATCGAAGGACAACTTATACCTCCGAGTGTACCCATGATTCTCTACGCTTGGGTAGCATGGCAGCCGGTGTCGGTAGTGTTTTTAAGTACAGTTGTTCCGGGTCTAATGCTTCTCGTAGCGTATAGTATTGTAAATGCGATTATTGTTAAGAAATATCCTATTGAGGTTTTGCCTGAGGAAAATATAAAAGTTAAAATTAAAAAATTTGGTACTAATATGCGTGGTGGAATTTTTGCCATATTAATGCCTGTTATTGTGTTGGGCGGTATTTTTGGAGGAATTTTTACGCCAACCGAATCCGCCGCTATAGCTACAATATATGCTTTGATAATAGGTATTTTTGTTTATAAAAAGTTAAATATAAAAAACATTGTACGCTCAACAGTGTTTGGTGTAACAATAACCGGAGTTATTTTACTTATGGTATTTTTTATTTTAGCTTTAAGTAAGATATTTATTATGGAAAATCTTCCCGGTAAACTGATTGCTTTACTCCTAACTATTACAAGCAATAAAATTCTTTTACTATTATTAATTAACGGTTTTTTGATAATGATTGGAATGCTTATGGATGATTTTAGCGGTACACTTTTGGCAGCTATTGTTTTAGGCCCTATCATACATAACCTCGGTGTCAGTCCCATACAATTTGCAGCAATTTTAGGTACGAATTTAGGGCTTGGCAATAAAACTCCACCCACAGCGCCAATACTTTATCTGGCTTGTCGTATCGGTAATGTCCCTGTAGAAAAAGTTATAAAACCGCAGCTTGTATTTATACTGACATGTTCACTGCCAATCACACTGCTGACAACATTTTTTCCTCCGATTTCACTACTACTGCCGCATCTTTTGATGCCGAGCCTCGTTCCGCATGTTCCTCTTTTTATATAAGAGAGAAAAACCGGCAAAAACCCGCCTTGCATCTATCGCCTTTTCTTTTCGTTTTAGTGCGTAAGGTGAGTTACGTAACTTCTGATCAACCTGTATTGACTTCATATCAATTGGGTTATCTATTGGTATATACGATACCCGCATTTGGTACTGTGTTTATTTTAAATAGACTCTTCGTACTCGGCTTGTGACCATACAAACCACTTCATAATTGATAGTATTAATTTTAGAAGCAATATCATCTGCGCTAATCCTTTGACTGCCTTGTTTACCTAAAATTACCACCTCATCCCCTATTTTTATTCCAGGAATATTTCCGGCATCCAGCATGGTATGATCCATACATATTCGTCCTATAATTGGTATTTTGATGCCATGCAGCAGCATATTTCCCCTGGATGACAATAAACGATTTAATCCGTCCGCATAGCCAATCGGCACAGTTACTACAGTAGTTGGCTTAGAGGTTTTGTAAGTGCTTCCATAGCTTATTTTGAAACCGGCTCCAATGGTCTTTGTATATATAACTTTGGTCTTCAGTGACATAGCAGGTATAAGTGAAATGCGTTTTTTGTTTACCTCATTAGATGGATATAAACCGTAAATAGCAATACCGGCTCTCGCCATATTGAGGTATGTTGCAGGTAAATCGATAATTGCCGCACTGTTGGCAGCATGTTTTATAGGTATTTTGATGCCCATACTATCAAGTTCATTTAAAAATTTAATGAATATTTTAAACTGTTTATCGGAATAAGTTTTATCTATGGAGTCGGCTGTTGCAAAATGAGTAAATATGCCTTCCAGCCTGATGTATGGAAGATCGGCCATAGATACTATTTCGCTTATTGCGCTCCTGTTTATACTCATGCCGGATGATGAAGACAGAGCCGCAAGACCCAACCTTCCCATACCGGTATCTATTTTAATGTGAACTTTGATTGTTTTACATAGAGAAGCAGCATAAGATGAAAAAGCTGCTGCCGTATCATAAGAAGAAATTGTCTGAGTTAAATTAAATTCAACAAGATATTTTGCCATAGACGGAGGCGTGTAGCTGAAAATAAGGATTGGAGAATTAATTCCCGCTTTTCTGAGAGTTATGCCTTCGTTTATTCTTGCGACTCCGAGACAATCTGCTCCGCTTTGCAAAGCTATGCCCGCAACCTCCACGGATCCATGACCGTAACCATTGGCTTTGACCACTGCCATCAGATGCGAAGACGGACTTAATATATTTCTTAGTTCGCGAACATTGTGCTCAATGGCATTAAGATCTATTTCAGCCCACACAGGTGAAAAATCGATTTCAGATTCTACTTTTTGTTTTAAATTGCCCATATCGGCGTCTATTGTTTCGTTAAGCTAACAAAGTAAAAGAACATATTTACCGCTCTCAGTATGTTTATTTGCCGCCATTTATTTGTTCTTATAAGTCCTGCTATATACGGTAAATTTATCCATATCAGCGCGATTGACTTTGTAACCAATTCCCGGCCCGGAGGATACTTTTATTGTTCCGTTATCAGCAGTTACTTCAGGTTCGATTATATCTTCATTCCAATAGTGCGACGATGGCGCTGTGTCGCCTGGAAGGATAAAATTGCTTAGTGTTGTCAATGCGATATTGTGAGCTCTTCCTATGCCGGATTCAAGCATGCCTCCACACCAAACCGGAATTTTCTTTTCAGCACAATAATCATGGATCTCTTTTGCTTCAGTCAAACCGCCAACGCGGCCAATTTTAATATTAATAATTTTGCAGCTTCCCAATTTTATTGCTTTTCTGGCATCACCCAATGAATGAATGCTCTCGTCAAGGCAAATTGGAGTGCTGATTTGCGATTGTAATTCGGCATGGTCAATAATATCATCATATCCTAACGGCTGCTCAACCATCATCAGATTAAAATCATCCAACTTTTTTAAAAATTTCAAGTCTTTTAGAGTATAAGCAGAATTTGCATCAACCATAAGAGGAATATCGGGAAACCTGCCTCTCACCTTCTCAAGTACATCAATATCCCATCCCGGCATAATTTTAATCTTAATTCTTTTATAGCCTTCATCGACATAATCACCAATCAGAGACAGCAAACGCTCAACGCTATTTTGAATCCCTATGCTGATTCCCACTTCAATTTCATCCTTTTCGCCGCCCAAAGCTTTTGCTAACGGGATATTGTTCTTTTTGGCAAATAAATCCCAAACAGCGGTTTCTAAAGCAGACTTAGCCATGTTATTGCGTCGGATATGTGCAAACCGTCTGCGTATTTCATCAGGGGATAGTATCGGATTTTTAAAGAGAAGCGGAATTAAAAAATCTTCCATAACGCTTTCATTGGTCTTTACCGTTTCTTCGTTATACCAAGGTGAAAAAATAGCTACCGATTCACCCCATCCGCTATTGCCGCTTTCATCTATGACTTCAATCAATAAAAATTCTTTTTCTTTCAAAGTGCCAAAACTTGTAGTAAATGAATGTTTTAAATTCATACACAACTTGCGCAGGACAATTCGATTCAACACTGTTTTTTCGCTGTTCATTTTTCCTCCATTTGTAAACCGATAGACAGTCTTTCTTTTTTAACAAAAACATAAAAATAAGTAGCATAACCGGATATACGCAGAATATCCACGGCTGCGTATCCTTCATTTATTAACATTTTAAATATCGGTCGTGTACCAAGTCGCCAGCTCTTTGCCAATTCAGCATCAACTTTCTTAATCTGCTGAAAGTTGCTCGGAATGGGTAAAAACCATATTTCATTGTCCGTTTTTTGGCTTACAATATTATGTTCGCAATTTTCTGAAATAATAATCGGGAGTCCTTCCTTATTGATATTCGTACGCAGCAGAACTTTATTCTCATCAAATTTAATTTTAGAAAGCCATGGCTGTTTTTTGTTAACATGGTTACTTGCAATCCACCATTCGGCTACAAAACGATCTGAAGGCAATCCGTAATTCAGTTTATCAACCATTGACCCGTAGCAATTTTCAATGTAACGAGGCGCAATAGCGTGAAGCCTGTGTAAATTTAAATATGCGTTCGTGCCTTCAAGAGGATCAAACGTCCAATCAATTAAGCTATAGCCTATATCATTAGCAATCTTCAGTTCCATTTCTTTTAACTTCTTGCCTATCCCAAGTTTTCTATAGTTAGGATTAACACCCATTTTATGGGAATGCAGATAAATCACTCCGTTTTTATAACCGGGAAAAGCATATATGAACCCGACCATTTCCTCATTGATATATGCACCTATTGCAATGCCTCCGTTTCTTATTGTGGCAACCGTATCATTAATTAAGGCCGGATTTGATTCCCATACCATTTGTTCCACTTTCTGTATTGCCGTCATATCTTCGACTGAGTTTAGTTGTTTTAACGAAAACAAACTTGACATACTATCTAACCCCCGTTTCTTTTTTTAATGTTTTAATTACGGCTAAGGTTAAAATTTCGATGCCGGTTATAATTGCTCTGTGATCAAATGTCATATCGGGGCTATGAAGTCCCGGCTTCAGGTCGCAGCCCAGACCGAGCATAGTTGCCTTTATGGAAGGTCGCTTGAGGCTGTAAAAATTAAAATCATCGCTGCCCGGTGTTAGTAATGGTTCCACAAGATTATCTTTTCCCAACACATCCTGAATTGAAGCAGACATTATTTTTTCAGCTTGCGGAGAGATTGTTGCAGCCGCAATATTAGTCTTATCTGTTAATTTGATCTGCACATTGTAATAGTCAGCTGTTGCTTTGATTGCTCTTTTTACTTTATCCGCCAAATCAGACATCATTTCGTTTGTCTGTGCTCTCAGATCTATACTGAATAACGCAGAGCCGGGTATGATGTTAGCACTTCCACCTCCAGCTGTGAACTGCGTAATTTTGGCAGAATGCGGTATCATAGGATTTAAATGAATATAATTCAGTTTTTGAACAATTTCAGCACCTATTTCTATTGAATTGGTTCCGAGATGCGGTCTTGCTCCATGCGAATCAGTACCGACAATTTCACCTTCTATCAAACCGGTGGCACCATGAATAATCAAAGGAGAGGCTTTGCCGTTTTCTATTTCCTGAACCGGTCGCAAGTGAACGCCATAC
>VAOW01001949.1_pt1 | contig 12554 bp, 8 predicted proteins | sample 3393921 | NCBI WGS metagenome assembly VAOW01 (sample SAMN08290428, study PRJNA428436) | hydrothermal vent metagenome | isolation source: Deep-sea hydrothermal vent chimney | place: Indian Ocean: Southwest Indian Ridge | depth 2742 m m
ACCAAACCGGATAAAGCCCCGATTGCAGACGACAGATTCGGACGCCCTGTCCTTAATAATGTTAAAAGTGAATCAGCCATTGCAGCGGAAAGGTTTGCTTTTTCTTTTATAAGCTTACTATTGATATTCTTATATACCGCCACCGATTTGTTTAACAGAACGTCTGTTTGCTGTGAAAGCTTAAGCTGTTTTACCAAATCATCTTCGCTTATGTGAACACGCGGATCTAATTTTATAATTAACGGTTGGGTATATTTTTTTCCGTTTACACCCAGGGTGACTGTATAACGCCCCGGCAAAACAAGCGGCCCTTCAGGTTGAAGCGGTGTGCCGTCGGTCCATATTGCTGCAATGGAATAATGATATTGCAGGGCAGCCGGACGCGGATAGCGGAGGTTCCATACAAACCGATGCATACCTGCCGTGTTATAAAGATGTTTGGTTTTGGATAGCCAGCCTTTTTCAAAATAGCGATGGGCAGGCAATTCTTTTGCCTTTTCATTGCTTGAGAATTGTCTGACAATATTTCCTTTAGAATCACTTATCGTTATGGAAACCGGGCCTTGTGCATTATCTTTAAGCCAATAATCTATTATTGATCCTGCCGGGGGGTTTTGTCCCAGCGGCGTTGAAGGAGGCCATGGGGTATCGCGGTTTTCATCGTTTCTTAAGCGCCAGGTTTGTGCAGGACTAAAAAGATGAACCGGTTCTTCCGAAATTTTATGGGTTATTTCACGTAATGGTTCGAGGTCGTCCAGTATCCAAATACCGCGTCCCTGCGTTCCGGCAATAAGATCACCGTTGTGCACCACAAGGTCGCGTACGCTGGTGGTGGGGAAATTTAATGTAAGCGGTTGCCAATGGGCACCGTCATCAAATGAGACATAAATACTTCGGTTTGTGCTGGCATAAAGAAGTCCTTTTCTGACAGGATCTGCTCTGACAACATTTAGATATTCATCGGAAGGAATCCCTTTGATAATCGTTTGCCATGTTTTTCCATCGTCCATTGTCTTGAGGATTAAGGGTTTAAATTTCCCCAGCCTGTGTAAATCAACAGAAACATACGCTGCATGGGTTGAGAATGGCGATGGCGCAATTGCATCAATCCTTCCCCAAAGCGGGATAGTTGGAGGCGTAACATTATGCCAGTGTTTACCCCCGTCTGTACTTAGCTGAACAAGGCCGTCATCCGTACCGACCCAAATTATTTTTTGATCAATCGGGGATGGAGAAATAGTGTAGATTACCCCATAGCCAATTGAACGGGCCTGAGCCGGGTCAGGGTTTTTAACTTTCCCGGCCCCGGGTTTTATCCCGCTCAGATCAGGGCTGATAATTTTCCAATGATCACCGTTATCGAGAGATTGAAAAAGATATTGAGCGCCAAAATACAACGGGTAAGGTTTTATGTGAGAAAAAACCAATGGTGTAATCCATGTATAACGGTAACGAACATTTGTAGGCCGTGCACCATAACTGGAGACAGGCCATGGAGAAACTTGGGCAGACTGCCTGGTAATTTCGTTAAAGCGAGTGATTGTTCCACCGAGACCGCTTCCAAAGACCAAATTTTTATTCCCCGGTTTAGGTACCTCGTAGTCTCTCTCACTTCCTCCTACCGGATGCCAATCCCGGTCTTCAATTACACCATAAGGCCCGCGGCTTAAAATTTCAACAGTGCCGTTATCCTGCTGTCCGCTGTAAATCCGGTAAGGAAACTGATTATCTACTGCCAAATGATAGAATTGACCGGTAGGCTGGTTGTACCAGCTTGACCAGCTTTGCCCGTTATTTACCGTTACAACCGCACCTTGATCGGATGCTGCTATCATGTGAGTCGGGTCGGAAGGATTTATCCATAAGAAATGATAATCATCTCCGCCGGGTGAACCTTTAAATATCGAAAAATGTTTGCCTCCATCATCTGAACGATGGATGGAACGATCCATAACATAAACGATATCCGGATTGTCCGGATCAACGGTAATACGACTAAAATATGAGTCTGCCAGTGCCGCATTATGATTAACAAACTGCCAGCTTTTGCCTCCGTTATCAGTGCGGTATATACCGCTGTTATTTCTATCAGTCTGAATGGAAGCATAAACAATTAATCCTTTACTGCCGCGTGCAGCGCCAAGACCGATTCGTCCAAGATTGGCTGCAGGAAGTCCGTTGCCGGTAAGTTTTTCCCAATGGCCGCCTCCATCTATACTTTTGTAAATACCTGATCCCGGACCAGTTTGTGGTAAAAAGTAATCGAGCCATGGATGCATGCGCATCTGCCACAATGCAGCATAAATTACTGAAGGATTTTCCGGATCAGACGTAAGATCTACTGCGCCTGTATTATCATTAACAAACAGGACGTGCTTCCAGGTTTTTCCACCGTTGACAGTAAGAAAAACGCCACGTTCGGAATTAGGGCCAAATGCATTACCCATTGCCGCCACTAAAACACGGTTAGGATTATCCGGGTCTATCAAAATGCGGCCAATATGCCGACTCTTTTTTAAACCCACATTTTTCCATGTTTTTCCTCCATCTTCGGTTTTGTATATACCGTCTCCGGCAAGCATATCATAACGCAACGCCACCTGTCCTGTCCCGGCATAAATTATTTGAGAATTGGAAGGTGCAATGGCAAGAGCGCCAATGGAAGATGACTGCTGATGCTGCATTAAAGGCTGCCACGTTCTGCCTGCATCATCCGTTTTCCAGATTCCACCACCCGCCGCACCAAAGTAGAAAGTGTTTGGCTTATCCGGAATACCCTCTGCCATTGTTGCCCAGCCGGCACGATAAGGCCCGATCAGTCGCCAATGCATATCTGCATAAGTTGTTTCCGGAATTGCCTGAGCGAGAATAATTTGAAATGGCAGGATAAAAAAGATAACGGTTTGAACCAATGTTAATATTGATATTTTATTTATTACCCGGTACGAAGTTGGTTGCGTTCCAAGGAAACTAACCAACTTAATTTTCTGTTTCATAATGGCGACTCCCTGTATTAAAATTAGTTTCTAATTACTGACTATTTCTCCTTCCTTAAGATTTCCTCATGTCCAACCTATGATATAAATGAGGTTGCCAAAAGTAAATTTGCTGAAAAAGGAAGTACGTTACAAAAATATTTGAAATTAATAGTTGTATCTTTCTTTCAAAAAAATGTTGTTAAGCAAAAGTATTATAAAATGAGGTTTGTTTACACTTTAGGATTTTTGAAAATTATTTTCCCCCAAAAAAATTCTGCCATCTTTTGATTTTATTTTATTAGTAATTTTGCCAAACTATGGATATCGAAAAATTTAAACAGGATCTGGATGAACTTTTCCGGCTTTTTAACAAGCTGATGGAAAAGCAGGATGCGGATATGGAGAACATTCCGGGTATCAACAAAATGATGGTCGAGCAGTTCAAAGTATTTTTTACCAACTACGAAAGCATGAAAGATCAGATTGCTTACCAGCTGCAGGGGCAGTTTGGCGACTCTATACAGGAGATGGTGGAGACGCTTATCAAACAGCTACGGGAGGAGTTAGGTGAAGAGGAATGGATGATTGCTCCTGAGACAGATGTACCCGTGATTCACGAAATTAAACAGAATCCAACCAATCCGGAGAAGGAAATTGCTGAAATTGACGAATTGCTGAAAAATCCCAACCTGACTCCTGAACAAATGGATGAACTGTTAGACAGACGTTCGCGTCTGAAATAATGACATTATACCAAAATCCGGTGTGCCTCCGTTAAGGTGTGTTTTTTACAAGAGACATTTTTATGTTTAAAAGATTTAAGCGCTATTTTCAAAATTATTTTAAAAAGCGAAAACCTTTTGCCATCATTACGGATTTTCTGTTTTGGGGACTTGTCCTTCTTTTGGTGATTCCGTCAACTCGTGTGCCGGTTTCGGCGTTTTTCATCCGGTTGACCTCTTTTGCGCCTTCCGGACTTTCTGTTGATAAACAATATGCTATTTCTGATAATACCCGTCAGTGGCAGTTTACAGATATGTCAGGAAAAACAGTGAACTTTTCAGACCAGCTTAACAAACCTGTATTTATAAATATGTGGGCTACATGGTGCCCGCCGTGTCGTGCGGAACTTCCCGGCATTCAGAAGCTCTACGAGGAGTACAAAGGAAAAGTTAATTTTTTGCTGCTTACCGACGAGCCTCCGGGGAAAGTGAAAGCCTTTGCCCGTAAATATCACTTTGAAAATCTTCCTTTTTACCGCTATAGTTATGTCCCCAAGGATTTTTCCTCTAATAGTATTCCTTCAACATTTATAGTTTCGAAACAGGGCAAAGTAGTTTTGACCAAAAAAGGAGCTGCCCGGTGGGATTCCGGTAAGGTAAAAAAGTTGCTTGATAAGTTGATTATGCAATAGGAAGTAATCATTGGGGACTCAATCGTAATCGTACTACAAAGTATTATACCCCTCCGGCTTCATCTGGATTGTTCGACTTAAAACTTTCAAAAATGATGTGCATTGAAAGTTTGGGTTTATGAATAAAATGATGCCCGAATTGTTATATCTTTGTAAAAATTATTAAAACGAAAAACATGAAACGTATAGCTTCAGGTATATTCCTGCTCCTTTTATTGGTGTCTTTTGAATCGATTAATGCACAGACGCTTAGTGCGAGTGCCAAGAGAAAAGTAACTGTAGGTGTAGATGTTTTTACGGATATTTGGTTTAATACTCCGGGGAATGTTCAAATACGTACGGTTAATCCTTCGGCAAATACTTTCGTTACTTATAATTTTGCTCTTGGTGAGAAAAAAACCACCACTGTTGCCATTGGTTTGGGTATCGGCAACCATAACATGTACAGTAATAATGGGATGATTCAGAGTATTAAAGCGGATACAATTACTTACGTCCCCACTGGTACCGGACTGAAAATGACAAAGACTAAATTGTCGGTAACTTATCTTGAAGTGCCTCTGGAATTAAAATTCAGAAATAAAAAGGGTTTTAAGATTAGCGTTGGTTTTAAATTGGGATATCTTCTTGACAGCAAAGAGAAATATGTGGGGAATACCTATATAAACGGCCCGAAGCAAACCATTAAGAGAATAGGAATCAGCCAGCTGAATACCTTTGCTTACAGCCCGACATTTCGTATTGGGTACAAATCTTTTAATCTGTTTTTCTCTTACCAGTTGGGAACTGTTTTCAGGGTTGGTCACGGACCTCAGTTACATCCCATGTCGCTGGGTATCACACTTACGCCGTTTTAATCGAGGATACTTTTTTACAATAAGTAGAGGAACAGACTGGTCATAACCAGAATACCCAACAGATAACCACTGTAAATTTCAAAAGGTGTATGTGATGCTGTTTTCAGCCTGGCGAAACCCGTTATTCCGGATGCCATGATAATGCCGAAAAGCCAAAAATAAAATGGTGAATGCAACAAAAATCCCAAAGCTATCAGGGCTCCTGTAAATCCTCCCCAGGCAATCATGTGTTGGCTTATTTTATAAAAATAATTGAACCCCAGCCCCAACAATACAAGCACCGTTGACCCGAGCATAAAAATCGTTGCGGGCCGGAAAAGAGATAGTTGTTTCAATGAATAAAAAGTAATATAAAAGAAGATGGCGATAGCAATCATGGGAAAAATTCGTTCATGCCGCTGGTGTAGTTCCAGATTTTCTATCAGTTTAAGAAACCACATACCCGTTACTACCAAAGCAGGAAGGACAAAAGTTATGACAAAAACAAAAAACAGCACCATGGTGTTGATTTTTGTCGAAAAGTTCAGGTGTGTATAAAACGGTAATTTAAACAGTACCAGTAAAAAATAGGAAGGAACCAACAAAGGATGAAAAATTACTGAAAGTACGCGGGCGAATGTTTTTTCCATTAAAATAATTTTTTTCAAGTGTAACTTATATAATGATTTTATAGCTTAGGCACTAAGCTCTTTGCGTAATCGGGCTACGGGAATACTGAGCTGTTCGCGATATTTGGCAACGGTACGCCGGGCGATGGCATATCCTTTTTCTTTAAGCGCCCGCATAAGCTGGTCGTCGGTGAGCGGTTTCTTTTTATCCTCCGATACAATCAAATCTTTCAGGATGGTTTTTACTTCGCGGGTTGAGACTTCTTCTCCATCTTCTTTCTGCATTGATTCGCTGAAAAAGCTTTTCAGAAGGAACGTACCAAATGGCGTTTGTACATATTTGCTGTTGGCCACGCGCGAAACGGTAGAGATATCCATGCCGACAATATCGGCAATATTTTTCAAAATCATGGGGCGTAGATTAGTTTCGTCGCCGGTGAGGAAATACTCACGCTGGTAATCCATAATGGCTTTCATGGTGATATAGAGAGTGTTTTGTCGTTGTTTCACCGCCTCGATAAACCATTTTGCCGAATCCATTTTCTTTTTAATGAAACTAAAGGCTTCTTTCTCTGCTTTTCCCCGTTTGCTGTTAGACAGATCCTGAAGCATGTGGGAATAAGTATGGCTCACCCTGAGTTCCGGAGTATTCCAGGTATTCAGTGTTAGTTCCAATTCGCCATTGTTGTTGTTGATGGTAAAATCAGGGATGATATAATGGTTGGTACGGGAAGTTTCGACCAATGAATTTCCCGGTTTGGGGTTTAGTGTCAGGATAATATCTATGGCAGCTTTTAGCTGACTCTCCGATATATCGGCTCGTTTCATAATTTTCTGATAATGTTTTTTGGTAAATTCATTAAAGTATCGTTTGATAATTTTGTAAGCCAATTCGAATGTTTCGGAATTTTGTGTTTTCTTCTTATGTTCTATCTGGATAAGAAGGCACTCTTGCAGGTTCCGTGCGCCAACGCCTGGAGGGTCAAAATCCTGAATTATGGTTAGCACTTCTTCCACGTCTTCTTTTTTTGCATTGATGTTATGCATGAAAGCAAGGTCATCAATTATGGCATCGACAGAACGATGCAGGTAGCCCGAACCATCAATGTTTCCGATAATATACATGCCGATACGCAATTTGTATTCATCCAAATGCTGCATACCGAGTTGTTGCTTTAGCAGTTCGTAAAAGCTGATGCCTGTGGAGAAGGGAATCTCCCTGTGTTCTTCATCGCGACTGTAGTTGTTGGTTTGCAGTTTGTATTCGGGAATTTCATCTTCGCCTTTATAATAATCTTCCATGTCGAAATCTTCTTGATTTTCCGCCTCGCCGCTCTCCTGAATTTCGGGTTCATTATTATTATCAGCATCTTCCGGCTGAGAATATTCTTCTTCACGACTATCAATACTGTCTGCTTCAAGTGCAGGATTTTCTTCAATTTCCTGTTTTATCCGTTGCTCAAGTTCATTGGTTGGTATTTGTAGCAATTTCATTAGCAAAATTTGCTGTGGCGAAAGTTTCTGTAATAATTTCTGCTGCAGGCGTTGCCTTAACATGAGTAAAATCTTTGGTTTTTTATTTCTAACATATTACAAATGTAAAAATATTTTTAAACTGGCATGAATTTTGGTAGCAAATCTTTTTAACTGGTTTTTACCCTGTTCAGGAAAGGATTTGTTTTAAGGTAAATGAGCCTTTCAAGAGGAATACATTGGCTTTGGCGCCATTATGCCCGGTATATTTCGCAGGGCCCATTTTTATAACGAGATCGATATAATGTTTTGTAAATGGAGATTCGTTCAGATAATCAAAAAAACATCTGCCTTTTGAACTTTTTCAAAAGCTTACGCTTGATAGCAGACCAGAGCTTCTTATTATGGAATGCAAAATCCGGTTTTAATATTCTGCGGCTTTTCCGAGGCGCGGGGGAGAGGTATCACCCAAAACGTCTACCGGTGTTGTGCAACAGTAGGGAGGCAGCAGCTGGCCCGGCTTGAAAAAACGTACAGTCTGTACTGTCGGCTGAAAAAGAGGCGAATTTCTTTTTTTCCCCAGAGCTGGCGTCTATTGTCGGAGTTGTGTAAATTTATATTTTGTCCGTAACTTCAATCCCTAATGCCGAAAACAGGGTTTGAAGGTCCTCTTCGAGGTCAATCGGGTTAATAACAATCTGATCGACTCGTTGATTGATAAGCCAGGCTGCCAATTTGATGGCTTTCCCTCGCTGCCCCTGAGCCACAGGATTTCTAACGGATTCATTTCTACGTGTTTCTCCGTTTGGATCAATTTCCCTTATCTCAATCCAGACGGATTTTCCAAATGTTTCTGCAATATTTTTTTTACTTTCATCAAGAAGAATAGCCACTTTTATAAATGGTTTATGTTCCGGTTCGTAATGAATGGTAATAATCGTTAAGTTTGGAATTTGCCGGTGCAGGCTCTGTTCAATTCTATCCACGAGCAAGTGTGCACTTTGTATGTTTTTTTCTTTAACCTGCAAAACAATATCGGCAATGAGTACGCTGCCTGATCTTCGAATGAAAAGCCGTTCTGTTTTTACCACATCAGGAAAACTGTCAATAACCGAACGGGCTTTTCTAAGTGTTTGTGTGTCCACCGAAGCATCCAACAGAGATAAAACGGCATCGCGGAAGATCTCATAAGCACCATAAAAAACCATTAGAACGATAATAACAACTGCCACTTCCTGTGCATAAGGGATGGAAAAATGATAGCCTAAAATTCCGGCAATAACTACCCCGCTGGCACCCATATCGCCAAGCCAGTTAAGAGCATCGGCTTTTACACCTGGCGAATCCAGCCGGCGGGCTGCCTTGCGTTCGAAAAAATAAAAAACAAATTCCAGAGCTATCAACACCAGTATAAAAATGAGTGTTTCCCATATATTTTCTGGCGTTTTGATACCATGACTGAAGAAGACCGTCCGGATGATACCGTATCCGGCCAGTATAATGGCAAAACTTCCCAGCGTAGCCGCCATGTCTTCTAACTTATTCATCCCGAAAGGGAACCGTTTAGACCTATGACCTGCATAACGCAACGCCAGAAATAATAGAAATGCGCCAAAGACATCAGATATGCTGTGGATACCATCTGCCGTAACAACGGTTACACCAACCCACCAACCCCAAAAGAGTTTAGCTGCTGAGAAAAATAAATTGAGAAGAATGGAACCAACCAACCAACCCTCTCTTTCCCGCTCTTTTTTAAACCAAAGCATTCATTATTGTTTTTTGCAAATTTAGTATAAAATTAATGAACATAAGTTCAAAATCAAATAAAATTATTTTGATTGGTTGACCATTGTTTACATATTACCGGATTTATATGAACGGGCTAAATAACGATAAAAGCAACACTTGCCACAATAATAACAAAGAAGCTTATAATGAGTGGCTTGCGTAGCTCACGACTTCCGAGGAACAAGGCATAAATGAGCTTTATCAGGTTGTTGCTGGTAACGGCAATCAGCGTTGCCTGAGATAAAACCAACAAGGTAAGGTGATATTTTCCGGTAAACAAACTTAACAAAAAGGGATCGACATCGGTAACACCTACCACGAGCGAAAGGACATCCAGGCCCCGGTTCCCGTAATGTTGCATAACAAATTTTGTTAACAAAGTAAAGACGATAAACAAAATGGCAAACAACAGAGCCGTCTTAAATTCCAGAGGGTTTTTGCTTTTGACTTGCTTAAAATCCATATTCTTTTCCCGTTTCCCTATTTTCAAAATCAACCAGGAAACCAACATGGAGAACAGCGCGAGTGAAACAAAAGGAGTCAAAAGTTTATACGCCAGTGTTGTGTCAAAAATAAAAGCCAGGATAAGAATACGAAGAAACATCATGGCAGTAGCAATGATAGTAGCAGAAGCTATTTGTATAGCATTGGTTTTCTGACCTTTGCTTCGGCGTGCCAGTACCACGGTAGTAGCTGTGCTGCTATACATTCCACCGAGTATACCCGTTATCATTAGTCCTTTTTCAGGGAAAAAGAATTTTTGAATCAGGTAACTTACATAAGATATTCCCGAAATAACCACCACGGCCATCCATATCTTAAACGGAGAAACAGGTATATACGAACTAATGATGCCATGTGGTAATAGCGGTAAAATAATCCCTGCTATCAATAAGAATTTGGCGAGGGTGATAAACTCATTTTCATCAAAACGACTACTTAATTTCCAAAGAAATTGCTTGAGTTCGGTAAAAACCAATACCACCGTAACAAGTGAAACCGCCATCCAAACAGGTTTGAGGTAAACCAACGGCGTCAGGCTGTAAGTAATTAAAACCACAATCATTGAAGTGATGCCGTATTGGTTTCTGTTTTCAATTTTTTTCCAGTAAAAAATGGCGAGAAACACGACAATGGCCATCCCGCCGCTGGCAAATAGCAGCAAATTATGTGGTGCAATGACGTACAAAACAAAACCCAGCATCCCAATGAAAACATGGGTCCGGTCGGTGCCGTAAAGCGAGCCCTGTTTTTCAGTGTAATGATGCCTGCGCTGCTCAAGTCCTATCAGTAGCGAAAAAACCAGCACTAATATAAAATTGATAAAATCTTTCGGAATATTTTCAAGCATTTGTATCAGTTGTTTTTATTATTTCATTTGTTCAGACTTGCATACTGATCCCTTATCGGGAATGTGTTTTTCAAAAATAGAAATTTATATTTTACGGACGGAGTATTCTCTTATCTGTAACAGATTAAACATAATCGTCGGGACGTCTGCTTTTCATTAAAAACTTCTCTTTTCACTTTTTTTATAAATCCACTCCATCAAATAAGCGCCGGCAATGATGGAAAAGCCAATGATAGCGCCGGTAGGATTGGTTTCAAATTGTTGAATCATCAAAGCAACGAGTGCAATAATACAGAGGATAAATCCTGTTAAAGCCAAAAACCTTGATGATTTTATCTGTTTGGACAATTTATAATTTACCAGGTTTACCAGACCAAAGATCAAAAGAAAGCCGGCACTGCCTGAGGTAGAAATACTTTCCAGATCAAAAATATTGGCAATAAACAAAGTAAGTAGTGCAGTTATAAGCAATCCGATGGGTTCGTTCCAGAATTTGTTTGTAAATTCATGTGATATTTCATCATCTTCAGCCAGCTCGTAGTTTACCCGGCTACCGCCGTAAAGACTTACATTGATAGCCGAAAAGGTAGAAATCAGGGCGGTTATGCCGATAATTAAAAAACCGGCCTTTCCCAACATTGGTTCGGCGGCTACGGCAAGAACATATTCCTGTGCTTTTGCAATGTTGCCAAAAGAGACAGATCCTACCGTAATAATGGCAATAAGGATATACAGTAAAATGACAAAAAGTACTGAGTAATAATAGGAACGCGGAACATTTTTTTTGGGGTTTCTAATGTTGGGCGCAGCATTCGCTATCAGTTCAAACCCCTCATAGGCTGCAAAGATGACCATCCCACCGCTTAGAAGTTGAAACGGACCTACCCAGTGAATAAGGTCCAACTGATGTAAATTTGGATTTTGACCCAATCCCCAGAATCCTATCACGACAAAAATGATAAGAATAAAAATTTTAATGTAAACAGCAACAGCTTCAGCCATACTTACGGCTTTGAAGCTTATGTAATTCAGCAGCGTGCTAAAAACAATGATAGCCGTTAAAAGAATATGTTTATCGAGATTAAAATTACCGGTAATTTTGATAAAACTGGCGCCATAAGATCCAAAAGCAGAGGCATAAAGCGACAGCATAATAATATAACTTATCCAGAGTAAGTTATTTGTGCCTCCGCTAAATACATTTTTACCAAACCCCTGATTTAAAAACTTAACGGTACCTCCGGGACTGGGAAATGCCAGGGAGAGACGGACATAGGAATAAGATGTTATAAACGCAATGATTCCGCCAACAAGAAAAGCAACAGGAGTCCCTCCCTGAGCTAATTCCACCGAAAGTCCCAAAACAGCAAAAATTCCGCCTCCCACCATTCCACCAATTCCAATAGAAATTCCACTCAGTAATCCGATTTTATTCTTAGAAGGTAACTTGTCTTTCATCAGCAACAAATATAAGATAAAACGCTCAATCGGTTTATTACCTTAAATCGTGTAAGCCATTTTTGACTACAATATTCCCTAAAATCAGACCACTGGTTAAGTTGAGAAAATGGTTAATTTTATCAATGGAACTACAAAAGCAAAACGAAGAAAATTCGCAGTAGTTTTTAAGGTACAACTATCACTTTCTGCCATACGAGAACGGAAAATTTTGGCAGAATTTTTCAAACTGTTTGAAGTACACCTCAACGTAATTTCCAAAATGGAAAAGAGAGTTTTTGGAACGTTTTGGCAAAATAGAATATCAATTTACCAAGCCTCTTTCTAAAAATCACTCAGCCATAAAAAGCCGGAATAAATCAATTTTCCTACACAGTCATAATTCCGGTTGAAACGGGATAGGCTGCAAAAATACATGCGTTTTCCGGGTTAAGATTGCTTATTTTTTTATCTTAACACTTGATTTGGCTTTTACCATTTTTGATAAAATAGCTTTCATTTGTTGCAACTCCTTGCCGTAACCTGCCCAATCATTTTTCTTTAAATAGTTCCGTGCTTTGTTATAATGCTCAAGAGCCTGTTGTGCCTGACTCGAAAAAACAGATGTTCCTATTAACTGCTGTG
>VAOW01034115.1_pt1 | contig 12516 bp, 6 predicted proteins | sample 3393921 | NCBI WGS metagenome assembly VAOW01 (sample SAMN08290428, study PRJNA428436) | hydrothermal vent metagenome | isolation source: Deep-sea hydrothermal vent chimney | place: Indian Ocean: Southwest Indian Ridge | depth 2742 m m
ATCAAATGAAAGTAAAAAAAATCCTTACTTTTATTAAAACAGAATTTGTTATTTTGTTAATCATTTTGACTGTTGCAGGCTGTAAAAATCCGCATGAACAATCCGTTATGTCAACAAGCAGTCATACATTTGCCATAGATTCGGTCAACTTTTTATTGGACGACAAACCGTTTGAAATCATTGCCGGGGAGATGCCTTACGCCCGTATCCCCGAAAAATACTGGAAACAGCGTATTGAAATGGCCAAAGCCATGGGGTGTAACACTATTGCCACTTATGTTTTCTGGAATTACCAGGAAATACAACCTGGAAAATTTGATTTTAAGACAGGAAACCATAACCTGGCGCATTTCATAAAACTGGTGAAAGAGGAAGGTATGTGGCTCATCATACGTCCGGGACCTTATGCTGATGCCGAATGGGATTTGGGAGGCATTCCGCCTTATCTGCTGAGTATTCCGACCATAAAGCTGCGTTGTTCGGATGCGAGGTACATGCAGGCTGTGGAAGGATACTTCAAAGTCCTGGCAAATGTTATCAGGCCCTATCTGATAACCCGCGGCGGACCGATTATTTTGCTGCAAATAGAAAACGAATACGGAAGCTACGGCAACGACAGGCAATATCTGAAAAAACTGGAAAGCCTGTGGAAACAAAACGGCATAAATGTTCCGTTTTATACCGCAGATGGAGCCACGCCCTACATGCTGGAAGCGGGCTCGTTGCCCGGAGATGCCGTAGGCCTTGATCCGGGAGGCTATCCCGCTGCAATAAAACTTGCCCGAAAGCTGCGTCCTGGTGTTCCGGTATTCAGCAGTGAAACCTATACCGGCTGGCTGACACACTGGGGAGAAAAATGGGCCAAAGCAGATACGGCAGACCTTTATAGCGAAGTGCGTTTTCTTTTAAAAAACAAACTTTCCCTCAGCTTTTATGTAATAACCGGCGGGACCAATTTCGGATTTACGGCCGGTGCCAATGCTAACGGAAAACGCTATATGCCGGTTGTAACCAGTTACGATTACGGAGCGCCCATCAATGAATTGGGACAGCCTACGCCGGAATTTTTTGCATTGCGTCATATCATTCAGAAATATAATCCCGGCCTGAAATTACCGCCTTTGCCACCGCCTGTTCCCGTTATGAAAATTCCTGAAATAAAAATGACATCGTTTACTTCGGTGTGGAAACATCTACCCAAACCTGTTTGGTCGGTACAACCGAAACCTTTTGAATATTACCATCAGTATCATGGATTTATGGTATACAAAACTACCCTGATTGGGCGTAAAAGCGGCAAACTGACCCTGACGAATCTGCATGATTATGCCACTGTTTTTGTGAACGGGAAATACATTGGAAGCATCGACCGCAGCAAAGGCCAAAATTCAATTGTGATTCCTAAAACCAATACTAAAAATCCTGTGCTGGAGATATTGGTGGAAGCCATGGGCCACATCAGCTATGGTCAGCAGATTATTGACAGAAAAGGGATTACCGACAGGGCTACACTCAACGGTATGACACTTATGAACTGGGAAGTTTACGGCCTGCCTATGAACGCCGGTTATGTTGAAAAGTTGACGCCTACGAAAAACAATACCCGTCCGGGAATATTTTTCAAAGGAACATTTACGTTGGACAGTGTAGCCGACACGTACATTGATATGGCCAACTACCAAAAAGGGATCGTTTGGGTAAACGGCCACAACCTGGGAAGGTATTGGAACATTGGCCCCCAGCACAGCCTATACTGCCCGGCTACCTGGCTGAAAAAAGGAAAGAACGAAATCATCATCTTCGACCTTCATCAAATAAAGCCAATGCTTGTCAGGGGTATTAAAAATCTTATTTAAATGATTTAATCTATACAACAAACAAGTCTGCAGGCAAAATTAAGCCAAAGAAAAATGAACAAAAAGAAGGACCAGAGATTCAAAAACATGAATAATTTTATCAAATGGAAGAAATTTTACATAAATATTCTATTTTAGAAGCGTGCCAACCGCCTGAACCATTTGGTAACGGTCACATCAACGACACATATCTTGTTGCGTCGCAGAAAGGAACTTTTATTTTACAACGTGTAAACAAAAATGTTTTCGACACGCAGGTACTCATTCGAAATCTGGCACTTCTATTCGAAGCCTTAGGCTGGTACGAAAAAGAGACCGGCAAAAAACTGACCCCGGCTGTTATAAAAAACAACAATGGGAAATTTCACACTTTGGACAACGAAAGTTCCGCCTGGAGGCTCATGGAATTCTTTCCCCGATGCCATTCCTATACTATTTCGCCGGATAAAAATATTTCGTACCGAACTGCCAAAGCCATGGGTAGTTTTCAACTGTTTTTGAATACGCTGTCTGTCAATACTTTCGGGGAAACCATTAAAAATTTTCATAATCCTTCGAGTAGGCTGGATGATTTCCTGAAAGCGGTTCAATCAGCCCCCAAAGTATTGAAAAAACAGGCTTCCGCTGAAATTCGTTTTGTGAAAAAAAACCAAAATATCGCCATTGAACTGAAACATATACCTCATTTGCCGTTGCGGGTTACACACAACGACACCAAACTGGATAACATTTTGTTTACGGAGGATGGGCGGGTACTCATTATTGACCTTGATACCATTATGCCCGGATACATCATGTACGATTTTGGCGACATGGTGCGCACATTCACCAGTCCGGCGAGGGAAGATGAACCTGATATTTCCAAATCACGAATGCGAGTAAGGCATTTTGAAGCACTCACAAAGGGCTATCTTGAACCGCTGAAAGGAGTCCTTTCCCAACCGGAAAAACAATATTTGCTACCGGGAGCCAAAGCCATTATTTACGAACAAACCTTACGCTTCCTTTCCGATTTTCTTCTCGGAAACATTTATTACAAAACTGCCTACCCGGAGCACAACCTTGTACGTGCCCGCACACAAATCAGGTTGCTGGAGGATATATTGCGCCAGGAAGACAAACTTTTGGGAATCATTGAAAAAATATCATAAAATCCATAGCCATGAAAAAAGTTACTCCTGTTTTTTTGTTTGTCCTAATGACTTTTTCCATAGGGCTCTGTGCCCAAAGCGTCCGTTTTCTCAAAACCCGAAAAAACAAAACCATCAATTTTGTACTGGAGAACAGCAAAGTACGGCAAAGCATTGTCGTTAAAAACGGACGGTTGTTTTCAGACACCTTGCAGCTCAGAAAGCCGTGGGCCACTGCTTTTCACCGGCCTGCCGGCCAACTCATCAGTAATGCCGGCTTTTCGCTGAATGTGATTTGGACAGGACTGCGTGCACCGGGAAAAGACAACAATGCCGATAATCCCGTACAATTCAACAATTCCAATTTTGTTTTCGATCATTATACGCTGTCCGACAGTATATTGGGAAAACAGGTCAACCTCTTTTTCAGAGGGAATGATAACCCTTTTATCCTGCGTGTTTCGTACAATCTGGCGTCGGGAAAGTTTTATTCCCGCCGGCAAATTGCTGTTAGCGATCCGAAATTAGACGGTCATTTCCTTGACCGCATTAACCCCCGTGAAGGAAAATTTATTTTTACCGAAGCAAACAGCAATGAAAAAAACACAAAAACCAGCATTGATATCGAAGGCAACGACTTTGCTTACGCAGAACAAATCAAGCTGAAAAATACCGCAGGAAACCCGTTTCACATCATAAAAGACGGTGGCTTCGGACAACCGGCAGCTTTTGCCAATCAGTTCAATGGCGGTTTTATCGGTCTGGAATATCCCACCGGTACAACTATAGCCAAATGGCTGCACAACAATGTTTTTTTCGTAAACAGCTTTCAGTATTTTGGCGAAAGGATTGAAAATAGACCCATTGAAAGCAACTGGGAAGTTGTGGCCGTTACGCCGCAACCGTATGTAAAGAAATGGTTTTTCAATTACGTAAAAGATATTCGGGTAGCTCCGGCAAAACCGTACATCCTTTATAACAGTTGGTACGACCTGCGTTCAGCCCATTATGCTGAAGTGGATAAAAATATCCCGCAGGATGCGGTTATGAACCAAAAAAATACGCTGCGCATCATCCGGCTTCTGCGGGAAAATCTGATAGAAAAAAACCATACCCATCTCAACGCTTTTGTGCTGGACGATGGATGGGACAATTACGAAAGCGCCTGGGCGCTGAACAAAAATGAATTTCCCCACGGGCTGAAGCCCATTGCCGACACGCTGGCAAAAACCCATACCGTCCTGGGGCTGTGGTTTGGGCCCATGGGCGGCTATTCCTTTGCCATGAAACGGGTAAAATGGATGGGCGAACACGGTTATGAAGTTACCGGACATAAGTATGTGTATGGTTCTGCTAAACTGTGTCTTGCCGGAAAAAACTACAGTGCCCTGTTTCAAAAACGGGTTACCGATTTTGTCCGCAACGACCACGTGGGTTATTTCAAGTGGGATGGTATCCAGTTTAGTTGTTCTAACCCTTCCCACGGTCATCCCGTCGGTATCTATTCGCGACGCGCCATCATGCAATCGGTCATTGCCAAATGCAACGCTGTGCGCGCCATCAACCACAACGTCTACCTGAACATAACTACCGGTACCTGGCTGAGCCCCTGGTGGCTGCAATACGCCAACCAAATTTGGATGGATGCTGCCGATTATGCTTTTTCCGATGTTCCATCCATTCACCGGCGCGACAATGCCATGACTTACCGCGACTATGCACTTTACAACGACTTCAAAGTACGGAACATGTGGTTCCCTATGGCCAATCTTATGACCCATGGGATCATTGAAGGCCGGCTTGAAAATATTTCGAAAGGCGGCGAACCCATGGACCGGTTTACCAACAATGCAGTACTTTACTTTGCCCGTGGTATCACCATGTGGGAACTCTATATTTCGCCTGACATACTCACACCAGCCGAATGGTATGTGCTTTCGCAATCCATCAAATGGGCCAAAGCCAGCCAAAATGTAATGGCCACCACTTACATGATTGGGGGCAACCCGGCCAGGGGCGCTACTTACGGCTATGTACACTTCAAAGGTGACAAAGGATTGATCGCCGTACGGAATCCGAGAGTTACGAACGAAACCATCCGTTTTCTGTTAAAACCCGATGACGGACTGAATGAAAATGCCGCCAGCTTAGTGATAGAACAAATTTATCCTTATCGGAGAATTTTGCCGGAACTTTATTCTGCCGGCGGACGGCTCGCTATTCCACTTGATGGATTCGAAACAGCCCTGTTCAATGTTTACCCCCTGAAAAGCACCAACCGGCCACTGCTTGCCGATGCGGTTTTTTCACTGAAACCGAATAACAACAAGTTGGATTACGAAGTATATGAAACCGGACCCAAATCACGTTTCCTGCAACCGCGATACATTAAAACTATTGAGATCAAAGGCAAAAAAACTAATTTCAGAAATATTTCGAAAATAGCTATCGCAGGGATATCGAAGCCTGTTTATCAGGTTTCCGCCAAAAAGGGCAAAAAACATTTCACTTATGTCCTTTCAGTAAAAACAGGAAATAACAACCATCCCGTTGAAGTGGCACTGTTACTCAACCATCCCCGGCAGGGCGACAAATTTCCCAAAGTAACCATCAAACAGGGGGAAAAAACACTAAAAGTGGACAAGCAAAGCATCAAAGGACAATGGGCCTGGTATTCGGCAGTACCCGTGGGCAGCAAAAAAAACATTGTTATTACCGTTAACACGGAAACCTGGAACGGACAAAGTGAGCTGTGGATTAACAATGTATATGAACGTAAGCCTGTCCCTATGCAAATCACCATAATGAAGACTGTAAAAAACCAAGTCATGCCACCCCTGCCCTACCCTTCGTCGGAAAAACGAAATTATGTCCTTCTGAAGAAAATGAAGTTATAAAAAAGGAATTATTTGAAACATTATTGCAAAATATTCCTGAAAGTTTGATAAATTATATGTTGATAAGTTATAAATTTTTAATATTATTATTATGAAAAACAGTTTATTATTTTTAATCGTGCTTGCCGTTTTATCGGTTTTTACTCAGTGTAATAATACAACTACGAATACGGCAAGGATAACTAAAGACTTTGACGAAAGTTGGCATTTTCATTTAGGTGATATACAAGGAGCAGAAAATTTCAACTTTATTGACTCTTCCTGGAGAGAGCTAAATTTGCCGCATGACTGGAGTATTGAAGGAAAATTCAGAGAAGATAATCCCAGCGGCAGTGGTGGTGCGTATTTACCCGATGGTATTGGCTGGTATAGGAAGTCTTTTACGCTCCCCAAATCGGATAAGGATAAACTTGTCTTTATTGATTTTGATGGTGTTTACATGAACAGCAAAGTATGGATTAACGGGCACCTGTTAGGGGAAAGACCTTACGGTTACATTTCTTTCAGATATGAACTAACCCCTTATTTGAACTACGGTGACAAAAAGAATGTTATTGCCGTCAGGGTGGACAATTCAAAACAGCCAAATTCACGCTGGTATTCCGGTTCGGGGATATACAGGAATGTTTGGCTGGTGACTACCAACAAAGTGTACGTCGATCATTGGGGCACCTATATTACAACACCCAACATAACAAAAGATCAGGCTACTGTCCGGATCGAAACCACTATTAGAAACACGGAAAAAACCAAACAGCCAGTTACCCTAAAGACGGTTTTGTATGATGCTAACGGGAAACAGGTGGCAGTCTCTGTGTCAAAAGTAAACATAAGCAGTGATACTTCTGCGGTTGTTAAGCAGAAGTTAAACGTGCCAAACCCTATATTGTGGTCTGATGTGCATCCTTATCTCTATAAAGCGGTGTCTTATGTAAAATCCGGGGACAAAACGATGGACAGATATGAAACACCTTTTGGTATCCGTTATTTTCGTTTTGATGCGGATAAAGGATTTTTCCTTAACGGGAAACACACCGAGATCAGGGGGGTATGTCTTCATTCCGGTCTGGGGCCCCTTGGTGCAGCAATTAATACACGTGCAATAGAGCGGCGACTGGAGATACTCAAAAGGATGGGTGTTAATGCAATACGGACAGCCCATAATCCCCCTTCCCCTGAACTATTAAACCTTACTGATAAAATGGGCTTTCTTGTGATGGACGAAGCTTTTGATGTATGGGAGAAAGGTAAAGTAAAATATGATTACCATTTGTATTTTGATAAGTGGCATAAAAAAGACTTGACAGACTTTGTGATGCGGGACAGAAACCATCCAAGTGTCATCATATGGAGCATTGGCAATGAGATACCGGAACAGTATTCCCCCAAGGGGGCTGAAATTGGTAAAGAGCTAGCAGGTATTGTGAGGGCTTTAGATACTACACGTCCTATAACTTCTGCCATGAATGATCCTGAAGCCAAAGATAATTTTCTGGCACGTTCCGGGGCACTTGATTTGATAGGTCATAATTATGATAGAAAGGAATGGGGAAAATTCCATCAGATATTTCCGGGACAGAAGTTTATAGCTACCGAGACTACCTCTGCACTTGCTACAAGGGGGCATTATGATATGCCTTCAGACAGTATACGCATATGGCCCCCACGTAAGTTAATGGCTATAATCAGGAAGATGAGAAAAAAATCCGGAGCTATTGATACGAACAAGGTACTTGCCGAAGTTAAAAAACTGATGAATCCTAACTTTACAGCTTCCTCTTATGATAATTGTCACGTACCGTGGGGCTCCACCGCTGAAGCGACATTGAAGATCGTCAAGAAGTATGATTTTATCTCTGGAATGTTCATCTGGAGTGGTTTTGATTACCTCGGGGAGCCTACTCCGTATCCCTGGCCTGCAAGAAGCTCATACTTCGGAATCATCGATCTGGCAGGATTCCCAAAAGATATTTATTACATGTATCAGAGCGAATGGACCCATGACACGGTATTGCATATTTTCCCTCACTGGAACTGGCAAAAGGGAGATACGGTGGATGTGTGGGCTTATACTAATGTTAAAAAGGTGGAATTATTCTTGAACGGAAAGTCATTGGGCACGAAAACCAAACAGGGAGATGAGCTGCATTTGATGTGGCGGGTTCCTTATGTTCCGGGAACATTAAAAGCAATCGGACGTATAAACGGTCACGTTGTTAAAATAACTGAAATAAAGACAGCTGGTCCGCCAGCTAAAATAAGTTTGCAGGCTGACCGTTCAAATATTCACGCGGATGGGAAAGACCTGTCGTTTGTAACTGTAACAATTGAAGACAAGGATGGGATAATGGTACCAAATGCTGATAATATGGTAAGGTTCAGTATAAAGGGACCTGTAACCATTGCAGGTGTAGGTAACGGAAGTGAAACCAGCCTGGAGCCTTTTAAAGCCAATTACAGAAAAGCTTTTAACGGAAAATGTCTTGTGATTCTGCAATCCACAAGGAAAAAGGGAAAAGCAATTCTTACAGCAACATCTAAATATCTGAAAAGTGCATCTATATCACTGAATGTTCAATGATGACAGTGCTATAATACCATTCCGCGGATTTCTCTTCTTGAGGTAAACATTTTGTCTATGTGATGGGCTGAAAGAGGGCACATAGAATATAGGAAAAGCCTCCCCAAAGAAACAGTGTTTAGCATAGAGTTTACTGATTTTCTCAAAAGCCACTATTTTATTAACTGATATTCAACAGTATATGTTGATAACTTTAGGTCAGTAATAGGTTGATAAATGCACGATTTTTTTTTACATAAAAAGTCGTGCAGATATGATCAATTACACACCACAAAATCAATTAAGTTTAGAAGGGTTTACCCACCCCTTCGAACGGGATTTGAATCCTGAAAACAGATGGGTAAAACTGGCATCCCTTGTGCCTTGGGATGAATTGGCAGAAGTATACAGCAGAAAGCTACAAGCCGAATCCGGGCGTAAGACAATTGATATTAGGATCGTCTTAGCCGACATGATTGTGAAGCACAAGTTAAGATTGGATGACCGGGGGACGATAGACATGATACAGGAAAACATTTACATACAGTACTTTTGTGGCTTCAAAAGTTTTACCACAAAAAAAGCTTTTGACCCGAGTCTGTTTGTTGATATTAGGAAGCGTCTGGGAGCAGAAGAATTTAGCAAGTTCAACCAATTGGTGATAGAAAAGTCAGAAAGGATAAAGCCACCTCAGGCACGCATTAAAAAGCAGCAAAAAGAGCCTGTCCGGGATAGAAAAGAAAGAAACGACAATGACGGCAATAAGGACAATGCCTCATCAGCTTTACCCAATAAAGGGACATTGTCCTCCTAAAAATTGTCTGCCACAAGCATAGCATTTGTACTTCTGTTTACCATTCCGGATACCATTTTTCTTAAGAATTGTGCTCCCACAATAAAAGCATTTTTTTATTCATGACCTTTGATTTAATGCAAAGCTAATAATAACAACTGTTTTGAAGGATCTCAGCCTCCTTTTTGTCCATTAAGCCTAAAATTATGAATTTGTTGTGTTTTAATTAAATATGTCGTATATTGCACGCTCCTATGACATTATCGAATATTTACTTTTAACAATGGAAGCCTTATGTACAATCAAAAAACATTTCTTAGAAACAGGCTAATAATATTTTCAAATATTATTTTTCTGATTGGTGTTCTCCTATGGGGCTCTGCCCCTGCCGTTGCCCAGAATATCAACTCTGGACAGTGGAAAAGTGCGGGGGGGATAAAAATTCTTTCCGGCAATCACAATTTTACTACTTCCTGGTCGTCAGACTCCTATTCGCGTGAAAAGGGACTGTTTTGGCAAGGTGGTTTTTATGTTTCCCCTGACAAGCGTAAGTATGCGCCATATGAAAAAACAGTTAAAAATTCTGTTGCTCCCGTAAAAGGACAAATTACTGTTCGGGGACCGGGCCATATTGGCTTATACCAACAAACAAAAGGTGGGGCATCAATAGTTATGTATGATGCCAATACAAAAGAAGAGTTTCGCCCGTGGTACATCTCCGGGAGCAATATTAACCCTGACGGGGAGTTCTGGGGAAAGATACCGGCTGACAAGGAAATTACTATTGTTGTGGAAGCACACATGTCCTCTTATGATAATATGATGAACACAGGTGAATATGCATTTCATGCTCCTCAGGAAATCACCGATTTTGAAGTTTGGTTTTTCCCTCAAAAGGGAGGTAAAGTTATTGATGTTAAATCGACTACCGCCAAATTTGATAAGCCCAAACCGGGCATTTTATATTATATTGATAAAGACTGTAAATAATCAAAAAACGAAAAACCATGAAAAAGAAATACATGCTGTTTTTAATTATGGGATGGCTTATCTTCCAGCCGTTTGAACCTTTGTTTGCCTCATTGTCAACGCATGTCAGGGTAACAGCCGTAAAAGGAATTGTTACAACAGAACTTGTAAAGTCAAAGTATGACAGTAAATTATTATGTCCTTTGGAAAGAAAGCTAAATATTGCAGAGTCAAGGATTATTAATGCAGCGGCCAGAATCAAAACAGGTAATGACAGCTATGCACAGATTGAATACAGTGATCATTCAATGATAAAACTCGCCCCAAACACGGAAGTAGTATTGGAACAAAATAACATTTATATCAAAGAAGGCTACTCCTGGTTTAAAGTTGAGAAACAAAAAGATGGTACCCTAATTGTAAAAACTCCAACCGCTATCGCAGGAATCAGAGGCACTGAGTTTACTATGGAAGTACAGAAAGATGGTAAAACGACCTGTCGTATGATTAACGGGTCAATTGAAATATCCGATGCAAAAGAAAAATCAAAAATGATACTTTCCTCCGGACTGGAAGTTACCATCCGGACCGGTTCCTCAATCTTAGTTCCGGGAATTTTAAATATTAAAAATGAGGGTAAATGGTGGGCTGACTGGCCAAAGCTCGTTCCTTTGGCTGACAAACCTTCCAATCAACAAGTTGGGATAAATTCGGATTTCAGTAATGCCGTTAGCGACCCTTGTGGATATGATGTTGCGTTTGTTCGCTCATTGTACCGGTCAATACTTGGGCGTGATCTTGATGTGTCCTATGCTCCCGGACATGGTGTAGCACATTTACGCGATTTACAAAATGGATATTCACGATGGAAAGTTATTATGAACTTCTTTAATTCGCCCGAATACAAGAACAAACATAAAAGTCATCAGGAATTCATCAGGGATGTTTATCAGGCAGTGCTGGGCAGAGAGCCAAAAGCAAACGAAATTTCACTTTGGCCTCAAATGGACAGAAGTGAGATTGTCCGAAAGTTTATAAACTCTGATGAATACAGAAAATTAATGGCTGATTGCCTGGATAATCGTACCACATCAAGCTCACCATCATTAGCCGGCACATGGAATCTCAATCAGGATAATGGTTATAAAGGCGTAATGAATTTACAACAAGGGCAGGGTGACAGTTTTACAGGTAACGTCATCTGGAATGGATATTTGAAAGGCACCATTAATGGTAAAATAGTTGAGAATACAATTAACTTTACAATAGATTATCACAATGGGGATATCGGAAATTACAAAGGAACTTTATCACAGGATGGGATAAAGATTAGCAACGGAACTACCAACGGAAATAATGGCGTTTTTGCCCGGTGGAGTGCTTCAAAGGCAGTGGTTCCCTCCTCAAAAAATCAAAATTTGAAGAGTCAGCCATGGATACTCGGCACTGACAATCACGTCTATCATGGTACAAAATCAGGATGGACACAACCTCAAGTTGGAAGTATCGGTAAAGATATTGCCACTGATGCCAATGGCCGGCCATGGATAATCGGTAATGATTTAAGGATTTATCATCTAAAAGATTCCAAATGGATTGAGTACCCCGGAAACGGACTTGGTATTGCTATAAGTGTAGCCCCCGATGGAACACCCTGGGTGATTGGTAGCAACAATCATATATTTCACGGAACAGCTACTTCCTGGGTAGAACAACCCGGCGGTGGAATCGGTAAAGATATAGCCGTTGATGGAAGAGGACGTCCATGGGTCATTGGGAGTAACAATACCATATGGTATCACAATGGTAGTCAATGGGTAGAATATCCCGGTGGCGGACGTGGTATAGCCATAAGTGTTTCATCCGGTGGAATACCCTGGATAATAGGAATGGACAATCATGTTTATTACAATACGGGGGCGGGATGGATAGAACAAGCCGGTGGAATAAGGGGGAAAGATATAGCTGTTGATGCTGCCGGCCGGCCATGGATAATCGGTTATGACAATGGAATTTATTATTACAACGGAGTCAAATGGGTTCAGCATGCCGGTAGAGGAAAAGGATTCAATATCTCTGTTATACAATAAACATACTATCCCTTTTTATCCAAAATACCTTACCTGCCTTAGCAGATATACAAAAGGGAAAGTCCTTTGGAAATCGATCTGTCTCGAAAAATTCAAGACAAAAATGGAAGCGCTTAAATATGAAAACACGAATTAAATAATAAGTCTGCCTGCTGAAATGTCCAAAGGAGAAATAAAAAATACGGGCGAAACCCGGAACAATCGCTGCGTTGGATAAAAGC
>VAOW01037711.1_pt1 | contig 12460 bp, 14 predicted proteins | sample 3393921 | NCBI WGS metagenome assembly VAOW01 (sample SAMN08290428, study PRJNA428436) | hydrothermal vent metagenome | isolation source: Deep-sea hydrothermal vent chimney | place: Indian Ocean: Southwest Indian Ridge | depth 2742 m m
AAAACCAGATAAAAAGGCGGTGCTGCCATGAGTGATAAAGAGCTCACCCGCCGCTTCCATTTCACCCTCGGCCCCGTCCAGGGCTTTGTATCCCAAGCACGGCGCACACGCGACTTTTGGGCCGGGTCGTTTCTACTTTCGTATCTCTCGACTATGGCCATGTGTGCGGTGGAGAGTGCGGTGGAGAGTGCGGGCAGTAAAATTCATTTTCCCGATGTGAAAACCGATCCACTGATGCAGCGGCTGCGCGGAGAAGGTGGCTCGCCAAAGATCGGCACAGTTCCCAACCGCTTTGTTGCAAAGGTCCCAGATGGTTTCGATGGGGAGAAAGTCGTTGAAGCGGTACAGGCCGAATGGAAGCGCATTGCCGATGCAGTCTGGGAACTGGATTTGAAAAATATCGCCGGTAGAAAACTGTGGAATTCCCAGATCGAGAGCTTCTGGGATATGTCATGGGCACTCACAGAAGATGCCAGCGACTCCACGCTGCTGGATCGCCGCAAGAACTGGCGCACGCACTATCTGCCCGAACATAGACAAGAAGGTGATAAATGCACCGTGATGGGCGAGTGGCAGGAGCTGTCCGGGGTCGAGGCTCCCGGCGCACATGGGCAGAAGGAATTCTGGGGGAGGGTCAGAAAAGGCAAAGGTCTGGATTTGCGGGAAGGTGAACGCCTCTGTGCTATCGCCTATGTGAAGCGACGATTTGTGCATGTGTGGAACAATAAGTCTATGCCCAGGGAGCAACAGCATCTTGCCTTGCACTCAGGCTGGAAGCTGCCGACCTCTGTGCCATCGACCTCCTATATGGCAGCGGTTCACTTGCTGGAAAAGCTGATTGAGACCAAGCCAGACAGCAGCAAGATCACAGGGTTATGCGATGCAGCCAGGAAGGCGCATGCACTGGGAGAGAAGCTGACCCGCATTCATTGCATATCCACTGCACTCGAAGGCTCAAGGTTGGATGGTTGCATTGCCGATATTGATGGCCGCCTGCTTTTCGATAATGAACTGCGTCAACTGGAGGAGAGCAAGAAAGAGAAAGGCGGCGAAATCACCCGGCAGCAGGCAAAGACAATCCGGGATGTACGTAAGGCATTGATCGCATCGGTTCAGCAGCAGAAGCCGGATTTCCCGAAAGAACCATCCCCCTTCTATGCCGTCCTGTTCATGGATGGAGACAGTCTCGGCAAGCACATGTCCGACCCGAACAAGCAGCAGGCTATCTCCGCTGCGCTGGGGAGGTTCATCAGGGGGAGGGCCGATGCCGTCAAGGGGGTTCCCGATATCGTTGAGAAGAACAATGGCTTTCTGGTCTATGCTGGAGGCGATGATGTGCTAGCCATCCTGCCGCTGGAGGATGCGCTGAAGTGCGCTCTGGACGTGCGACAGGCCTACATGGATGCATTTGCGGAGCAGGATGAAGTCAAAGAATATAGCATCTCCGCTGCCATCGAGTTCGCTCACATGAAGCTGCCGCTCACGGCTATTCTCAAGGATGCACACCAGTTGCTGGACGGTGTCGCCAAAGAGCAGACCGGGCGCGATGCCATTGCTTGCCGGGTCTGGAAGCCGGGTGGTGAACAGCTCACCTGGAGCATGAAGTGGGGTAAGGGTGAGGTTGCCCGGCTGGGAGAGCTTGTGGGCAAGTTTCAAAAGGCCGAGGAGGGTGAGCCGGGCCACGCCAGCAAGCCGCTCTACCGCATCCGTGAGCGGCTTAAGATGCTCGAAGGGGTGAAGGTTTTTGAAAAAAAGGAGGACGTGGAAACACATATCAAAGCACACCCTGACTCTGTTGCCTTGACGGAAGACGAGATGAAAAATCTTCTTGTGGCTGAATATGTGACCAGCGGCGTGCTTGACAAAGAAGATAAGAGGAAGGGGACCGCCGAACGACGTGTCGGGGATATGCTGCCGCTGTGCAAGAAGCCAGATGGCAGCTATGGCGCGGAGGCGGCGATTCTGATGCGCTTTCTGGCGCAAAAAGGGGCGGAGCGATGAGCGCGATCTGGAGCTTTTCACCGCTGGATACGAGTTTCTTCCGCGAGGCCAGACCCTTTAACGCTGGAGAGGGCGGCTATCTCGATTCGCATTTCCCGCCGCCGATGCAGACGCTCATCGGTGCTTTCCGCGGCGCCGTTGGTGAGGCGGAGGGCGTGGATTGGGAGGAGTATCGCAAGGATGAACAGCACTCCCTGCGCCGGATTATCGGTTCCCCGGAGGATTTCGGACCTCTCACCTTCGGCGGGCCGTATCTGCTGCAAGATGGCCAGCGCCTCTACCCCGTTCCGCTGCATCTGCTGTGCAAGGTGAAGAAGATCGACCGGGATCGCCGGGGCCGCGTTGAGCAGACACATTACGATTGGGCATGGCTGCAACCGGGCGAGAAGGCACACTGCGATCTTGGCACTGTCCGGCTGCCGGAGAAGGTTGGGAAGATGGAGGGCGGCAGGTCGCCGAATGGCGCCTGGCTGGATCAGGCCAACCTTGAGCGGGTGTTAAAGGGTAAATTTCCACAGCGCGCATATTCGCAGGATGAGCTGTTTGTGGGTGAAATCCGCACAGGTATTGCCCGCGACAACAGTACGCGAACAGTGGAAGACGGCATGCTCTATTTCACCCGGCATATCCGCCTGCGCGACAGGATATCATTTGGGCTGGGGGTTTCAGGATTGAAAGAGGGGATTACGCCAGCCATCACCCGGCTGGGAGGCGAGGGGCGGTTGGCGGTGTTGGAGTGTGTGCAGGAACAGACGCCGGAGGAACCTGCACCACAGGGAGGTGAACAGGGATTGATCCTGACCCTGTTGACGCATGGTGATTTCGGCGGCAACTGGTTTCCTGACGAACTGAAAAAGGAGAAATCCGATCAGAAAGCAATTTGGAAGGGTCTTATCAAGGGCCATAAAGATGCCGCCATCCATGTCGAGATTGTCACAGCCTGCCTTGGCAAGGCGGTGCGCGAAGGCGGCTGGGATTACAAAGCGAAGGCTCCCAAACCGCTGGTGTCGCTCGTTCCGGCGGGCAGCAGCTATTTTGTGAAGGTAAAAGGCGATCTGAACGATGCAATTGACGCGCTTCGCGGAACAAAAATCGGCAATAGAACAAAATTCGGTTACGGCGAGATTGCCGCCGGCCTGTGGAAGTAAAGGGGAAAGATGATGGCAAATGCAATGCTGGGACTTAGAGCTGAAACATCCATTCATGCGGGCACTGGCCAGAATACCGGCGTGATCGACCTGCCGATCCAGCGCGAGGCGCACACCGGTTGGCCCTGCGTTTATGGATCGGCAATGAAGGGGGCGCTTCGAGCCCATGCGGAAACGCGGATCGATCCGAAGCCAGGTTGGATTAAAGCAGTGTTCGGCCCGGAGACAGACAAAGCCTCCGACCACGCCGGGGCCATTGCTATTACCGATGCCCGCCTGCTGTTGTTGCCGGTGCGCAGCCTGACCGGCCACTTCAAACTGGTCACCTGCCCGGCGGTGCTGGATAGGCTTAAACGTGATATGGCACTGATCGGCGATAAGAGAGAGCTTGGTACTTCAGGATTGGAGCCAGCCTCGAAACAGGTGATCTCTCACGAGGGTGGCGAGCCACTCTTTCTGGAGGAGTTCCAGTTTTCGCAACAGCAGCAAGACATCAGCGAGCTGATTACAATCATCATCAGCTTCGGTATTGACCGCGCACAATTGGAAACTCAACTCCTAATTATGCACAACGATGATTTTACCGACTTCTGCAACACGGCCACAGCGATCACACCGCATATCGCCATCGAGAACGAGAACGAGACCAAGACTGTGGTGGGTGGCGCACTCTGGTACGAAGAGACCCTGCCGCCAGACACACTGCTCTACACTCTCCTGATGGCGGGCAAGGCGCGAAAGAAGGATGCAGAAATGGATGCGGCAACTGTACTCGGCCATGTCACCGGCATGTTCGAGGAGAAACCCTACCTACAGATCGGCGGCAACGAGACCGTCGGCATGGGCTGGTGCAAGGTCAAGGAAGTTGGTCATGAATAACCAGCAACTTATTGAAGATGTTACACAACGTATTGTAAAAGAGATTGATCCTGAACGGTTAATTCTGTTCGGGTCGCGTGCGCGTGGAGATGAGCGGCCTGATTCCGATGTCGATTTGCTGGTGGTAATGGAAACGGATGCAAAATCTGCAAACCGCACTTTGCCTGTCCGCCGGGCCTTGCGCGGTGTGCCGGTAGGCAAGGACATTATTGTTTATACGCCGCAGGAGTTCACGGCATGGCTGGGCGCTTCGGCTTCGCTGGTTTCTCGCGCCGTGCATGAAGGTATGGAGCTTTACCGGAGAGCGCCATGAAACGCCGTGATAATCTGGATGTAGCGCGATTACTGCTGCATCGAGCCCGCGAGGACGAAGAGACCATCGCCCTGATTGCGAATGCCAATGGGCCGCGGAGTGTCGGGTGCTTTCATTGTCAGCAAGCCGTGGAAAAACGCCTGAAAGCATTATTGGCAATACGAGAAGGCCATTTTCCACGCACGCATGATATTGGGCAACTGATAGAACTTGCGGAACCATACTGTGCGGCATTAAAACATCTGCCTGATGAGGCTTACCTGCTGGCCGATTATGCAGTAGGCGTACGCTATGATGATGAAATAATCATGGATCAGGCGGTGTTTGAACAAAACGTACAATGGTTGGAAATGATTCGTACCACCCTGCAACCAGTTTGGGATAAGGAAGGCTTATAATGTTACAGACCATTGCTCAGAAGCGTGCCAAGGATGCACTGGAAAAAATTAGAGCGTACGAAGGCGAATCGTCCGAAAAACAGAAGAGAATCAATAGCTATGTCTCTTCGTTCGGACCAATGATTCTGATGAACGGTTTCGGTCAGGCGTGCGCGTTTTACATCGCTAACAACAAAGAGGAACACCTCGAAGTGTTCAAAATACTGGAGGGCTGGCTGAAAAGTGATGGGCAAGTATTTTATGGAGAACATTCCAGTCTGATGGAGTGCATCACTACCTGTAACGCATCCAGGTATCAGTTGGCCCAGGTTGAAGCCTTGGCCTATCTGGACTGGCTGAAGAAGTTTGCCAAAGCCTTTCTGAAGAGTGATGCGGATGACACAGAGGAGGCAGAAGATGCTGCCGCTGCATAGTGAAGCCCAAGATGCTCAATACTGTAAACGGAGTAGTCATACTGGACTCTGGTATGACAAGTTCACTCGGGGCTGGCACACCCATATCAGTGAAGAGGATCGACAGACGGGAAGGCTGCTGTCGTTCTCCAGCTACGCCCCTGCTGGCGAGAAAGAGAAGAAGAACCCAGCCGCTGACTGGGTGAAGAGACTTGACAAAGAGGTTGTTGGCGATCCCGACATGGTGAAAATGATGGCAATCCGCCAACGCCAGGTAGCCGAGTCGTTGGGTGGCGTATCATCTGTTTTTGGTACCGATTGGCACTTCGTCACTGGTCTAGGCAACAGCCACTCGGTGGAAAACGGTTTCGCCTGGCATCCCACCCTGGGCGTACCGTATCTGACGGGTGCGGCAGTCAAGGGGTTGCTGCGCGGCTGGTGTAAGCAGTGGTCAGACACGTTTGTGAAAGATGGTGAAGACAGGGATGAAATGATTCACCTCTGGTTTGGCCCATCGCTGGAAGAACTCAACCCGAAAAAAGGCAACGGCAAAAAAAAGCGGAAACCGGCTACCGGCGGGCTGATCTTCTTCGATGCCATTCCCACCAGGCCCGTAAAACTCAAGGCGGATATCATGACCCCGCACTACGGCAAATGGTATGAAGAGGGTGCATCAAGGCCGAATGAGCCTGACACCACGCCCGCTGACTGGCACGATCCGAAACCGATTCCCTTTCTGGTGGTTGCGCCGGAACAGACATTTCAGTTTGCAATTACAAAAAGAGCAACCGATGCCGCCAAAGGTATCCTCCTGACTGATGTGATCACTGAACTCCAACTTGCCCTTGAAAATCTCGGCGCGGGAGCCAAGACGGCTACCGGATACGGACGGATGCAGAGAGACAAAGGAGAGGAGAAACGTATCCTCGCACAGAAAAAAGAGCTGGAACAGCAGCACCAGCGCATGCAGGAAGAGGAAAACAGGCGGAAAAAAACCCGGGATGAAGCGGCGACATCCGGCTTGACAGGCATTGCCTTTGAGATGGTTCGTGAAGCAACCGAACAGGATTGGAATTTAAGTAAAGGGCGGTTTATTCCAAAGGCAAACGAGTGGCTGGCTCGCCTGGATAAGGAAGCCGGTTCCGACACCACTCATGCCGCATGCCAATGGCTTTCCGAAACACTGAACACATTGAGCCCTGGCATTATGGCAGAGCCGGACAAGGTACGGGGAAAAAGGGGGAAATCGGTTTACAAACCGGCAACCCGTGAGTTGGCGTATGCATTGATCGAACGCACCCTGGATGATTCATAAATGCTTTCGTTATCGGTATTGTTGTTGGCTACCGCTAAAACCGGTGGCATCAAGCATCTCGCAACACTCATAGAACAAGAATGGTGATAAATGTTCAGGAAGTGGAAATATCAAATCAAGTTTGCCTTCAGGTACCACTGGATAGTCATCGTGATTACTTTGTTTGCCGTCTGTATTTTTTCTTTCGATCCAGGAATGAGGTCTTTCTGGGATGGTAAGATGGGGCCTATTATCGGATTGAGCACTCTATTCGTGGCAATCTCGGTTTGGTGGGGTGAGGTGCGGGAGGATTGGCGCGAAGGATTGCCAAAACGAATGACTGTGAGGTTTAAGTACAAGGACAAAGAAGTGATGCGTTGCGAGAAGGCGCATTTATCCAGTAAAGCTGATATGCGCCCGCTTGGTCAGCAGATTGGCGCACAGATGACGGGCGTGATGCTGGCTTTTACGGCTCCCGACATTCGCCTGGAGAAGAGTTTTGAAATTATTGAGGATGATGAGGTGCATGGCTTCATAGTTCATCATGAGATTGTCTTCTATCTGACTGATTTACCGGATAACGACAGCCTAAGAGAGAATGATTGCTTGATATGGACTGAACCATTCCTCGATGCAACAGGGAAAAGAACCTGCAGATTTAAAGGATAGACGATATGAACACGATTGACGTATCCACCCTCTATGCTACCACTAGTACGGCCAAACTGGCCGATCTGGGAGACTATATCCGCACGGCAAAGGAATTGGCTGGTGAGGGGAGTATCGTTAAGCTCACCGGCCCAGGGCCAGTGTGGCTGTATCTTAAAATCGCTCACGCCCTGCATGGCAAGGCGCTGAAGCTCATTTACGATTCTCCAGCCACCGGCGAAGTGGTCATTTTCGATCACGATCCACATTAGTTCCATGCCAGGTAAACCCACGATCCTGATACAGAATGTTTCCGAGCAATGTATACCGAACCTTATAGTTGCTTACACCTTTCGTCCGTCCAGGATAGTCTGGATATACACACCGGAATTTGTCGAAATCCTTAATCGGCTGCGTGAGCAGACTGCATCCGTTGCGCCGGAGCAGCAAAATTGGCGGGTTGATGCACGGGATGTGCAGACGCTTCATGCCAGACTAAAGAAGCTGTTTGAAGAGTTGCCTGAAGGCAGCAAGGTGATATACCACCTGACAGGCGGCACAAAATCGATGGCGCTGCTGGGGCTTTTTAATCTGGGTAGTTTTCGCCGCAATCGTGGGGGAGATGTCCAGGCTGTCGTGATGAATCCGGTCTCGCAGCACTTTGATACCGTCTATCCGAACCCGGCCAACAAATATGTCCCTTGCGCCTCGCTTACTCTGGAGAATATTCTGGCCGTGCATGGCAACGCCATTCATTATCCGGGGCGTTCATTGAAAGAAGTTCACGCGATACGTCCGCATCTGGATAAACTGCGTACTCTCTCGCCCACCGTTAAAAGCAGCTTGCATGGCAGGGAAGTTAAGGCTAAAGATGACAGCGGCTGGTTTGTGCTTACCGGTCCTGGCGGTCTGCCTGATGCTGTCAAAAGGGCTCTGCTCATCGCAGCAGAGGCTGAGGTGCTGCATGGGCTTGAGTTTAACGGAGTCCGGTTTCGTTGCAAAGTGCGCGGAACAGGTGATTCCGTTGCATATGTGCGTAATCTTTGGATAGAAGATTGGGTAGCCGCAGTCCTTGGAGAAGGATTGAGCGACTGGAATGGCGGATATGCAGGAATAAAGGTTTGGATACGCTCTTCTCTCCAATCCGGAAATGATTTTCAAGAGTTTGATTTTCTTGGAGCCCGGAAGAACAGGCTGGTTTACTGGAGCTGCAAGAATGTGAAAGAGGTGAAGGCCCCGCAGTTGTTTGAGGTGGATGCGTTGCGTGATGAGGTCGGCGGGCGTGATTTCCATACCGCAGGTCTGATTTACATCGGAAAAGCAGCTCCGGGCATACGGAAAAAAGCGCAAAGACTGAACATACATCTTGTGGATGCACTTGAGCCTGATGCTGAAAAGAAGATTGTTAGAATCAGTGGGTAATCTCGAATGGTGGCAGTCCCTGCTACCGATTCACGCGCTCTCATTCCGCATGCGCTTCACCCAATCCTCCAACCCCGGCTTCTTTCATCAGGCAGCACTTACCGGCTGGTTGCGCACCATTCTGGGCTCGCCGGAGGATTACGGCAAATATATGACCTTGGATGCGCTGGAGCAGGGGCATCACAGATTCACTGCCGGGGAGGAATATCGCTTTACCGTTTTTGGTATTGGTGACAGAGGCCGGGAATATCTGGCCCAACTCCCCGAGGCCATCAGCGCGTCCCGTGCTGGCCGGGACGATGCGATGGCCTTCCGCGACAACTGGCGGCTGGAAACCGTCGAGCACTGGTCCAGTGGAGAAAAGATATTCAGCAACAATATCCCGCTGGCGCTTGATGCGCACCTGCTGGCAGAGGAGGTGGCCTTCTGGAAGCGGCAACGCCGAATTCGCTTGCGCTTCTTTTCGCCCTGGCGCGTGCTGCGCAGCAAGGAGAGGCGCAAAAGGGCAAAAGGTGAGTTGCGTTATTGTCGCGATGTCGAGGATCTGAGGGAACAGACATTATGGCTGACCCGCGTCGATGACGCCCTGCGTAAGCTGGCCGAAGATCATGGCCTATCCATGCCGCAGCGCCCTGTTCTTCCACCGGTTGCTGCTGGTATCGACCTGTTCTGGGTGAATGCCTCCTACAGGAATAAACAGGGCAACACGCAACCGATGGGGGGTCTGCTCGGTGAGATAAACATCCATGATCCCGCCGCTTTCCAACGAGATGCTGGCACTGCTGGTGATCGGGCAGTATCTCGGCGTTGGTCAGCGGCGCGTCTTCGGCAATGGGCGTTACCTGCTGGTCGGCAATGAGGAGACTGGCACGCTCTATCGCCGCGCCGCCACCGGTTGGCTGGAGCGCGCCATGCGTGAGGAGAATCTTGAATCGGCCTGGCACGCCATTGCCGATAAGCCGGATGAAAATGAGTGGTTATCAAAGTTCTCCGGGACTGAAATGGAGGAGACTGCTGAATCGTGGGACAGGGATGCCATGCTCTCCCGTGCAGGAAAACTGTTGCGCGGCGAGTATCAGCCCCCTGTTCTGCACGGTTTTGTACATGAAGATGCCGATGGGGGTTTAAGGCCGCTGGCCGCGCCACCGCTCTCCGACAGGGTAATGCAGCGAGCCGTCCATCAGACGATTACGCCGGCCCTGGATTTATTGATGGCAACCGGTAGTTACGGTTATCGTGCGGGCCGCTCCCGCTACCAGGTTCGAGACCGGATTCAGTCGTTGTACCGGGAAGGCTATCGCTGGGTGTTCGAGTCTGATATCCGCAGCTTCTTCGATACGGTGGCATGGGATACATTGCGCATTCGTTTGCAGGCGGTGCTTGCCGATCCGTCTGCCGTCCAGGCCATCATGGCCTGGATGCAGGCACCGGTACAATACAAGGGCGCGCGTATCGAGCGAACCAGGGGGTTGCCGCAGGGATCCCCGCTCTCCCCTGTGCTGGCTAATCTGATGCTTGACGATTTCGATCACGATCTCACTGATGCCGGTTGCAGCGTGATACGTTTTGCCGACGATTTTGTCATCGTAGCGAAAACGCAGGAAGTTGCGGAGAGGGGCGGCGCACTGGCGGAAAAGGCTCTGATTGATGTTGGTCTGACGCTGAACCGGGAGAAAACCCGTGTTGTTCCGTTTTCGGAGGGCTTCCGCTTTCTCGGTTTCATGTTCGTCGGCGGCATGGCGGTGGAATGCGCTCCGAAACGCTCGGAGAGAGCAGGCAAGCCGCCACCGCAGAGTTGGCTGGCCATGGTGATAGCTGACGCAGACGATGGCAAGAAGCGCGAACAGAAGCTTCGCGGTGGCGCGCCGGTTCCTGTATCCCTGTATGAGGATCGCGGGCAGGTGCTAATCTTCTGTGGTGAACCGGTCGTCCTGTTCACCCGGGGCGGACGCGCCCGTATTGAGCGGGAGGATGCGTGTCTGCTTGAGGTGCCATGGGAGCATCTGGACGGCATTGTGTTATTCGGTCGCCATCATATCACTACGCCGGCCATGCTGGAGGCACTGGCACATGATGTGCCGATTCACCTGGCTTCACGTTCGGGAAAATACAGAGGCATGATCTTTAATCCCCGCTGCGCAAGCGGCGGCAAACTGTGGCTGGAACAGCAGCGGCTATTTTCGCAGGAAGAATCCGCGTTGCAGGCCGCCAGAAGTCTGGTGGATGCAAGAATCCGGCATATGCGCGAAACATTGCGACGGAGAAAATCTGCAAAACCGGATGAGGTGTGCCAGTCCATGGAGATCAGTCTGCGCGCAGTCGTTCGGGTAAAAAACCGCGAGCAGTTAAACGGCGTTGAAGGCAATGCCACGCGCATCTATTTTGCAGCTTTGCGCGATCTGGTTCCGGATGCCTATGGCTTCCATGGCCGGAAAAAGCGTCCTCCAACCGATCCGTTCAATGCGCTTCTGTCGCTAGGTTATACGCAGCTCTATGCGCATGTGGATTCTCTGCTCCGCGTTGATGGGCTATTGCCGGAAAAGGGGTTTTATCATCAGGAGCGAAGCGGACATGCGGCACTGGCATCCGACCTGATGGAACCATTTCGCCATGTCGTTGAGCGTTGCGCCCTGTCTATGATACAACGAAGAAGGCTCAAGCCGGATGATTTCAGTGATTCCCCAGAGTATGGCTGTCGGTTGACGGCGGCGGCTCGAAGGGTATACCTGGGCGCACTTTCCGAAGCGTTTCTCGCCCCCGTCAGGGCGGCGGGAGGTGGTCAGCCACTGGCTATCCTGGATCATATCCATCATCAGAGCCTGGCTGTGAAGGTATGGGTGGCCGGTAAGTCACGGTCATTGACCGTATGGCGGATGCGATGAAGACTCATTACCTGGTCTGTTTCGATATCTCCGGCGACAGGGAGCGTCAGCGGGTGGGGAAGCTGTTGCTCCGCCACGGCCAGCGTGTGCAGGAATCGGTTTTTGAAATCGCGCTTACAAGTCCCCATGACCTGGAGGGGTTAAAAAAGTGCTTGATCTCGATTCTCGAAGAGGAAAATGAATTGCGCTTCTACCGCCTGTGTCTCGATTGCCGCAAGGCAGCACATCGCATTGATGGCATGCCACTGGCGGGGTTCCCTGCCGTGGTGATTATATGACTGGGCTGAGTGGAGAAAAAACTATATGCGGCATGGCTTTACTGGCAGATGTGGCTTGTGGAAAACATGGGGCGACCCGCCACTTCTTGAAAATCAACAGGTTACGCTATTTTTCAGTGGCTATAGGAGCAGACACACCCGCTGTAGCCTGCGGAAAAGTTGTGAGCCGCCGAAAGGCCCGGTTAACCTGCTGTTGCAGCAGGGGAAAAAATGGGTATAGTTAGATATCCGGTTGGCTGAAGAGCCGTTGAAACCGTCAAACCCCGGGACTCCCGTTGGCTGCTCCAGAAGTTAGATATCCGGTTGGCTGAAGAGCCGTTGAAACTTCCGCAATGGCACGACACAACTCATCTTTAATCGTTAGATATCCGGTTGGCTGAAGAGCCGTTGAAACCTCATATTGCCGTGCAGCGCGTGAAAAGAGTATGTTAGATATCCGGTTGGCTGAAGAGCCGTTGAAACGGTTTAGCAAGATCGTGCGAGAAGATCACGCCACGTTAGATATCCGGTTGGCTGAAGAGCCGTTGAAATACTTCTTCCTTCACCAATGACCCGTTGAAAAGGAAATCAATGGGATTCGGCCCGATTGATTTTACCGGACACTGTTTGATTGCCCTATTGATGCGCGTGAGATGCGGGGGATCAGAGAGGTGACGAATAAATCATGGGTATTAGGAAAATCGGTTCAAAAAGGAGATTGCAGCATTGGCGGCAAGGCAAACAAAAGTTAGTGCAGCATGTCTTCTGTAAAAGTGGAAATCATCTCTGACAGAGATGGAGCCACCGGGCAGACTTTGGTTTTTCC